>ENA-USYP01000201-USYP01000201.1-human-gut-metagenome-genome-assembly--contig:-NODE-201-length-60299-cov-24.273189_pt1 | contig 60299 bp, 59 predicted proteins | sample MGYA00250065_ERZ773512 | MGnify/ENA primary metagenome ERZ773512 (study PRJEB29103, sample SAMN06112003) | human gut metagenome | biome: human gut; feature: ankylosing spondylitis patient; material... | reverse complement strand
ATGCAATATGTCAATTTCGTTAATCATCGTCCGATTGGAAAGATAAAATATTCTCTAATCTAATTCAACCAACAGGTATAAACGTATTTGTAAATACTCCGTAGGATAAAGATATCGAAGTAATTCTTTTTAATGTTTTTTATGTTTATCGGTGTGTCTTGTCGTTTTTAGTGAAAATCAAGTTTATTTGATTTTGTCCATCATTTGCTTCTGACAGCAGTTCGCATTTTTTTGACGACAGTCCAAGACAGGCATGACCCAACAGGGCTAAAATAAATTTTGTTCTATATTCGCCTTGCATTATCTTTGTTCCCGAATAAAAGAAAGAAACTGTTTTGAATTTTTTCGAGCAGATGTTGTCAATCAGTTTTTCTGTTTTTTCATTTGTGTTATTTTTTCGAGTAAAAAGGACGGACAATGGATTTTGAACTGGTACAAACCGATGAGTGTACCCATGCGAGGGCCGGAGTGATAACGACCGATCATGGGAAGATACAGACCCCTATATTTATGCCGGTAGGGACGGTGGCCTCGGTCAAGGCTGTGCATCAACGCGAGTTGAGGGACGATATTAAGGCGCAAATAATCTTGGGGAATACCTATCATCTGTATTTACGTCCGGGATTGGATATATTGCGTCAGGCCGGTGGACTGCACCGGTTTAACGGTTGGGAACGTCCTATTCTTACCGATAGCGGGGGATTTCAGGTTTTTTCTTTGTCCGACCGTCGGAAATTGACAGAAGAGGGGGCTCACTTTCGTTCGCATATCGATGGTTCGAAACATCTTTTTACTCCCGAAAATGTGGTAGATACCCAACGTATTATCGGTGCTGATATTATGATGGCGCTCGACGAGTGCACTCCGGGCGATGCCGATTACGACTATGCCAAGAAATCATTGGCCTTGACACGCCGTTGGCTCGACCGGGGCTGGAAACACTTTTGCGAAACAGAGGGTTTGTATGGTTATAAGCAAACTTTTTTCCCGATTGTACAAGGCTGTGTCTATCCCGATTTGCGTATAGAGGCCGCGAAGCATGTCGCCGATTTGGGAGCTGACGGTAATGCCATCGGCGGATTGGCGGTGGGTGAGCCTACGGAAAAAATGTATGAGATGATAGAGGTTGTCAACGAGGTCTTGCCTCGGGATAAACCACGTTATCTAATGGGGGTGGGGACACCGGCCAATATATTGGAAGGTATAGAACGGGGTGTCGATATGTTCGACTGTGTGATGCCTACTCGCAATGGACGCAATGGTATGCTGTTTACCCGTAACGGTATCATGAATATGCGGAATAAAAAGTGGGCCGATGATTTTTCTCCTCTCGACCCGGAGGGTACTTCTTACGTCGATACGTGTTACAGTAAAGCCTATTTGCGCCATTTATTCATTAGTGAGGAAATACTGGCCATGCAGATAGCCTCGATACATAATCTGGCATTTTATGTATGGCTTACTCAGGAGGCACGTCGTCAAATTTTAGCCGGTACATTTAAATCGTGGAAAGACGAGATGATCTGCCGGGTGACTACACGATTGTAAAGAGGAACGAGATGAAGATATTGAAAAAAATAGATATCTATATTATCAAGAAGTTCTTGGGAACTTACTTTTTCGCGATAGCTTTGATTCTCGCTATCACGGTCATGTTCGATATTAACGAGAAATTGGATTCATTTTTGAAAGCGCCTTTGTCGGCGACGATATTCGACTATTTTTTCAATTTTCTTCCCTACTTTGCCAATTTGTTTAGTCCTCTGTTTACTTTTATCGCTGTTATATTTTTTACCTCCAAGTTGGCCGACAACTCCGAGGTTATAGCCATGTTGTCGAGCGGTATCAGTTTCAAGCGATTGTTTGTGCCTTATATGGTTTCGGCTGCCATTATCGCTGCATTGAATCTCTATTTGAGTTGCTATGTAATACCACCGGCCAATGTGACTCGTATCGAGTATATGAATACGTATGTCAAAAATAAGCGGGTAGATTATGCCAGTAATATTCAGTTACAGGTAGAGCCGGGGGTAATAGCCTATATATCGCGCTATGACAATAGCAACAAAACCGGCTATCGTTTTTCTTTGGAGAAGTTCGACAAGAAAGTCCTTCAATCCCGATTGACTGCTCAAACCATTCATTACGATTCGGCTTATCACTGGCGGGTTAACAATTATGTGATTCGTAATTTCAACGGTATGCGGGAGGAATTGATAAAAGGGGCGACTCTCGATACGATTGTGCCCATAGAGCCTTCGGATTTCTTGATTTCTCAGAACGATAGCGAAGTGATGACTACTCCCGAGCTACGGCGTTATATTATCCGTCAAAAAGAGAGAGGGGTCGCCAATATAAAAAATTTTGAAATAGAATATGAGCGGCGTTTCGCAATGGCTGCCGCGGCATTTATCTTGACAGCCATCGGCATGTCGTTGTCTTCCCGCAAGGTAAAAGGGGGTATGGGTATCAATATCGGTATAGGCTTGCTGTTAAGTTTCTCATATATATTATTCTCTACCGTGACCTCTACCTTTGCGGTATCGGGTGCTACTTCACCTATGTTGGCGATGTGGATACCCAATATCATCTATACGGTAATAGCGATCGTGCTATATAAGAAGGCTCCTAAGTAGCTTCGCTTTCGAGCATATTAGTAAAGAAAGGCAGCTTAAATTTTTTATTATAAAAATTAATAGTTATCTTTACTAAATTATTTTTTAAATTTTCAGATATAATAATGATTCAAGAAGATTTTGAGCAGCATGTGGTAAAACTGCAAAATGCTCTGTTAGGCTTTGCCAAAAGTCTGACTCACAATGAAGACGAGGCGAAAGACCTATTGCAAGAAACATCGCTTAAAGCGTTGAGCAATAAAGCGATGTATGATGATTCCGGAAGCATTAAAAGCTGGTTATATACTATTATGCGTAATCTTTTCTTGAATTGTCGTCGCCATTCGTCTCGGCAAGAAGCTCTCCCTATCGACTTTGAGATACCGGATACCGATGATGTGCAAAGTGGAATAGAGGGAGAAGACTCTTTTTCTACAACCGACGTTCAACGCATTATGGATTTGTTGTCTATTGACAATCGTATTCTTTTTGGTTTATACTTGCAAGGATATCGTTATGACGAAATAGCCGACCGTTTACAAATGCCTTTGGGGACGGTGAAGGTGAGAATATATCGAATCAAGCAAGAATTGAGAACATATAAGAAGCAGTTGGTATAACTTATCGCTTGTTGATAATAAGATAAAAAGCCCCGGATTCTCACGAGCCCGGGGCTTTTTCGTTTATTTAAATCAGGAAGTCGAAAGAGTCTATTGAATATTGGCCCCGCCTCCCATACCGCCGGATCCACCACTGCTTTCGCTTTTTACATCGTCGTTGGTGATACTGCGTCGAGCTTTCTTGACCGATTCTTTCATTTGTCCGAAACGATAGGTGACTCCTAAGCGTACGTATTGACAAGGATTGTAGTTGTAGTTATCGATACGATATGCATCGTTTTTAATGTGCATGGTAAATTTGCGTTCTTTTGAAAAGGGATCGCTTACCGAAAGGTTCAGTTGAAGTTTCTTTTCAAAAAACGATTGGCTGACACTGAAACCGCAAAATGCCATTGGCGCAGATGTCCCTACCAGCATGCGAAATCCGGAGTAGTAGCCGACGTTGGCGCTTATTGCACCGTCTTTCCATGCGTTCCAACGTGCGCCGAGGTATCCGTTGTAATTCCAACCTTTGTTGGAATATCCTGCCGATTTGGAGCTATAATCTCCATATCCCCCGGAGAGGTTGGTGTAGAGGCTGAGGGTGGGAATGATATTTCCCGAAAAAAATACGTTCAAGTTACATTCTCTGGCTTTTCCGATATTGTCGTAGGTTACGTTGGCTACACCGTCTTCGTCCATGAAAATAGTTTGTTCTATCCCATTGTTTTGTATGCGTCCATTCAGTTCGGTGGACAAGTTCAGCCCTTTTGCCGTAAATAATGTGTATCCTAAGGAAAAAGTATGTGATATTTCCGATTCCAAATTAGGGTTACCATATACCAGTTGCATGGGGGTCGAACTGTCTTTAAACGGATTTAGCTGCCAAATTCCGGGTCTGCTAAGCCTTTGAGTATAGGATAGTTTGAAAGTTTGCATGTCTCGGGGTTGCCACGATAGGGTGACGTAAGGTACAATGTTGAAAAAATTGTTATCGAACTTTGTTTTTTGGGGTGTTTCCGAGACGTCGTAACTTGTGGTGCGGCCATCGTTCCAAGTCGATTCTAATCGGGCTCCCACTTTCCCGCTCCATTTCTTAACTTTTAGTACATATCCGGCATAGACACCTAAGATATGTTGTGTATAGTCGAGGTCATTGACCGGGAGCGGTGTTTGTTTCCAATCTTCGGTTGTTTCGTCCCAAATGTTTTTGTCTCTATCTCCGTCGCTTACGTTACAGCGCATGATGTATTTTACCCCGCCCTCGATTTGATGCATATCGGTCAAGGGGTCGAAATAGTCTATCTGTATGGTTTGTTCGGTTCCGTGAGCGTTGTTTTTACTTTTTTCGATGTAGCTTTCTGAATTGATAATCCCTTGATTTTCGGTTGTGTAGTCCGAGTTGTTGGGATTGTACTCGAATTGATACGAGGCTGTTAGCGTGCGGTCTTTTTTTGCGAAGGAGCGTTGATAGTCGAGAGTACCCGATACAGAACCGTAGTCGCTGCTGGAACTTCCTAACGAAAGATATTGACTGCTGATATCGTTGGAGCGATTGAAATAGGTTTGATTCAAGTCATTTGTCGATTTGTTGTTTCCCAACCAGCCCCATGCCGAGAAACTGATGAGGTTAAGCGTGTCTATTTCATAACTGGCTTCGATGGACATGTTATGTCCGGCTCCCCGATATTTGGAAGAACCATATGCTTCGGAGCGGTAAAATTCATCGTTGGCAAACGTCTCCATAAAAGCTTTCGAGTGACCTCCGTCACCGTTGGTATAACGATTCCCGGAGTATCTGCCGGAGAAAGCGAATTTCCCGATTTGGGAAGAGAGATAGACGTTTCCCCCGAAGCCTCCATAGGTGTCGGCATTTGCACCTACACTACCTACGATGCCGTTGGTTTCCCGCCGGGAAACTGTGATGATGTTGATGATACCGCCTACACCTTCGGCCTCGTATTTGGAAGAGGGATTCGTGATAACTTCGATATTTTTAATCGTATTGGCCGGCATACTTTTGAGAACTTCTTTGACATTGTCTCCCGACATTACTGCCGAACTTTTTCCATTGACCAATACTTTATAGTTGCTTTGTCCGTTCAACCGTATATTTTCTTCGGCATCGACTGTAATCATGGGAACCTTCCTAAGCATATCCAGTGCATTGTTGCTGGCAGCGTCTGGATCGGCTTCCATATCGTAAGTGATTTTATCGATGTCGCTTTTTATTAAAGGTTTTTGAGCGACCACTGTTACCTCGGATAACTCTGAACTTTCTGTAAGTTTTATGGTTTCTAAATCTTTATTTTTTTCATTTTCCGAAAGTGATATATCGACGTATTTTGTTCCGTAGCCAACCGATGAGACGACCAGACGATAATTTTGACCCGACGAAGCTGTGATCGTAAACTTCCCTAAGGCGTCCGAAGCGATTCGGCTCAATACTTTTCCTTCGTTGTTCTCTATCCCTATGGTGACAAACGGAATAGCTTCTCCGCTAATCGAATCGGCAACAGCCCCGTTTATTTTACAAGCGGTAGGGGCTGCTTGTGCCGCAGTACATAATGAGAATATAAATCCCAATAATATACCTAATTTGAAAACTCTTTTCATTTTTTACCAGATAAAATGTATTGTAGTTTAGTGAAATGATTTGTATTATTCGTCGGTTTTGACATTGATTTTCATTTTGACCGTTCCATGAGTTTCGGTACTGTCGTTATTCGTTTCGGAACCTATGGTTATATTATATTCATCGGACCATGTGGTAACACCGATATTATTGTTGACGAGAGAGAAACCTTTGCATTTTTCCGGGAAAATGGCTGTGCCTATGTTGTTCTCGACTATTTTCATCGGACGGTTTGTGCAGCACAATGCTATCAGTCCACCGATGTTGTTTTGAAGGAGGCGGATAGGAGCGGTATTTATGCTGTCTTGGAATATTAAGGTTCCTAAGTTTGATGAGACGATATCCGTTTCGCCCGAGGAATTGAGACTAATCTTACTGAGATTGGCATTTGTAATTTTGAATTTTATGTTCGGATTTTTGTTCTCGATAATTAGATTTACTTCTTCCTCATAAATGATATTGTAATTACTATGGGCGTTTCCCGATATACGGATCGTATCTTCGTCGTATCTGTGATTGTCGATAAGGGTCGATTCAGAATCGGCATCGGTCGTAATATTGATTGTAGTGCCGATGCTGTCGCTCCCGAAATATTCTTCGGTAATGATATATCGGGTAGGGGTATTCGGATCTGATTTATTCCATAGGGTTTGTATGCCTTTAAGTTTTGATTCGGGAGATAGATTGTTGACCGTTTTTACGATTACGATAGGAGTGATTATTAGCAAGACGAGGAAAATAATCAGTATAATAGTAGAGCGTTTCATAATTGTGCGTTTGATGTTTTGGAATTTAATTTATCGATGAATTGTTTGTACATGAGATCGATTTCTTCCATAGAAATGTTGAGTGTATATATCTGTATGAAGAAACGTTGTAATTCGTTTTTAAGGAACTCGTTACGGCGGTAGCTCTTTATTTGTATTTTGGCATCGGGCGAAACGAAGAACCCTATGCCTCGTTTGTTGAAGATGATGCCTTGGGTCTGCAAGAATTCATAAGAGCGCATGACCGTGTTGGCATTCACTTCCACGAGTGCGGCATATTCGCGTACCGAAGGTATGCGGCTCCCGATGGCATAGTGCCCTAACAGAATCTCGTCGCTGATTCGTTCGGCTATTTGTAAGTAGATGGTTTGGTTCTCTTTGAATTGCATGGCTATCGTTTGGTTTCATTTATTTCCAATTCTTTCAGCCTCAAATATCCGATGTATCCTAAAATGATTGTCCCGGCGATTTGGACGGTATTTATAAGCCAAAAGAAATTTGAGCTGTTATCGAAAAATTTTCCTATAAAAAGGTAGGAAACGGCTGAGCCGATTTCTTCATTTGTCAGAAATAAGGAGCAAGAAAATGAAAATACAATAGAAAAAAGAAAAAGAGCCGAGACCGTTTTCAAGAAGCTGTTCTTCTGCCACAATGTGGCGCCGAGTGTGAATGTCGCGATTGTGCTAAGTACGGAGGTAACAAAGAATATCGTGGTAAAACTGCTGTTTTTCCACATCGAGAAGCAACCCTGCAAAGGAGTTCCCGGGTTGAATATTTCGCCTCTTATGGTAGAAGATATTAGCTCCGACGCATACTGGGCCACGACAATGGCTGCGAAAAATAATAAAGGATATAGGACAATGGTCGACAATAGATGTGCTATATATTTTTCGGCTGTCGATACCGGAACGGTAAGATAGACTACTCGTTTGGAGCGTATCCCTATTTGGTCGGCGAGACTTGAACTGCTTTTGGCGATGTAGATGAAAAATCCGAACCAAATAAGCATTTGTGCACCGCTGGATGCAATGAACGGCTGGCCGTCCGTATGGAAAATAAACATCAATAATGTATAAATGCCGGTCAAGGATATAAATTGCAGGGAAAGTCCTCTTTTCCATTCATATACTTGTTTGGTGCAATATTTCCAAAAACGTTTGGGCTGGAATATATGGGCCGTCACAGACCATCTGAAATAGCCTAAACTGAATTTCCCGATTCGTACGGGATCGATGATATCGGTTTCTTTCATGTTCGTATTATTTTGCGGTGGAATTGAATATATTATGAATTACTTCGGGGTCACCTATTGTACAGTTGAAGAGCATTTCAATATCGATTATCGACTCTTCATCGGTTTCATTGGGCAATATGGCACTATATCCTGCGATAGTCGATGCTTTATAGAATGCACCGGCAATCTCACTTTCGTTGCCTCCTTTAATGAACCGAAGTCGAGAACTTATGGTGTCGGTATCGGCATCGAGTAGTAGAAATCCGTTGTCGAGTATGGTGATGTGATCGATCATGTTTTCTAAGTCGCGTACTTGGTGGGTAGATATGACTATGCTTTTTTGCTCGTTCATACCCGATGCAATGACTTTACGGAATTGGCTTTTTGAAGGTATGTCCATACCGTTGGTCGGTTCGTCCATGAGTAATAAAGGTGTGTTTGTCGCAAGAGCGAAACTGACCAAATATTTTTTCTTTTGTCCCATGGAAGTTTTGGCTAGATTTTTTGTGCTTTCTAACTCAAAATCGGAAAGATATTGATTGAATTGATCGATGTTGAAGTTGGGATAAAACACACTGTTCCGACGGACATAATCGTCGATCGATATGGAAGGGAGATCGAATTCTTCGGGCACAAGGAAAATTTTCTCTAAGGTTTCGGGTAATCGGCGTTTTACTTCAATCCCGTCGAACCGGATAGAACCTTTGTGAGGAAACATTAATCCGCACATCATGTAAAGAAGGGTCGATTTCCCGATCCCGTTCTTCCCTAAGAGCCCGTAAACCGAGCCGGGCTGTATAGTCAGGTTTATCCCATTGAAGATAGGGTTCCCTTTTTTGTGATAACTAAATTCAAGATTTTCAATTTGTAACATGGTGTTTACAATTTGTAGTGTTATACTGTTTATGTGTATTAGTTTAATAGTACACTGCAAATGTAGATAATATTTTTTTTATAGCAACAAAAAAACTTATTTTTTTTTCATCGATTTGCAAAAGACATTTTGGATTTGTACTTTTACCCAATAAAAAAATGAAGCTATGAGTCAGGAAGAAGATTTGTTTGCATACGACGAGGACGATGCTGTTCGGTATATATTAAATGTATTGCCGCAAGAGTTGAAAGAAAAATATACCCACGACGATATTATCTATGTTACCGATGTTGTGTATGATTACTACGATCAAAAGGGGTTGTTCGACGAGCAGGCCGGAGAAGAAGTAGAACTTGATGAAGAGGACATTATTGCTTTTGCTTGTAAAAGCGCACATAAAGATGGGGTGAAAATAGAAGACGAGGATATGCCGTTTCTGGTTCGGGGAGAATTGGATTATGAAGAGTCTTTGGGCGTTTTTTGATTAGGGTTCTATGAGAAAAATCGTATTTATATTATTGGCGGTCGTTATATGTTTTTCCCCGGTAGGTGTTTCTTCACAGAATATTTTTCAGAAAGCTGCGAATAAAATATCTTCTTGGTTTTCGGGTGGGGAAAAGGAGCGAGCTTCCGATAAAACGGGACATATAGATATTACGCAGTTGACTCTCGATGAAAATCTTTCTATTCCAGATTTAGGCAAACAGGCTCGTAAGATACGGACTGCCCAATCTAGGGAAATGAAACGTTTGCAAAAAGCTCGGTTGTCCGATTTGAAGTTAATTCGTAATTATGAAGTTCTTAAAGCGACCTTATCGGCTTCGAATCTTTTTTTACCGAACGATACTGTGTTGAGCGATAGGGCCGACATTTATTTGCGACCTTTTTTGGCCGCTTTGCGGGTTCCCGATTTCTATCATGTCATGTTGGTGATGCATAGTGACGATACGGGTTCGGAGGCTTATAGCCTTGATTTGACCCGAGCCCGTGCTCATGCTGTTCGCGATTGGTTTACGCGAAATGGAGGAAATACGGATTTTGTCGTTATTTATGAAGCCGGTGCGTTCGATCCGATCGCTTCGAATGAAACTTTGGAAGGACGGGCACGGAATCGTCGCCTCGATATATATTTGATTCCGGGAGAGAAAATGGTAGACATGGCTCGTCGGGGAGAATTGGATAAACGATAGCTCTCGTTGTTTCACAGGAATTTGTTTTTAACTTATCGGCTTTTTCTCTATTTTTGCACGAAAATGTAGAATAGAGGATATAAAAATTCTTGTGTAATAAATTAACAGCATAAAATAATGGCAAAAGAGTTGAAAGATTTGACCAAGCGTGCCGATAATTATTCTCAGTGGTACAACGACTTGGTTGTGAAAGCCGATTTAGCGGAGCAATCGGCAGTACGGGGGTGCATGGTAATAAAGCCCTATGGATATGCGATTTGGGAAAAAATGCAACGTCAGCTCGACGATATGTTTAAGGCGACAGGACATGTAAATGCTTATTTCCCGTTGTTGATACCCAAGTCGTTTTTGAGCCGGGAAGCCGAGCATGTCGAAGGATTTGCCAAAGAATGCGCCGTGGTTACACACTACCGGTTAAAAAATGCAGCCGATGGTTCGGGTGTGGTCGTAGACCCGTCTGCTAAATTGGAAGAGGAATTGATTATCCGTCCTACTTCTGAAACAATTATTTGGAATACTTATAAGAACTGGATACAATCCTATCGCGATTTACCTATTTTGTGTAATCAGTGGGCAAACGTGTTCCGTTGGGAAATGCGCACCCGCCTGTTTTTGCGTACTGCCGAATTTTTGTGGCAAGAGGGACACACGGCACATGCTACTCGTGAAGAAGCCGAAACCGAAGCTCGTCGAATGCTTGATGTTTATGCCGATTTTGCCGAGAATTTTATGGCTGTACCGGTAGTGAAAGGTGTCAAGTCGGCCAACGAGCGATTTGCAGGTGCTCTCGATACTTATACGATCGAGGCGATGATGCAAGATGGAAAAGCGTTGCAGTCGGGAACTTCTCATTTCTTGGGACAGAACTTTGCTAAGGCCTTCGACGTTCAGTTTATCAATAAGAATAATGAACTCGAATACGTATGGGCTACCTCTTGGGGTGTTTCCACTCGTTTGATGGGTGCACTTATCATGACCCATTCCGATGATAACGGGTTGGTCTTGCCACCGAAGTTGGCTCCTATACAGGTGGTTATTATTCCTATCTATAAGAATGCCGAGCAGTTGCAAGCTATTGATGCGAAGGCGAACGAAATTGCCGATAAGCTGCGAGCTATGGGAATATCCGTAAAATATGACAATGCCGATAACAAGCGTCCGGGATTCAAGTTTGCCGATTATGAGTTAAAGGGAGTACCTGTACGTTTGGTTATGGGTGGCCGTGATCTCGAAAACGGAACTGTCGAGGTGATGCGCCGCGATACGTTGGAGAAGGAGACCGTGTCTGTCGAGAATATAGAGCAGGTGGTAAAAACATTGCTCGACGAGATACAAGCTAATATTTTCCAAAAGGCTCTTAAATATCGTCAGGAACATACGATTACAGTCGACAGCTATGATGAGTTTAAAGAGAAAATCGAGGAAGGTGGCTTTATTCTCGCTCACTGGGACGGAACCACCGAAACGGAGGAACGTATTAAGGAAGAGACGAAAGCGACGATTCGCTGTATCCCGTTCGATGGCGATACGACTCCGGGTGTTTGCATGGTTACCGGAAAACCTTCGGCTCGTCGGGTTTTGTTCGCTCGGTCATATTAGAAGACTTGTTTGTCGATAATAAAAAGAAGGAGGTAGCTTAAAATCATTTAAGCTACCTCCTTCTTTTTGGGGAAACGGTTGCTGTATTTCCGTTTTGGTTTGAATTTCTTTTTATTTCTATATAGTTAGAGAAATTTGGACTTTTCGTCTTTTATGAAAGTAGGAATCCATTTTAATGAAACTCCCTCCTGCGTGAAAAGTATGCTGATTTGTTTGTTGGGCAAGAGGAGAGCTTTGACACCATCTTTTATGGGTTTATGCTCGGCATCATACCAAGAGACGTTAAAAAACTTGTCGATACTGGACGGGGAAAGAATTGCTTTGATCATACCGGTTTCCCATTGATCTTGGAATCTTTGTGCTCCATTGACGTAAAGGAGCAGAATATGCTGTTGGGTAGAAATTGCAGCGAGTTGATAATTCCCGCCTAATCGAATATTGTCCGAGGCAGAAACGGATTGCAGAGGTTCGTAAAAACCTTCAATTTCGTTTGTGCTTATATTCAAATATTCATATAATTTATCGGCTGTCAGAAAGACTTTTCGCTCTATATATTCAACCGGAGAAAGAGACCAGTTTTTCATTTTTATTTTCGCTCCGCTTCCTATATAGACTCCTGCCGAACTTCCGAAGAGTCTGTCGTCGTGGCAAATTCCTATGCGGCATTCCCGCTCTTTTCCGATGAATATTTCGTATCCTCCGTTAACGGGAACAACGTGTATGCGGTTGTAATCTGTTTCGGGATTGATATATGGGGAAGACAATGTATTCCACGGCGCATGGAAGATTGTATCTCCCTCAGCAACAGTGATGATGCTGTATTGTAATTCGGGAATATGGTAGCCGTATGGATCCGGGTTGCCGGCTCGGAGAAGCAATGCGTGGAAATTTGAAGAGTCGCCATATCCCCATACCACTCCCCATACAGTTTTTTCTACATATCCGGCTTTTGTGATTGTCCCTGTTTGGCTTTGCCGGTATACCGGATATTTTTTGTTTTCCCGATTATTTCGATTGGCAATGTCCAACGATAAAGAAGGACGAAACCCTTCTCCCGGGTGTATATCGGTTTCGGTTACGTTGACGATATTTTTTTCGGCTTGATAATTGTAATCGGATAGAATACCGTCTTGGAAAATTGCCTGACGGAAGTTGTCTTTACCTGTGTACCATGTTTGGGCAATGCATTGTCCAATAGAGAATACGCATAAAAAGGTTATGAGGAGCAGACGTGTATTCATACTCATACGATTTGAGGATTATAGATAAAATCTGTCTGTTTCCTCAAAGGTATGAAAATAACTGTAAAATTATCGGGAAAGAGAAAAATTTATCTTTCTATTTGTTTTTCTCTTGCGGATCATTGTACAAAGGAGACGAGTTGGCATTGTTGTTCATGATTTTAGTCCAATCTTTGACCATTTTTTTACTCGTTTTGCAATCATCGGCTATATTGATAGCTACACCGGAGTAAATAGACGACTCGTCGTTTTTTTTCTTTGTACTCTTTTTCTTTACTTTTGCCATAGTTGATATTTTTAGTCGTTCAATATACCATATTTACCCTTGTTGAAATCTTCGAAGGCTTGAACCAATTCTTTTTGTGTGTTCATTACGAATGGCCCGTATGCTGCGATAGATTCTTTTAAGGGCTCTCCTGAAACTATTAATACAACGCTATTTTTCGATGCAGTGATTGAGAATGTTTCTCCTTCGTATGCAAATAGTAATAAATGGTCTGCTTTTACATCGACAGATTCATTTATATAGATGTTCCCTTCGATGACTAATAAAAAGGTAGTATAATCTTTGGGGAAGGAAAATTCGGCTTTATCACCTTGTGTGAGTCGGGCATTCATTAAATGAATCGGAGAGAATGTCATTGCCTTTCCTTTTTTCCCTGCATATTCTCCGGCGATTATTTCTATATAGCTATTATTCCCCGATAGATAGACTCGTTCGAAATCATTGGACGCTAAGGCTTGATAACGAGGTTTCTCTTCTTTGTACTTCCGTGGCAGGTTTACCCATAGTTGTACCATTTGAAAATCACCTCCTTCCCGAGCCCATTCTTCTTCGTAATATTCCTTATGGAGGACTCCCGAAGCCGCTGTCATCCATTGAACATCACCTTCACCGATAACTCCTGCATTTCCGGCGCTATCGTGGTGGGCGATCCGGCCTTTGTAGGCTAAGGTTACGGTTTCGAATCCCCTATGAGGGTGAACTCCTACACCTTTGGGTTTCGAACTTGCTTCGACATGCTGTTTGGCATTGTAGTCGAGCATCAGGAATGGGTCCATACGCTTCATGTCCAGCCCCTTTACACTAGGAATGAATTGGTGTACCTTGAATCCGTCGCCGACCATGTGAGATGCCGGTGGGGTAAATATTGCTTCTATACGTTTTAATTTCATGATTACTGTTTTGAATAATAACAAATATGTAGTGATGAAAGTTCTTTGTGGGTGAAAAGTATAAAGGGGAAGAAATTATATGTTTACATTACTGTTTCTCTATCTTTCGGGAATGTGAGTATATTAATTATATTTCAATTGTTATATCAATAGTAATTATTTCTCGTGTCTTACAGCATATCCATAAGATATGATAACAATGAAACACAATAGAGGTATTAGGAATGACACATTAACGGCCGGCATGCCGAACAATGTCTTGCAGTCAATAATGGAAGCCTGCAATGGCGGTAATATCGAGCCTCCCAATATAGCCATAATAAGACCCGCAGCCCCGAATTTTGCATCATCTCCCATTCCTTTCAGAGCAATTCCATATATAGTAGGGAACATAAGTGACATACATGCAGACACTCCTACTAGGCAATATAGGCCATATATACCATCAATAAATATTACGCCTGTGGTCAAGATTGTGGCAGCTACGGAAAGCGTTGCCAGAAGTGCCCCAGGATTAAAATATCTAAGAATGAAAGTACATATGAATCGGCTTATGCAGAATATTACCATTGCTATAATGTTGTATTTTTGTGAAAGGACCTCAGCATCAATCTCCTCCATTCCCTGAGCCATGAACAATCTTGTGCCGTATTGTATGATAAATGTCCAGCACATAATTTGTGCACCTACATAGAAGAACTGTGCTATAACTCCATATCTATATCTTTTTCTTGAAAATATTCGCTTCAAAGTAGAAATGAAATCAATGGAATGAGACTGGTCGGCGTTTTTAGGCATTCTAGCGACCATTATCACCACGAACATCATAAGTATTACAATACCGACGGTGAGATAGGGTGCTATAAGTACAGACAAGTCTGAATCTCTTATAGCCTCGAATTCAGCTTGTCCCAACTGAGCCCTTTCTGCCGTATCCATCGGATTAAGCTTGTTCTGTATGAAGTTCATCGCCACATACATACCCATCAATGAGCCTATAGGATTGAAAGCCTGTGCCAGGTTAAGGCGGCGTGTAGCTGTTTCTTCCGTACCCATCGAAAGAATATATGGATTACAGCTTGTTTCCAGGAACGATAGTCCGCAGGTCATTATGAAATAGGCCAGTAGGAACGGATGATAGTCCCCGGTAAGTTTTGCCGGGAAAAAGGATAGTGCCCCGATGGCATAAAGTCCCAGCCCCATTAGTACCCCGGCTTTATAACTGTATTTTCTTATAAACATTGCCGCAGGAAAAGCCATCGCAAAATATCCCCCATAGAAGGCTACCTGCACCAACGCACCGTCGGTGACGCTCATTCTGAATATTTTCGAGAAAGCTTTTACCATAGGATTGGTTATATCGTTTGCAAATCCCCAAAGAGCAAAGCACATAGTTATCAATATAAAGGGCAAAAGATAACTTACCCCATCTTTACTGATAAGAGATAGTTTCATGGTTAGTTAGATTTTAATATAATATTTGTATTAGGTATAGTAGTTAATATAGATGAAACATTCTTTCCATCTGTTTCCACTTGTCAGAAGAAGTAGAACCGGGTAGTGTACTCTGGAATATTGACATATAGTCCTCCCATTCCTGCTGCCGAGGTAAAGCAGACAGTTTTTCCATTGCCGAATCCCAATCAAAATTCAATGGAGTTTCTACGATCATAAACAATCTTGTCCCCCAAATATATATTTCCATTTCGAGTATGCCTACGCTTTTTATACCCTCTATTATTTCGGGCCATATCTTTTCCCTGCTGTGGTTCAGCTTGTATTCACTTATCAGCTCTGGATTGTCTTTTAGGTCAAGAGTCTGACAATATCTCTTTACCTCACATCTATATTTCTTTTGGGTATATCCTATATTTTTCATAATAAAAAACAGTAATTTATTTGAATGTATTCATCTGTACCTTGATATTGCCTATGGCAGTAGCTTCTACTGGGCCTGCTTCCACTTCAAGTCCTGTAAATATTGACGTTAGCTTGTTCAGGTATTTGTTCTGAGACCCTCCTCCTATAATTTGAATTTTCTTTATGGGGGACGGTAGCAGTTTGTTAATATCTTCTATTCCCTTTCTGTATCTTTCGGCCAAAGACATCAAAACACATTTTACAAACTCTTCTTGGGACTCGGGAATCTGCTGTCCGGTTTCACGGCAGTAGTCGGATATTGCAGAAGCCATGTTTGCCGGACAGACAAAACGTGCATCATCTACATCAATCACTGATGAAAGCGCTGTGTTTTCTGCGGCAGGAATCAGCACATCATATTGGGTGCATTTACCTTCGTCAGCCCATTCCGACATCAGTTTCTGCAAAATCCACAAACCTGTTATGTTTTGCAGGAAACAAATCTTTCCGTCCACGCCGCCTTCGTTGGTAAATCCGTTTACTCTCGCTTCTTCGGAAAGTATCGGATTATCGGTTACAACACCTAAGAGAGACCATGTTCCGGAACTAAGGAATGCAGTAACCCCGTCCTCTTTTTCTTGGGGTACTGCATACACAGCACTTGCCGTATCGTGTGACGCTACTGCCACCACTTTCACATCATAGTCTATACCAAGTTCCTCTTTAATCTCCGGTTTCAGCATACCACGGTCTTCACCGGGCATGACTATATCACAGAAGATGTGCTTGGGAAGCCCCAGTTCGCATATAAGGCTGTAATTCCACTTACGGTTCTTTATATCCATTAACTCCGATGTAGAGGCTATACTGTATTCGTTGTTGGCCACTCCGGTGAGGTAGTAGCTGAAAAGGTCCGGCATGAAGAGAAGCTTATCTGCCACAGAAAGCATACTGCTGTCTTCCATCTTCATGGCATACAGCTGGAAAAGTGTATTGATATCCATTACCTGAGTTCCAGAAACGGAATAATGCTCCTTTCTGTCTATCATAGAAAACACTTTTTCTGGCATACCTTCTGTACGCAGGTCTCTGTAACATACAGGGTTCCCTAAAAGGTTTCCGTTCCTGTCTATTAATCCGAAATCCACCCCCCAAGTATCTATACCTATACTCAATATACGATAACCTTTGTCTACGGCCATTCTTAGTCCCTTCTTCATATCTTCGAATAAGGCAAGGAAATCCCAGTAGATATGTCCACCCATACGTACCTGGCGGTTCTGGAAACGGTAAATCGTATCAAGTTCAAGTCTACCTTCGGAGGTGTACCCGGCAATTACTCTGCCGCTACCTCCCCCGAAGTCAACTGCTATATACGCATCTGTCATTTTGTTTTCTTTCCTAATACGTAAGTTTCCAAATCAGCTATTTCCTTCTTGGACAGAGTCATGTATTCACCCTTTGTAAGGATAATTATGCGGCAAGCCATTTCGAAGAACATAGCCCTTTCGAATGCTTGGTCGAAATCCTTTCCGCATACTACCTGTCCATGTTTTTTCAGCAATACGGAGTTGTGATCTTTCATTGCGGCAATCACAGCCTCAGCCAGTTCCTTAGAGCCCGGACGATAGTAAGGGATTACAGGAATTTCCTCACCTACATGACATGGAACCTCGGCCGTAACATTGAAGTCCTTTGGAGTTTCCTTCATGCAAGCTACAACAGTGGCATAAGGAGACTGAAAGTGAAGAACCACGTTCACATCTGGTCTTTCTTTGAGTACTCCCATATGGAATACACTTTCCATTGAGGGTTTTACACCGTTCAGCACTTCTCCTGTTTCAAGATTGCAGATGGAAACCTTTTCTTTCGGAAGTGAAGGAACCCATGAACCGGTCCCTGATACAAGGATTTTATCACCAACTCTCCATGATATGTTTCCGCTGCTGCAAACTGTAAGACCGGCATCACCCACACGATGAGCCTCAGCTATAAACTTTTCTATATGTTCGTTGGTTATCATAAAACTTTCTTATATAAATCCAAAATAATTTCTTCTGTAACTTCTCGTGGATTTCCTGGGGTACATACATCGGCAAATGCAGCCTTTGCCAATACCGGAAGGTCTTCTTCCTTGATACCTAGTTCCGACAAATGCTGAGGGATACCTACTCTTACCGACAGTTCCTTTACTGCTTTTACGGCAGCAGCGGCAGCCTCTTCCTTGCTCATTCCAGCAGAATAAACATTCAAGGCTTTTGCTATATCGACATATTTGTCAAGGGCAGCCGGAGCATTGAACTCCATGATGGTAGGAAGGAGCAGAGCATTTGCTACGCCATGAGGTATGTCGAATATTGCACCAAGAGGGTGAGCCATGCCATGAACCACACCGAGGCCAACATTCGAGAATGCCATTCCCGCTATATACTGAGCCACAGCCATTCCGTTTCGTGCATCAGCATTGCTGGGCTCGTTTACGGCTGTTTCCAGATAACGGTTAATCATTTCTATGGCCTTTATTTCGAACATGTCGCTCATTTCCCATGCGTTCTTGGTTATAAGGCCTTCTATGGCATGAGTGAGAGCGTCAAGACCCGTAGAAGCTGTCAGGCTCTTAGGAAGGGTGTACATCAGTTCTGCATCAACAATAGCGATGGCAGGAATATCGTTAGGGTCTACGCAAACCATCTTCTTGTGGTTCTCCTCGTCGGTGATTACATAGTTGATGGTTACCTCGGCTGCAGTGCCGGCAGTAGTGGGAAGAGCTATGATAGGAACCGACTTCTTCTTCGTATCTGCTACACCTTCAAGCGAAACTACGTCACTGAATTCCGGATTGTTTGTAATTATACCTATAGCTTTGGCTGTGTCCATTGAAGAACCACCGCCGATGGCAATGATGAAATCCGCCCCCGAAGCTGCATAAGCTCGCAGTCCGGCCTTTACATTGGATACAGTAGGATTAGGCTTGATTTCGCTGAAAACCTCATAAGGAATACTGGCTTCACGAAGTACGGAAAGTACTTTTTCGGCAACACCAAATTTGATAAGATCTTTGTCAGTAGCTACAAAAGCCTTGTGAAGACCCAACCGTGCAATTTCCTTTGGAAGGACTTCCCTGGCTCCCGGCCCGAAGTATGACACTTCGTTCAATATAAATCTGTTAATCATAAGTTCGTTCTTTTTTAAGTTTAGGGTTGCCGGTTAAAACCCGACAACCCGTATATATTTATGTGATATTTTATTTATAGATAGGACCGTAGTTCTGGCATGCCCGATAGTCCGATCCTTCCTTGTCCATACCGAAAGCATTCCAAGCCGAAGGACGGAAAATCTTGTCTTCGTCCACATTGTGCATACATACAGGGATACGCAGAATAGAGGCCAAAGTAATCAAGTCCTGTCCAATGTGGCCATAGCTTATAGCACCATGATTCGCACCCCAGTTGTTCATTACAGAATAGACATCTTTGAAGGCCGGCTTATCGCAAAGACGAGGAACGAACCATGTAGTAGGCCACGTACGGTCTGTACGCTCATCAAGAGCCTTGTGAATTTTAGGGTCTATTTCTACTGTCCAGCCTTCTGCAATTTGAAGTACAGGCCCAAGTCCCTTGACAAGGTTAAGACGGCTCATGGTAACAGGCATTCCACCTTTTGACAGGAAGTTTGAAGAGAAACCACCACCGCGGAAATAGTCCCTGTTGGCAGGATACCATGTAGTGGCTTCGAGACATTTTTCGACTTCTGCATCGGTAATCTCCCATGACGGTTTCATTACAGGATTTCCTTCTACATCTGTCTGCTGTCCTGTACCGTCAAGAGTAGTGGCGCCCGAGTTGATAAGGTGAATAATACCGTTCTCTGCCAGACCGGTCAGTTCCATTCCTGTTACACGTTTCACGGCTTCGGGACTCCAATAAGTACGTACATCGGAGAATATTTGAGCACGGTTTGTAAGCAAGTGTCCGAACAGCATTGCAACACCATTGCAAGCATCGTTTTCAGTAGCCACTACATAAGCCTCGCGAATACCGTTCCAGTCGAAAGAAGTGTTGAGCAGAGCCTCCGAGAAGTCTCCGTTAGGATAGAAGTCGGTCCACTGGCGCTGTCCCTGGAAACCGGCGGCTATCGCATTATGTCCAAGAGCCTCTTCCTTGAATCCAAGTTCTCTCAGTTTGGGATTACCGGTCATCAGGTCACGCATGATTATAGTCATCTTGACAATGAATTCCCAGTCTTTGTCTTTCTGTTCGCGAGTCTTTACCTTTTCAGGAATATTATAGTCATGGCCTTCGTTCTTCTTGCAGTGTTTCTCTGTCCATGCCATAGCCTTTTCAAACTCATCTTTGTCATAGATACCCTCTGCCATGCGACGGATAATTTCAGTAAGGTCTACCGACTCGCATCTCATGCCCAAATATTCTTGAAAGAAATCGGGGTTGACTATAGAACCTGCAATACCCATCGAGACACTACCCATTGATAAGTAAGACTTGCCTCTCATAGTGGCTACTGCCTGAGCCGCACGTGCAAACTGCAAGATTTTTTCAGCTACATCCTTAGGAATAGTATTGTCTTCGATATCCTGTACATCATGTCCGTATATTCCGAATGCAGGCAATCCCTTCTGTGCATGTCCGGCCAATACGGCTGCAAGATATACCGCGCCCGGTCTTTCGGTTCCGTTGAATCCCCATACAGCTTTCGGATAATGGGGGTTCATGTCCATTGTCTCTGCACCATAGCACCAGCATGAAGTGACGGTAATGGTGGAGCCGACGCCTTCGCGCTCGAATTTCTCTGCACATGTGGCACTTTCTGCCACACGTCCTATAGTGCCATCTGCTATCACACATTCAACAGGACTTCCGTCGCCATTCCTCAGATTAGAGGAAATAAGTTCTGCCACTGCTTTTGCCAGATTCATCGTCTTTTCTTCAAGACTTTCACGAACGCCACCCTGACGGCCGTCGATAACGGGACGAATCCCGATTTTAGGATACTTTTTCATTGTTTTTTTATTTTAAAGTTAATATAATTCTGTTTTATAATATGATTATTAGCTCTTTATCTATGCTGAACTGTGCTGATTTTAAGACAAAAAAATTCAATCGGCCGCCTACACCGAGTTTCTGATGTGTACATCTGTTGGAAGATACTCCTGTATAGGTTCCCCGTCGGTTATAAATTTTGCGGCCTTTGCCCCCATCGATTTCCAATCTACACTCAATGAGGTTATGCCAACATCTATTACCTCGTATGCCGGAGTCTCGTTATAAGCTATCACTCCGAAATCTTTGCCACATACCATATTCTGTTTTCTGCTCTGTTTGATGATGTCCACCACATCGGTCTGCTTTATCACTATGTATGCCACATTCCTTTCTATTTCTCCTATTTCCTCGTCGTTTATTACTTCTGAGACGATGTCATTGTCATAACAGAAACTTTTGAAACTCTCAATCGAGGCCTTAGGATGTTTTGAGCTTTCGGGAAATTGGAAAACGATTTTTCTATATTTTTTCAACCTGTCCAGCAATTGTGACAATGCGTTATAAAACGCCGTGTCGAAATTCTGGCAAATATATGAATAGTTTTTCTTGTCGAATTTCCCGAAATCCAGTAGCAACAACTTAGACGGCGTGATCTTGTGCAGCAGGGGAGAGAACTTCTCGTTATCGAAGTTCATGACGACATAATAGTTATATCTTCCTATGGCATCATGCATGATGATATTGAATATGCGTTCGTTATACTGATGAAACCAAAGGTCTACTTTATAAGACTGCGAGAGTTTCTTGATAAAGCTATTGTATAATGTGTTCTTGAAAGCGGAATATTCGTCCAGCAGCAGCAAGATGTTCTTCTGTCTGTTGATGACATAATAGCCCTTGCCCGGAGTGGAATCTATCAGCCTCTTTTCGCGTAGATCTAGAAAGGCCTTGAAAACGGTATCCCTAGAAACATTATAGGTCTTGCTGAGGTAGTTTATCGAAGGCAGGCCCGTGTCTGTCTTGTATTTACCCAACGCGATATCCTGTGATATCATGTCCGACAACTGCTTTACCTTAGTGGAATGATGACCGAAGTTTGCCTTTTCACTCATGTTCTTTCAACTGTGCTGAACTGTTCTGAGGCAAAGGAATGAAAAAATATTTATCAGAGCAAAAAAATATATATGTTAAAAAACATAAGTCGTATAATGAAGTACTTTATATATCAGTATTATATGTACAAGTGTTATTCTCATTAATGTGATGACTGATTATGGGAAAAAGAGATGAAAGAATTTTGTCGTGTGTCTTTATGGCAATAGTTCGTTATCACTTTTTAAATGGTGAATCGAAGTTGATTTTCAACTACTGGCTCGCATTAATAGGTAAAAAATATTTTTATAGTTCATTTTTTCATTACATTTGCATACGAAACGAAATAAAAACAATATAGAACGAAATACGCGATTAAATCTAATTCAAAAATAAAGAAAGATGCTAAAAAAAATTATCGGCTTTTATCGGGCTTTACCTCCGGCAGAAAGGCCCGTGTCATTAACTGATGAAGAGGCTGTGAAGCTGACAAAGAAATTGAGACTACAAAGTTTTTTTGCCGGGACATTGGGGTATAGTCTTTATTATGTTTGCCGTACGGGATTAAACGTGGTAAAGACACCTATCGTCGAAAGTGGAATGTTGAATGATCAACAATTGGGTATTGTCGGTTCGGCTCTCCTTTTTGCGTATGCTATTGGAAAATTTGTCAATAGTTTTATGGCCGACCACTCTAATATTAAGCGATTTATGGCAACCGGACTAATTGTCTCTTCGGTCGCTAACCTTATTGTAGGATTATTGGGTATGACGAGTGGGTTAGCCGGGCTATCGTCTATGGCGTTTTTTGTCTGCTTTTTTATTATGTGGGCGATAAACGGTTGGTCTCAATCGATGGGGGCTGGTCCTGCCATTATTGCATTATCTCGCTGGTTTCCGCCGAAAGAGCGAGGAACTTATTATGGATTTTTCAGTGCCAGTCATAATTTAGGAGAGTTTTTATCTTTTATATTCGTTGGGTCTGTTGTAGGTTGGCTCGGGTGGCAAGCCGGTTTTGTCGGTTCTTTTATAGCAGGTGTAATAGGAGTCGTTATTATTATTTTCTTTTTACATGATAGTCCGGAAAGTAGAGGGCTTCCTCATGTAGGAAATCCGCCGAAAGAATCGACCAATAAGGCTCAGAAAGGAGTATTGAAGAATCCGTACGTTTGGATTTTGGCATTGGCTAGTGCGTTTATGTATGTTAGCCGATATGCGGTGAACAGTTGGGGAGTACGTTTCTTGGAGATGGAAAAAGGGTATTCGTTGGAGTTGGCAACTACGGTGATTGGCATAAATGCTCTGTTAGGAATATTCGGAACTGTGCTTTCTGGCTGGTTTTCCGATAAATTTTTTAAAGGGAAAAGAAATATGCCAGCCTTTATTTTCGGTGTGCTCAATACGATTGCATTGACCTTATTCCTGTTGGGAGGAGATAGCCTTGTACTCAATGTGATAAGTATGATTCTTTTCGGTATCGCTATCGGGGTACTGATTTGTTTCTTGGGAGGGTTGATGGCTGTCGATATTGTTCCTCGTAATGCGACCGGTGCGGCATTGGGTGTCGTTGGTATGGCGAGTTATATTGCAGCCGGTTTACAAGATGTGATATCGGGTACACTAATAGAGAATTTTAAGGTTGTATCCGATGGTGTTGTGACGTATGATTTTTTACCGGTTTCTATTTTCTGGATAGGGGCTTCGATTTTATCATTCGTTTTAGCTTTGTTCGTATGGAATGTTAAGCCGGCGGAGTAATTATATTTTACTATCGACAAAAAAAGCTGACACGATTTTACGTGTCAGCTTTTTTTGTTTGTATTTGTATGAGATTATTTACCGGGAGAGGTTTCATTCGATTCTTTTGCCGGGTTTGAAGTTGGTGTGTTCGGTGTGGTTTCTTCCCAATGGAATGGTTCGAATTGGCTATCGCTGTTTGTCCAACTGGGTTTGCGAGATGAATAAATAATAAATGGTGCGATAACGACTATCAGGGCTCCTATAATGAGAACAGAAAACCATACGGCATTACTACCGACCGATATTTGACTGGGGGGAATAAAACTTAGAATGAAGGCAAGAAGCGAACCGCAGAATCCCAATCCTCCTATGAACCACATTAATCCGTTGCCTTTGTTTCCTATTCGGAATGGGCGATTGGTTTTTTTCATATTGTATCGTAGATAAATTGCGGCAGAGAACATTAACATATACATAATCAGATAAAGAACTACCGTTAACTGAGACATGATTTGGTAAAAACTTTGTACCGAAGGCATAATAACGAATAATAGACTTAATAATGTAACTGCACCTCCTTGTAAATAAAGAATATTTTTCTGTACTCCTATTTTATTGGTTTTTTGGAAAAAAGGAGGAAGGTATCCGGCACGGCCTACTGCGAAGATACCTTTTGACGGACCGGCTACCCAAGTCAGTACTCCGGCTAAAACACCGAATGCAAGAGCTATGGCTATTATGGGGGATAGCCAAGACGCTTTGATAAAGTTGAAATAGTTGTCGAATCCGACTAAAAGACTTTGTGTTAGGTTGATATCTTTTTGAGGGATAATGATCCCGAGGGCGAATGTACCTAAAACAAAGATTAGGACTGTAATGGCGGAGCCTATGAAAACGGCTTTGGGATAATTTTTAGACGGATTATTTATATCTTTTACGTGTATACCGCCCATCTCCATTCCGGCATAGAATAAGAAGATACTGGCGGCTAAAACGAGATTGTCGAAATTGGTGAAATCGGGGAGGAAGTTACCTGAAAAATCCATTTGGGATTTACCTCCCATTAGTAGATATACAATTGCCAAAATGACTAAAAGTCCGGCGGGAATGATTGTACCGACCAAACCGCCTATTTTGGCGACTTTTCCTACCCAGCCTAAACCTTTCAATGAGATGAATGTCGCTAGCCAATAAATGAATAGTACGACCGCTAATGTGTAGAAACGGTTGGAAGCCAATAACATGTCCCCTGTATGATCCATGCCTATAAATGCAATAGCGACAGCTCCGAAGGTTAGTACGGTAGGATACCAAATGGTACTTTCTATCCATTGTAACCAAATGGCAAGGAATCCGGCTTTTTTACCGAATGCTTCTCCTACCCAACGAAAGACTCCGCCTTGCTTGTCTTGAAACATGGCAGCCAGTTCGGCTGCGACTAGCGCCGTAGGAATGAGGAATACTAAGGCTGCGAATAGATAATAGAACGCTGAACTGACTCCATATTCAGCTTCGGCAGGCAGTCCCCGGAGGGATACGACAGCCGTTACATTCATAATTGCAAGCGTAAATACGCCTAATTTTACTGATTTTCCGATGTTTGCCATATTTGTTGATATTAAGTTTACTAATAGGAGCATCTACATTCGTGTAGATAAACAAACGTCGGTCGCTTGTTGTTTTATCGTCGCATAATTTATGAGGAAAGAAAAATGGGAAAAAAGATAATCGGGGGGTGGAGAAATTATGAGTCGAGAATTTATGGCATATTGCACATATTGATTTTATTGTTATCGGTTTTTCTGATTATAACCATATCGATAGATACATTTCATAACATATCTTTCTTGAATCAAGGGAATTATATGGAAATACAATTATGGATATGCAGTTTCTTTATGTTCGATTTTTTGTTGGAATTTGTTTTATCCGATCATAAATGGAAATATCTTAGAAACCGATTTATCTTTTTTCTCGTATCGATACCTTATTTGAATATATTTTCCTATTTGAATTTAAATTTTTCTTCCGAGACTTATTATTTTCTTCGGTTTATTCCGTTAGTGAGAAGCGGATATGCTTTGGCTATCGTGGTAGGGTGGTTATCCTATAATAAAATATCGAGCTTGTTTATTTCGTATGTTACCATGCTTATGGCGACAGTTTACTTTTCGAGTCTTATATTTTTTGTTTTAGAACATGCGGTTAATCCAATGGTTACTCGGTATACCGATGCTTTGTGGTGGGCTTTTATGGACGTGACGACAGTAGGTTCGAACATCTATGCCGTTACTGCTACCGGAAAGATTCTTTCGGTCGTTTTGGCTGCATTGGGTATGATGATGTTCCCTATTTTTACGGTCTATGTGACAAGCCTATTGCAAAAATTCAATGCACAAGATAAGGAGACACAAAAACCGTAGGCCGGTAGGTGTCGGTTTTAGCATCGTCCTTTTCGTTGATTTTGTGCTATTTTAGTACGAGCTCTACGATGTAGTCGATTTCGTCCGGTATTTGGGGAAATTTCAATAATGTACCGTCTTTATCTTGTTTGAATTCGATGGGAGCTTGATTTGAAAATTTCATTGCCTTTTTTATTGGGGCTTTCAGTGGTATATAGAGTCCATTTTCTTTCAAGTCCAAAATATGGATAAAGAGGCGATTCCCTTTTCGGGTGGATACTCCCCAGCTATGTGGGGGAATATCGCCACCTCTGCTGCCGTAAATGGTTTCGCCATATTCCGATAGCCACTTACCCATACCATTTAAACGGTCTATCGCCAGAGCCGGTAGCTCTCCATTGGGCTGCGGACCTATATTTAATAACAAGTTAGCGTTTCGTCCGGCCGTGCGAACGAGATAATGGATCAGAGCCTTAGTAGATTTGTAATTTTGGTCGGTGATTTTATACCCCCACATGCCATTCATAGTTTGACAGGTCTCTAATGGGAGGGCGCTTATTGCCTGAGTAGAATAGCCTGCTGTGTTTTCACCGGGGACGTCTCTTTCGAAGATTTGTATATCTTCTCCTGCATATACGTCTCGGTGGTGATTATTCCCAATGAGGCATGCCGGTTGTAGCTTGTGTATCAAATCATATTGCTCTTTTAGTTGCCAATCGAAATCGGAGGGACGGTCCCATACTCCGTCGAACCATATAGCTCCGATCGGCCCGTAATTGGTTAGTAGTTCTGTAAGCTGGTTATTCATGAACCGATAATAACTGGGCCAATCTCCGTGTCCATTGGTACGACCGGTTCCTTTCCCGGTATTGCCTCCGGCCGGGTAATCTTCTCTACGCCAGTCTATATGAGAATAATACAAATGGAGCTTAATGTCTTGTTTGTGGCATTCGTCGGCCAATTCTTTTAAAATATCGCGTTTAAAAGGTGTCGCATCTACGATATTAAAGTCGGACTGTTGGGTGTGAAACATAGAAAATCCATCATGGTGTCGGCTGGTAATACAAATGTATTTTGCCCCTGAGGCCTTGATTGCCGACACCCACTCGGCTGCGTTGAACCGAGACGGATAAAATCCTGATGCCAATTTTTCATATTCTCGCCAGTCGATGTTGTGATTGGTCATGTACCATTCTCCTTGTGCCAACATGCTGTAAATGCCCCAGTGTATGAAGATTCCGAATTTGTTGTCTTGAAATTCTTTTCGAGCTTCGATATTCTTTTGCGATGGTATATAACTGTCGATTGTCTGTGCGAATGAAATATTCCAAGATAAAAGAGAGGTAGTAATGGCTAAACCTATTTTTTGGATCATTTTGTTTTTCATGTTATGTGAATTTTCGGTAAAGATATGGATAATATGGAAAAAATATTGAACAAAGATAGCAAAAAGAAACCCAGATAGAGTAAACTATTTGGGTTTCTTTTTGCTATGAAAGATGTTTTTACTGGACATTAACCTGATCGCCACTGAATACCGACAGGTCGAGTTTATTCATAATATGTTTGATTGCCAGTTGAGCCTTAACTGAGTTGCCTGCTGCATCGATAGGGGGTGCAAAGGCTGCAATACCCATGATTCCGGGAAGAACTCCCATGACACCTCCGCCTACTCCGGTTTTTGCAGGGATTCCCGAAGTGAAGAGCCAGTCTCCGGTGTGTTCGTAAAATCCTACTGTCGCTATCAGCGATGTAATTTGAGGAGACAGCGAGGCATCGAATACTCTTGCTCCGTTTTTTGGATTGACTCCTTTATTGGCTATGGTCGCACCGCATACAGAAAGCTGTTCTGCCGTGATTCCCAAAGAGCATTGACGAGTATAGAGGTCGAGCGACAGATCGGGATCGTCATAAATACGGTTGTAGTTTTTCAATAACCATGTAATTGAGCGGTTGTTGAAATTTGTAGCCGATTCGGAGCGATACAATTCATCTATCAATTCGGGAGCACTTCCCGAAAGTTCAGTGATATTTTTCACTATCGCAGCCCATTTTTCTTTTGGATTACCAACTGGTTGAACCATACTGCATGCGGTGATAGCTCCGGCATTAACCAATGGGGTCGAGGGGTGATCGTTTTCCAACAAAATAGCGATTATCGAATTGAACGGTAATCCTGTCGCATCGGCTCCAATCATGGAAAGGAGCTTTTCTGCGCCATATTGGCGTAATACCAATATGGCGGTGTGCACCTTAGAAACCGATTCTATACCGAATCTATATTGAGTATCTCCGACTTCGATAATTTGTCCGTCCAGTAGACATACGCTGATACCGAACAAGTTTTTGTCGATGTTGGCAAGATAGGGAATATAGTCGGCATTTTTACCGTCTTGGTTATTTTTATAGAGATCGTACGCTTCGTTGACCGCTTGTTTGATTTGGGAAACCGAAATTGTTTGTTTCATATTCCTATTTTTTTTGTTTTATGGCGGTTCCCCGTATGGGTAAATACCGAACCTTTCACTTCAATATTTTTGTCTTGTGCGATACGAGTATTGGTCGGGTATTCCAATTTTTCGAGAGACGCGACGGCATCGCGAATATCGTTTAGCAACATGTCGGCCATATCCCTGCTGAACCCTTGACGTACGACGATACGCATGACTACATAGTTTTGAATATTTTCGGGTAGAGTATATGCCGGAACCATCCAGCCGCCTTGTTTCAATTTGTCTTGCAAGTCATATAGAGTCCATTTTGCCGTTTTTGCGTAATCGGGCTTCATATACCAGATGAACAATGGGTTTTCAACATGATCGCTGTAATTGACAAATGGAGCCATTTTACCGATTTCGTCGTGGAGGTATTGGGTTATTTGCATACTATTGTATTGGACGGCTTTGTATCCTTGAAATCCCAATCGGATAAATTGGTAATATTGTCCCAATATTTGAGCTGCCGGGCGTGAGAAATTGAGCCCTACTTGTGTGATATTCGCTCCTAAATAGTTTACACTGAATGACATTTCGTCGGGGAGGTATTTTTTGTCTTTCCAAACGACCCAGCCCAGACCGGGGTATACCAATCCGAATTTGTGCCCCGATGTACTGATTGATAGAACCCATTTTAATCTGAAATCCCATTTTTTGTGTGGATCGAGGAAAGGTAATATAAATCCACCGGAAGCTGCATCTACGTGGATAGGAATGTCATATCCTGTTTTTTTGTTGAATTCGTCGAGGGCTTTGTCGAGAGCTTCGACGTCATCGTTCAATCCGGTCCAAGTTACGCCCTCGATAGGAACGATGCAAATTGTATTTTCATCGCACATCTTTAAAGCTTCTACCGGGTCGAGGGTTGTTTTTTCGAGAGTCAGGGGAACTTCTCGCATCTCGATTTGCCAAAGTTGTGCAAATTTTTCCCAAACGACTTGAAATCCCGAAGAGATAACAAAATTGGGTTTATCGGTAGGCTTCCCTTCTGCCTGACGTTTTTTACGCCAACGTAGCCATGCTGCGACACCGCCGAGCATACAGGCTTCGGAAGAACCTATGGCCAAAGCTCCGCTTTTCCATTTTTCCTCTTCGGGAGAGTTCCAAAGGTTAGCCATGATATTTATACATTTGGCATTCATGACGGCGATACGCGGATATTCTGTTTCATCGATATAGTTGATGTTGATCGCTTCATTCATCAATTTGGTTGCGTAGTCGTCCATGTAGGTGGTTACGAATGTAGCCAGATTTAATCGAGGTTGTGTTTGAGCGAATGTTTCATCTTTAACCATTTGGTATGCAATCTCTGGTGTTGTAGGTGCATCGGGAATACGATCTACCGGTGATGGTTTCAACATTTCGTTGGACCCGAAGATACTTGTCTTGGCATCTCCTTCTCTGAAATTCAAATCTTTCATTGTATAAAATTTTATGAGTTAGAACTATAAAGCCGGATTATTTTGTACGGCTCTTCGATAAAACAACAGCCTTGTAAGGTGAAAGTTTGACCGATTTGTCTATTCATACACAATTTGGCACTTATTAAAATATTAGAATAGTACCGGTAAACATTCGAAGGTGATTATTGTTTTTGAAAATGCAAGCATAAAAAAGATGTGATTATGAAAATAGAAACTGGACAAGGGTCTATACCTTTGATTACGCTTTTGGGAATATGGTCTATTTCAGCTTTAAATGCATTACCGGGTCTAGCTGTTTCCCCTATTTTGGGACAGATGTCTACAATATTTCCGCATTCTTCGGAGTTCGACATACAACTGTTATCTTCACTACCTTCGCTATTGACTATACCTTTCATCTTGTTATCCGGGAAGTTGACCGAACGTATTAATAACATCGTCTTGTTACAAGTTGGATTAATTATTTTTGCATTAAGTGGTTTGCTATATATGCTTTCTTCCCGAATGTGGCAGTTAATAGCGGTGAGTGCGTTGTTGGGTATTGGCTCGGGTATGATAGTTCCGTTGTCGACGGGTTTGATTTCTCGCCATTTTATAGGTCGATATCGTACTCGACAGTTTGGTTTGAGTTCTGCGATTACAAATATAACGTTAGTGACGGCGACTGTATTGACTGGATATTTGGCAGAGATTAATTGGCACTTGCCTTTTATTGTTTATTTTTTCCCTGTGGTATCGTTCTTTTTGTCTTTTTATTTGAAACGAGATACTATATCGGTAGCCCCAGTAAAGGTGACTGTATCGGGTAAAATAGAAGTGAAGAGGTTGGTTCCTCTCATGTTGTTTTATCGGAAGCTGATAGATCAGACGCCCAATTCCAAGCAGGCTGTATGCAATCGTCTCACGCTCTGCATAAAAAATTCTTCCGACTTCTAACGCCATCTTGGCTTCCTGATAGGATTTGGCAATATCTTGCAGATTATGCACACGGTTTCCATAGCCCACGCGCACTTTCACCATCGCCTCAGTGTGCATATTATCCACGATCATTCTTGCCAATGTCTGCAGTTCTTCATCTTCTTTCATGTCTCTGGTATCTTTGATCAGGACAATGCTCTGCTCGTCCACTTCTGTCACATAGTCTCTGGTCTTGGTCACGAACAGATTCTTGACTGTCTCCATCGCGGTTGCATCTTTCTTGCCGTCAATCTCAATCACGAAAACAACACGTTCTGCCTGTTCAATATGCAGCTTCTGGGCCTTATTGTACATGTCCACCACGAGCATATTTCCAAGCAGGATATTCTGCATAAAATTATTACGGTCAAACTGCTCCATATAAGCGGCTGCAAGATTCCTTATCTGGCAGACTGCCAACCGTCCTACCATATAAGCATCTTCTGCGGATGACTTTGTCAAAAGAATATATTCCACTTCACCCTCTACCATTACTTTAAAGAAATGACAACCGGACAACATCTGGCTCTCTGCCATCGATGCTGCAAATGAAGTTACCGCTTCTTCCATATCTCCTTCCGGTTCAAAAGTAGCCGCAACCTGTTTTCCTTTCTCTGAATATAATGCCAGATCAATCTTGGAAATCTCCTTGATCTCGTCTAAAGCAGTCTGTATCTTATGGTTTGATATCATACGCTCCATTCCTTTCGTTATTTATTATATAGAACACATGTTTGTTTTGCAATTATTTTTTGCAGAAAAAACCGGGTACAAATGATGCACCCGGTTCTACTGAGTTTATTTAATTTTACCGAATTAGTTGGTAATTGTCAATTCAGTTTCTTTATCGAAGCAGTGAATCTTCTCTGGATCGATTGCTAATGTGATATGATCACCCATACGAGCTGTTGTTCTGGAATCAACTTTTGCTGTCATGGCTGTTCCTGCTACATTGAAGTATAACAATACTTCAGAACCTAATAACTCGTATCCTGTTACGTCTGTCTCGAATACTGCATCTTTGTGAGCTTCGATCTCAATCTGGGAATCTCCGATATCTTCTGGTCTGATACCCATAACAACTGTCTTTCCGTTGTATCCGCCATCGATCAATTTCTTAGCTTTTGCCGGAGGAAGGACAACAGATGTCTTCTCGAAGTTAAGAGTTACTCTCTCGCCTTCTACTTTACATACAGCGTCGATGAAGTTCATCTGTGGAGATCCGATGAATCCAGCTACGAATAAGTTGTTAGGCTCATTGTATAATTTCTGTGGAGAATCAACCTGCATGATAACACCATCTTTTAATACAACGATTCTGGTTCCTAATGTCATAGCTTCTGTCTGATCATGTGTTACATAGATGATAGTAGCTTTTAATCTGTTATGTAAGGAAGCGATCTCAGAACGCATCTGAACACGTAATTTTGCATCCAGGTTGGAAAGAGGTTCGTCCATAAGGAATACCTTAGGATTACGAACGATAGCACGTCCCATAGCAACACGCTGTCTCTGTCCACCGGATAAAGCCTTTGGTTTACGGTCTAATAATTTCTCAAGATCAAGGATCTTAGCAGCTTCTTCTACTTTTTTCTTGATCTCATCCTTAGGAACTTTTCTTAATTTTAATCCGAATGCCATATTGTCAAATACGGTCATATGTGGATATAATGCGTAGTTCTGGAATACCATTGCGATATCTCTGTCTTTTGGCTCTACGTCGTTTACAACTCTTCCATCGATTTTTAATTCACCGGAAGAAATCTCTTCAAGACCTGCGATCATACGAAGTGTAGTAGATTTACCACATCCGGATGGTCCTACGAAGATGATGAACTCCTGATCTTCTACTTCAAGGCTGAAATCCTTAACAGCTTCAAAACCGTTAGGATAAACTTTACATACATTTGTTAATGATAAACTTGCCATTGGTGTAAATACCTCCTGATAAATTGTTCGTTTCTTGATATATTTACTATACAAAAAAACAGCCAAAAACGCCATATGTTACCTACACAAAGAATCTGTCGATTTCTTGTAGGAACTCACAGTGATTTTGACTGTTTTTTGATTTCTTCGTCAGATTGCACTGATATTTCATCTTTTTCCGTCAAATTGACGAAGCAACCTGCCTGTATCTTTTATTCCATACATTCATTTCTGATCATAACTTAGAATAACCGAATCCATTGACCACGGCATCCAGCTTGATTCCTTTTTTACAGAATGGACAGTCATCTGCGGAATAAGCCGCATATCCCGGAAGATCCTCTGCATGGAACACCGAGTGTACCGCAAATCCATCCATCTCAGATACCGTGCTGAACACAGAGGCCACTGCCTCAATCACGCCGCCATAGTAACGGATTCCCTCAAGACTTCTGTGGATTGTCTTTCCGGTTGTGGTAGATGCAGATAATAAGATCACATGTTTTCCTGCGATACTTGGTTTGATATTATCACGGAATAAGAGCTGGTTATTGCTGTTCATCTCCGGCGAAACCACATAAATTGTCTCATGGCGGTTCGTAGATGCCATATCCTCTTTTTCAAATTCCTCTGCCAAAAACGCTCCGATCACCTCCGTGCCGTCCATACATACAATCGTATCCACATAGGAAACTCTTCCGATCTTCTGATGCAGCACACGGGCAACCTCTTTCGCCTCCTGAATTCTTGTCTTCAAGCTTGTGATATCAATATAGTAATTGATATGGGAATGACTGGTTGCAAAATGTCCCGGAATTGCATGAATTGCAACCATGTTGCTCTCTTTTGAATAAAATTTTACCATTCTGCTTTCCATAATAAAATACCTCCTTAACCCCACTATTCCGGCATTTTCCGGATATTACTTTCTTCCGGTAGAACCAAATCCGCCTTCCCCGCGCTCCGTCTCATTCAATTCTTCTACTTCCTCAAACTCAACAGAAAGATACGGCATTACGACCATCTGTGCAATGCGCTCTTTTCCGGCGATCACACGCTCCTCATCCGTATCATTATGTAAGGCGATCATAAATTCTCCCCGGTAGTCAGAATCCACTACTCCGACACAATTTGCCGGGCGCAGTCCCTGCTTGGAGGCAAGACCGCTTCTTGCAAAAATCGCACCGAAATATCCTTCCGGTATTTCCATCGCAAGTCCTGTGCCGACCATCACTGTTTTGTGTGGTGGAATCACAGTATCCTCAGAACTTTTTGCATACAGATCATAGCCTGCCGCCTGACTGCTTCCCCTTGTCGGGAGTACTGCATCCGCATCAAGTTTTTTTATATTGATCTTCATTTATATTCTCCATTCTAGCACAATCTGTCAGATATATTTTTTAATTAAATCTTAATTCTTCCGTACGTTTTTCCCTGCAAATTATAAGGAACTCCTGCATTCTTAATCTTCCCAGCCAAGATTGCCATGTTCCATTTTCTTATCGCGGAGCATCAGGTCATTGACCGCCTCTTTTGCCGGTTTGTCCTCAAATAATACTTTGTTGACTTCCTCAATGATCGGCATATCTACACCGTATTTTTTTGCAAGGGCGATCGCTGCTTTCGCAGAGTAGACACCTTCTACGACCATTTTCACTTCGTCCATCGCCTGCTGCATGGTGTAACCCTGTCCGATCAGCATTCCGGCTTTGCGGTTACGGCTGTGTTTACTCTCACAGGTCACGATCAGATCACCGATTCCGGTAAGTCCGTTTAACGTCTCCTGTTTTGCGCCCATCGTCACAGCAAGCTTGTTCATCTCAAACATTCCTCTGGTGATGAGTGCCGCTTTCGTGTTATCCCCATATCCCAGACCGTCTGCCATTCCGGCTGCCAGCGCGATCACGTTCTTTAACGAACCGCCAAGTTCCATGCCAAGCACATCCGGGCTTGTATACACACGGAAAACGTTGTTCATGAAAATGTCCTGGATTTCCTCTGCAACAGCACGTTTTTTCGCTCCTGCTACAACCGTAGTTGGAAGTCCGATTCCAACTTCTTCCGCATGGCTTGGTCCACACATCACTGCAACCTCTGCCTGCGGGATCTCCTGCTCCACAATGTCAGTAAGCGGCATCAGTGTCTCTTCCTCGATTCCCTTAGCCACGCACACGATGATCTGTCCCTCTTTCACAAAAGGCGCCATGCTCTTTGCTGTGCTTCTTGTGAATACAGACGGCACTGCAAGGATCAGGTATGCTTTACCTGAAACCGCAGATTCCAGATCTGTCGTAAATTCCATATCTTCCGGCAGTTTTACCCCCGGAAGCTTCTGTACATGCTCATGTTTTTCTTTCAGCATGGTAATCTCATCTTCCACGATCGACCACACTGTCACTTTATTTCCATTGGTATGCAGTACTTTTGCAAGGGCGATCCCCCAGCTTCCTGCTCCTATGATCGCAACATCTGCCATTTTTTCTCACTCCAAATCAAAAAATTATTTCTGCTCCTTCTTTTTCGCACCGATCTTATTCTCTGTGCCATTTGCAAGACGTCTGATATTGGCACGGTGCTGCCATACCCCTAAAATGGTAAAACAGGCTGTCACTATGTAAAATTCCGCACGGATTCCCATTGGAACTGTGATAATCCCAAGCTGTCCATATACGACCACCTGGACGAAAACACTGATCAGTCCGATGATTGAGCCGAGAGATACATACTTTGTCACTGCGCTGATCACCAGAAAAAGTCCCATACTGACCGGTGCAACGATCGGAAATACTGCAAGCACCATTCCACCGGTACATGCAACTCCTTTTCCACCTTTGAACTTCAGATAAAACGGAAAATTGTGTCCGAGCACCGCTCCAAAACCTGCATACAGCTCCAGAAGAATGATGTTTTCTGTATATGTTCTTCCAAAGATCAGTTTAACGGCTAACACTGCCGCTACCGTTTTTAAAATATCGCCAAGGCAGGTCACAAGTCCTGCCTTCCAGCCAAATGTTCTTAAGGTGTTTGTCGCACCGGAATTGCCGCTTCCTTTTGTGCGGATATCCACACCTTTCTTTTTCCCATAAAAATAACCTGTTTCAAATAATCCGCAGACGTAGCCGATTGCTACTGCAACTATCCTTGCGATGATCATTTTTCATTTTCCTTTCTCTCTCTGATGATAAAACGAAGTGCAGTTCCCCGGAATCCGAAGGTATCACGGATACGGTTCTCCAGATATCTTGTGTATGAGAAATGCATCAACTGTTTATCATTTACAAAGATCACAAAGGTTGGCGGTTTTACAGAAACCTGCGTGGTGTAATAGATACGCAGTCTCTTTCCCTTATCCGATGGCGGCTGCTGCATCGCAACTGCCTCGGTAACAATTTCATTCAATACACCGGTTGCCACACGCATACTGTTATTCTCAATTACGACATCGATCGTCTCAAAAATCTTATTGAGACGCTGTCCTGATTTTGCAGAGATGAAAATAATCTCCGCATACGGCATAAAGCTTAAGATATCACGGATTTTCTCAGTATGGCGGTAGATGGTCTTATCATCTTTTTCAATCGCATCCCATTTATTGACTGCGATGATGATTCCCTTTCCACGGTCATGTGCGATTCCCGCGATCTTGGCATCCTGCTCGGTCACGCCCTCGGTAGCGTCGATCACAATAATACAGACATCTGCACGCTCAACGGCTGTCACTGCACGGATAATACTGTAACGCTCGATCTCTTCTTTGATCTTATTCTTACGTCTCAATCCTGCGGTATCGATAAACACATATTCTTTTCCATTGTACTTAATATCAGTATCGATTGCATCTCTGGTTGTACCTGCGATATCCGATACAATGACGCGGTCCTCCTGCGCCAGTTTATTGATGAGGGATGATTTTCCAACATTCGGTTTTCCGATAATGGCGATCTTCGGACGGTCGTCCTCCTCGTCATCTTTCTTATATTCCGGGAAATATTTCACCACTTCATCTAACATATCTCCAAGTCCCAACATGGAAGCGGCAGAAACCGGGAACGGATCTCCGATTCCAAGATTATAGAACTCATAGACATCTGCCATATACTTTTCAAAGCTGTCCACTTTATTGACAACCAGCACGACCGGTTTGCCGGAACGACGCAGCATATCTGCAACTTTGGAATCCGAATCCTGCAATCCCTGTCTGACATCGACAATAAACATGATCACGTCTGCAGTTGCAATCGCAATCTCTGCCTGCTCTCTCATCTGTGATAAAATAATATCGTTACTGTCCGGTTCAATACCTCCGGTATCGATCATGGTAAAATTGTGATCTAACCACGACACCTCCGCATAAATACGGTCTCTTGTAACGCCCGGTGTATCTTGTACAATTGAAATACGCTCACCTGCAAGTGCATTAAATAACGTAGACTTTCCTACATTCGGGCGTCCAACAATCGCTACGACTGGTTTACTCATTGATAAAACTCCTTTTCTCATGTATCACGGAAAGAACTGGGATCTCCACTACTTTCCTGTTATAACCTTAAATGGCTTTCTACCGTTACGCTAAAAATAACAATAACAGTTTACAATAAAAAAGATGGAATAACAATATTTATTCCATCTTTTTTCTGAACTATGCGTTTTGTCTAGGAAATGTGCGGTATTCCTTTTTCCCTTACTGCCGTAACCGGATTCATCAGTGCGTCATACTCATCATAAGTCATAAGTTTTCGCTCACTGTTCAAAATCCCAAGTTTTTTCAATGTCTCAATAATGTTTGTGCATTTGCTTCCGAACTCAACATAGGCGCTGTCACTGTTTGGGAAATAAGCTTCTGCCTCTTCTGCAGTCTTCTCCCCTGTCAGCACCGCTTCTGTCACATCAACCCCATCCACACTGTAAGAACTGTAATTCCAGATGATACCGTCCGGATTATAAAAACTGATATCCAGATTGTTAAAATAACGATCCCTGTACGTGTTATCCTCATCACCGGCACGGAGCGAATAAAGTTGATAGTACGTCATGTTTCCCGCTTCCACATCTTTCTGCACCGCCTCCATGACAGCGTCAAGTTCTTCCTGTGTAAAACGGTAATCCTCTGTTCTGCCGTTCTCATCTACAAATGAGATGCTGCCGGCATAATACTCATTCGTCTTATAGTAATTGCCAAACATGTTCTGCATCATCTTATCCGGATCACTCTCTAACGCAGTCACTTTTGCGACGACAGAATCTTTGTCCGCAGCCGCAGCCTGCCCAACCGGAACTGTATAACTTCTCCGCAGCTTCTTACCATCCTTCAGGGTATATGTGATTGAGAGATAATATTGGTTCTCTGCGCTCAGGCACTCTTCTTTCTGTGCCAGGATCTCTTTCTGGAGATCTATGATCTTCTGAATATCATCCGGTTCGGTATAGCGGAGCGTATAGTCCAGATTGAGCGATACCACCTTAACCTCTGAAACATCCGGTATTTTTCCTTCGATCCGGAATAGATCCAGTTTCAGTGCACCCAGAAATGCTGCCAGAACAACCGTTAAGACTGCCCATTCCCCAACTCTCTTTTTGTGGAACACACGGAAATTCTTCTCAATAAGCATCTCCGCCACAAAAAAGCCGATCGCACCAAAGATCAGGGTGCCTGCTGCAAGTATCCAAAAATGTACCTTTGCCGAAGAAAAACTGTTTCCGATCGTGTCAGCAACGGCAGTTCCTCCAAGCAGACCGGCGCAGACAGCCACGCCCCAGCGGAACACCGGCTTGATTCCCCGCATGCTGATAAGGTCACCTGCAGTCTCCAATTTTCTCCATTTATACAACTGATAGGCTGCGATCAGGAATACCACACCTGCCACTGCATAAATCCCGAGCAGATATGCACCCTTAAACTCGATTCCAACCGTCACATACTCACTGTTTTCTACTGACTGTATCCGCAGATTGTTTGTCAGATAATAAATTGGAGACAAAATACAGGATTTCCCCGGATTCCAATTGTTTGACACCCCAAAGCAGACACTCTCTATCACCATGTTGATCAGATACCAGCATCCTACATACAGATAATTGACTACGACATAATACACCGGAAATGCCATGAGCTGTCCGGTAAACATCGCCACAAATGCGCCGAGCGCCAGTGCAAAAAACGTCATTGCGGCTTCTGCACCAAACCAGTATAAAATGTACTGGATATTGGTGATATGTGCACCAATGCAGACGAACACCGTGATAATAAAGGTCAGGATCTGCGGAACGATCATAAATGCAGACGCAGATATGATATTCGTCACAAACAACTCCCGTCTGTCCACCGGAAGTGAATGGATCATATTCGTATTCTTTGCAGAATACAGATAGGAAAACACTGCCATGATCATCACTGCTGCAAATGCAAATGTGATCACCGGATTCATGGCTGCCCGCATAGCGCCACTGATCGCATAGACCTGTCTCTGGAGCTGGCTGTAACTGTCATCCTGCAGATAATACCGCATATTAAACCACAGTCCGACCGGAAGCGAAACGATCAGATAACAGCTGTACAATGCCCACAAAGGCCAGAAATGTGTCATATTTTTTTTGAAAATTGTTTTGTTCAAGCAGGATGTCTTTGACTTCATAATCCACACCTCCCAATTCATAAATAAAGATTTCCTCCAGTGTCAACGGAAGTACATCAACAATGGTAGGATTTTCTGTCAGAAGAACTTTCTCTGCCTCCTTCGGATCACCTTTTACGATCAGGGTATAGACACGCCCTGTGTTTGCCATATGCAGCACCTCAAAATCATCCGGCAATTTTGGCACACCATTCTGACATGCCACCTGTATCTTGGAAATATTTCCCTGAAGATCGCTCAAAGACCGCTCGATCATAATTTTTCCATGGTGCATGATACCTACATGGTCACAGGTATCCTCCAGTTCCCTCAGGTTATGGGAGGACACTAAAACAGTCATTTTCCGCTCTGCCACTTCCGCCATTAAGATACTCCAGATCTGTCTGCGCATCACAGGATCAAGTCCGTCCACCGGTTCGTCTAAGATCAGCAGATCCGGTTTACAGCAGATTGCAAGCCAGAACGCTACCTGTTTCTGCATGCCTTTCGACAGCCGTCTGATAGTGCGTTTCACATCGATCGTCGGGAAAAATTCCTGCATTTTATAAAAAAGCTTACTGTCAAACTGTGGATAGATGCCTTCATAAAAGCGTTTCATCTCCATCGTATCTGCCTGCATAAAATAAAACAGTTCATCCGGGATATAAGCCATCCTCTGCTTGATGTTCCGGTTTTCAAATACCGGTTCACCGTCGATCAGGATCTCTCCCTCATCTGCCTTATAAACTCCGGTAAGATGGCGGATCAACGTAGACTTTCCTGCTCCGTTTGGCCCGACCAGTCCATAAATATCACCTTTTCCCACATGCATTTCCACGCCGTTCAACGCCTGAAAATCATCAAACTTTTTCTTTAAATTATGAACCTGGATCATTGTGCCTCTCCCCCTTTAGCCAATTGTTCAATACGTGTTTTCAAACTGTCCTCATCCATCGCCAAAAACAACAGTTCCGTCACCACTTCATCAAATTCCTTCATCAGTTCTTCATTTCTGACACCCAGCACTTCTTTCCGCTCGGCGACGAATGTTCCTTTTCCGGCAACGGTATAGACATATCCCTCTGCCTCAAGTTCCCGGTATGCCTTCTGGATGGTATTTGGATTGATGGCAAGCTTCGAAGCCATTTCCCGCACGGAGGGCAGCTTTTCATTTGCAATAAGGGAATTCGTGATAACCAGCTTTCTCAGACCATCTTTGATCTGTTCATAAATTGGTTTTGCATCCCTGTAATTTAACTGAATCAAATAACAAACCTCCCATCTGTATTAGCTGTATGATGTGTACTATCATTCTTCATACAGTTAATATAGCACGAGAGGTCTTCTATTACAATGAAGATAATCCTAGGATATTATTAAGAAATCTTTAATATGCCATTCTTTTCAAAGGCAGCATCGTTTCTGCTATCCGAGATAAGCCTTCAGAAGTTCAAACGTATTCTTTACTCCATCCACATGGCTTCTCTCATAACCGTGTGATGCATATACACCCGAACCGATCAGTCCGTGGCGCACATCATATCCGGCGGTCAGCGCAACATCTGCATCTGAACCATAGTATGGATAGACATCCACTGCAAAATCAATATTGTTCTCTTTTGCCGCTTTCACAAGACCATTTACCACATCATAGTGATATGGTCCGTGGCTGTCCTTTGCACAGATAGATACCTGTGTCTCATCACAGGCAAGTCCGTCACCGACACATCCCATGTCCACAGAGATCACTTCTGTCACGCCTTCCGGGACAGAGGCAGCGCCACCGTGTCCTACTTCCTCAAATACAGTGATGTGCTGATAGATCATACGATCCGGTGTCACATTTTCCTCTTTCAAATATTTTGCATAGCCTAATAAAATTCCAACACTTAATTTGTCATCTAAGAACCGGCTCTTAATGTAACCGGATTCTGTCACAGTTGTTCTCGGATCAAAGCAGACAAAATCGCCTGTCATAATGCCGAGTTTCTCCACATCCTCTTTTGATTTTACTTTTTCATCCAAAACAACTTCCACAGAATCATAGCTTCTCTTCGTATCGTTATATTCTCCGTTTACATGAATGGAAGCGTTGATCAGCTGTAATGTTCCGTCATATTTTCCGTTAAATCTGGTGACAACTTTACAGTTTTCTCCCTCTGCATTGTTTGCATTCATACCGCCTACTGCTGTAACACGAAGTCTTCCGTTGGCTTTGATCTCTGCCACCATGGCACCTAACGTATCAATATGTGCCTCTAAAAGAACGGCGTTCTCTTTGTCCCTGCCGCCGATTGGTACGAGCACACCGCCTTTTACCGTAAGTTTTGGCTCATATCCGAGTTTTTTGTATTCTCCCATGACATAGTCTGCCACCTCATTTGTGTAGCCGGATGGACTGTCGATTGCGAGGATATTCTTTGTCTCTTCTACCATATAATCTACATAATTTTTACTCATATCTTTTGCTCCTTTATCTATTTCAAATACAGATAATTGCGAAACTCCTTATTGTTTTTGAATTGTGAGAAATTAACAAAATTTTCGAAAACACGCTTCCGCTACGTGTCGCTGGTAACGGTACTAAGAAGCCAGTCACGATTAACATCGCACCTGCCTTCTAAGGACCGACCGCTCCCCAGTGTTTTCTCAAGCTTTTGTCAATTTCTCACAATTCAATTTACGTTCTCATGAGTTTCGCAGTTATCTTATTTTAAACATAAAAATGCCCCGAGGTTTCCGCGCTTACCGTGGCTTGCGCGGTGGGAAAAAAGTAAGTCAGGATTGCAGCACGTGCAAATGTCCGTGATCTCTATATGTTCCGGCAGGACACCTGCATCAAGCAGTACAATTTCGTTTGCTTTCCAGAGGTCGAGCTGATATTTTCCATTTTCTTTTGCAATAAGGATCTCATGCTCGTGTCCTGCAAATGCCCGCTCAAACTCCACCGCAACATCCCCGCTCACCTCGTAGCAGTCCTGACAGATGGACGGTCCGATCGCACAGCGCAGTTCCTCCGGTCTGCTTCCGTATTCCCTCCGCATCGCCTCGATAGTCGCTTTTCCCATGCGGTTTACTGTCCCACGCCAGCCGGAATGGCTTAACCCGATGGCGCAATGCACCGGATCGACAAAATACAGCGGAACACAGTCCGCATAGAACGTTGATAATACTAAGCCCGGCACATCCGTGATCAGTCCATCTGTATCATGAAATTCCCGTTCTCTCGTAAGTCCATTTCCGGCATCCTCCGCCGTCACTTTTCTTACATTTGTCGTATGTGTCTGATCCGTAAAAACAAATTTATCATAATCCACATCAAGCGCTGATGCAAGTCTTCTGTAATTTTCCCGGACTGCCTCCTCTTCATCTCCTCTTGTAAAACTCAGATTCATGGTGGAAAAAATACCCTCACTCACGCCGCCAAGTCTTGTGGTAAAACCTTCTTTTACAATTCCTGTTTTCTCCAATAAAGGAAAATGTAAAAGCGGCACTTCCACGCCAGCCCCAGGATGATGTATCACCTCTTCCGGCACTCCTGTATTGTTTTTCCGCTTCCAGCTTTTATGTTCCATATCACTTACAATTCTCCTGATTTTGTCCTGCGAAAAAGCAGCCATGAAAATGCATTCTCTCATCCTCTCAGAACCCCTGATAGTCAAATGCATTCTGAATGACTTTTATCTGCTCTCCCAAAACTGCCGCCACATCGAACCTGCAAGGTGTAGATGTTCCATAACCATGTGTCAGGCAGTAGTACGAAGCCACTTTTGAAATCGTTCTCTGCTTTGCAGAAGTCACCGCTTCAAATGGATTTCCCACTGTGCTGTCCGCACGGTATTTCACTTCCACAAACACAAGATATCCGTCCTGCCTTGCCACGATATCTATCTCTCCCATGCGGCATCTGTAATTATATTCTAAAATCTCATACCCCTGCTGTTCCAAATACGCACCTGCCAGTTTTTCATAGGCAGTTCCCACACTTCTCTTATTGATAAAACCCTCTTTTCTACAGCAGCATCCTTCTTTTGTGCCTGCTGTCCCTCATTCTATTCACTTCCTGCAGTACATTATTTGATTATGCCATTCATCTGCTGCAATTTCACTTCATTTATGATAACATATCTGCCTGCTGCAATTTTGCCTTCATCTTATCCATATCATCCACAAACACAAGGATCTCAGCGACTACTTCATAAAGTTCCGGTGGAATCGCATCCCCGATCTCTAATTTCGACAGTGTCTCCGCCAGCTTATTATCTTTATAGAAAGGGACATCATTCTCTTTTGCCTTTGCGATGATCTTTTCTGCCACTTCGCCCCTGCCGCTGGCAAGGATCTTCGGTGCTTTATCTCCCGGCTCATATGCTACTGCTACCGCTGTTTTTACTTTTTTCTTTTCATTATCCCATGCCATATCCGCTCACCACCTCTGTTTTGTATCTGATATACTAGGCTCTCACATCAAACGAATACCGATGCAGTGTTCCCGTCTGTGGCATGTCTTTCCGCAGGAAATCATCCCCAAAGCTGACCTTCTTTTCTTCCTTTGTCATCGTTATGGTACACTGATAACCTTTATCTTTCAGCTTTTGTTCCAGCACAGGCAGATACTTTTCCACAAGATCATAGGACGCATCGTCAGCCATATAAAAATTTGTTTTGACATTCCGATGCTGCATTTTCACTGAGACATCGGTAGAGCCAAGGTGTTCCAGATCCAGATGTAAAAAAGCGCTCAACTCTGCATCCGGGTCTCTCAGATTCTTTTTATTCGTGTATACATAAAGTTCTCCGTTTGCATTCTGACCGGACATCTTCAATGGCACCTGTACATATGTATATGCCTGATTGAGCTGATTCATAAATTCAATATTACCGCGCACCTCTGCCGCAGTTTCCGGAAATCTGGTTTTCGTAACGCCTGCCTCTTTCAGCGCATCTTCCACCTGTCTCATCTGCTGCTCTAATTTTTCGTAAAGCTGGCTGATCTTTTTCTCCTGTTTCAACGCTTCCGGCTGTATCAGCCACTGCTGTTCCATCACATTCCGAAGCAGACTTTTATATGCATCACTTCCGAATAATTTTTGGATACTCTGCGATGCCATTCCATTGTTTTCAGATAAAATCTGTGATACTGTGCGCAGAAAATCAGAGACGGTCAGATTTTTGTCCAATGCCGTTTTGCCGTCCACAGCTTTCCATGCAGCGTCCTCTGTCATCAGATTCTGTGCTACGCTTTCATCCTCCAACGTGTCGATAAAAATATCCTGCTCCATCGCTTCCGGGAAAAGTTTTGTACTTTCTACCAGTGAAGGAATATTCTGCAATAACCTTCCGAGACTTGAAAACTGCTGCTCTGATAAAACCTCACCAAGTGCCTGGCCACCTGTTCCTTCCCGTACGGCTTGTCCTGCTGTTGTGGTCTGCTCTCCGTTTACAATCTGTTCCTCTGCGCCTAGCCGTCCGTCAGTCAAAATCTGTCCTTCCGACGTCGTCTGTCCTTCTGCCGTTATCTGTCCGCCGGTCACGATCTGTCCTTCTGCCATTGTCTGTCCGCCAGCCGCAATCTGCCCTTCTGCCGTTGTCTGTCCACCGGTCAAAATCTGTCCTTCTGCCGTTGTCTGTCCACCGGTCAAAATCTGTCCTTCTGCCGTTGTCTGTCCACCGGTTTCTATCTGCCCCTCTGTATTGACCAGTGCTCCGGTTGCAGTCTGCTCTGGAAGAAGGATTGAGAGAATCTTATGATTCATCTGTACCGCCTGATTCGGTGTCAAATCGCTTGAGCCCGCAAGATCAGCCAGTTCGTTCATCGCCTGATCCATCTCCTGTAAAATGGCATGCTCATCCGTCATGTAATTTTCAAACTGCGCTGCCATCTCCAGCGAAACCGGGATTCCAAGCTTTGTCATGTTTACAACTGTAGTAATATCTACACCGGGATTCATATTCGCGATTCTTGCCATATTTAAAAGGCTTTGCTTATCAATTGGCATCTGCTCTTTCATCATGGCATCGACCATTGCAAGATTCCGCTCCGTCACAGGTACGGTTCCTTCCGTCAGTGCATTGGTAAGAATTGGATTTCCTCCACTGCCAGCGCCTGTGTACGGTTTGATTTCAATGGTCGCACCGTCATTGCTTTTTACCTGAAAAAACATCGGCGTTCCCTGCGAAAGCGGCACTTTTCCAGACAATCTTGCTGTGATCGTCTGTCCATCGCTAAGTGCCAGAGTCACTTTTCCGTTCTTCACAGAACTGACGGTTCCCTCAAAAACACTTCCAGAAGACAATTCTTCCAGTGTAGATACTACTTTCTGCATACCGGAAGCTGCCTTCAACTCTTCTGTTCCGCTTGAAATATTTCTGTTGTATTGTCCTAACATATCGGATATGTGCATGGTTTCGCCTCACTTGATACAAACTTCCTCTATAGTAAAATTTTTCCTGCGATCAGAAGCAATTTCTAATACGGTAGTCCATATCCCTTAAACAAAATTTTTGATAAAGCTGGCACGATGTATCGGAGATGGTCCAACTTCCTGCAATGCCTTGATATGTTCCGCCGAACCATAGCCTTTATTGGATGCGAATCCATACTGTGGCAGAATCTTGTCATACTCTACCATCAGGCGGTCCCTTGTAACCTTCGCAACAATGCTCGCTGCCCCAATGGAAATACTTTTTGCATCTCCTTTGATAATTGGCACCTGTCTGATGGAAACTCCGGGAATCGTGACCGCATCATTTAATAATATATCGGGTTTTACGCTTAATTTGCTTATAGCCTCACGCATTGCCTCATAAGTTGCCTGTAAAATATTGATCTCGTCAATCCTCTGTGGGCTTGCCATTCCAATGCCTACTGCAACTGCTTTCTCCATGATCACATCATACAATTCTTCCCGCTTTGCCGCAGAAAGCTTCTTGGAATCATTGATATATAAAATATCACAGTCTTTTGGCAAAATAACTGCCCCAGCTACCACCGGACCGGCAAGCGGTCCTCTTCCGACTTCATCAATCCCACAGATATAACCACAATCTGCATATTCACGCTCATATTTTTTCAGATTTTCAATGCGGAGCTTCTCTGCCTCTAATTTTTCAATCCGTTTCTTTGCCTGCTCCACGATTTTCACAACACCGGAACGCTCATCTTTTTCATATGTTTCTATAAAAGAAGGCAGTTTCTCATCGTCCACTGCCTTAAGTTCTTCTTTGATCTCACCGATTTTTTTCTCTGCCATGCTGCTCACATTTCCTTTTTCTGCAATATACAAATCCTCGATCCTATCCGCTTTAGCAGGCACAGTGCCTAACCCTGCTCCTGTGTTTCCTGCCCGGAAGGTTTTTCCAACGTAATCTTTCCAAGCCTGCCACCCCGGAATTCATCAATCAGAAGTGCTGCCGCTTTGCTGTAATCCAATTCGTTTCCTTTGGAAATGCATTTGCGGTTCTCTGCGATCTGCTCTAAAATCTTCACCGGAGCCTGTGTCTCATCTACACCATAGCGGTCTGTTAAAATTCCGGCATAATCTCTTGTCAGAACTTTGATCAGCTCCAGTGACAATTCATCAATATTCAAAATTTCATCTTTGATTGCCCCGATCAGTGCAAGACGCAGTCCAACCATCTGATCTTCAAATTTCGGCCACAAAATTCCCGGTGTATCCAGTAATTCCAGATTTTTGTTCAGTCTGATCCACTGTTTTCCTTTTGTCACACCCGGTTTATTTCCAGTTTTGGCACATGCCTTTCCCGCATAGGAATTGATAAACGTCGATTTTCCAACATTTGGAATTCCGACTACCATCGCACGGACAGGACGATTTAAGATTCCTCTTCTTCTGTCACGCTCAATCTTTTCCTTACAGGCTTCCATTACTACATTTGTAACTGTTTTCATGCCTGTCTTGGTTCTCGCATCCAGACCGACAACATAGTAGCCCATCTTTTTAAAATAGGCTGCCCATTCTTTGTTCTGATTCTCATCAGACAAATCTGATTTGTTCATGATGATCAGTCGCGCTTTATTTTTTCCCAACTCATCAATATCCGGGTTTCGACTGCTTAACGGGATTCTCGCATCCACAAGTTCGATCACCAGATCAATTAATTTTATGTCTTCCTGCATCTGACGTTTTGCTTTCGTCATATGTCCCGGATACCACTGAAACTGCATACTTTTTCCTCACTTTTCTTATATAAATCCAAATTTTTTCCACGGAGATACACGGAACCATGCTTTTCCAATAATGTAATCTTTTTTCACATTTCCAATATTGGCATAGCGGCTGTCCTCACTGTTATTGCGATTATCTCCAAGGACAAAATATTCATCATCCTCGAGTTTCAGTTCCTCCGATGCAAGCCCTGCCTCCTCGATGGCAGACACATCAACTTTCTCATCAAAAAGTTCCCCATTCACATAGACAGCGCCATTTTGGATCAATACCGTGTCTCCCGGCACTGCAATCACGCGCTTTACATAGTAATGTGATTTTTCATTCCCGTTTGGAAGAAACACAATAATGTCATTCGGCTTCGGATCAGACACCTTATAAATGAAGCGGTTTACCAGAATCTCATCTCCGCTTTGCAATGTTTCTGACATGGACTGCCCCACCACGCTGGTCCGCAATCCGATAAAATATACAAATGTAAAAGCAATGACCAGAGTGATCAGGATCTCAGCTGTCCAGCTTAAGATCTCCTTTACAATGGTCATGTTTACTTTTTTCTTTTTTCTTCCGAAATTCAATCCACTCCGTCTTCTTCTCACTTTTGCCTTCCTCTGCCCTATCGTCTGTATACAAATACACGTTATAGATTACCACAAAGCACGTTTGTGTGCAATTCGGGAATCGGATTTTCCAGATTTTATAAATATATTATTCCGCCCCTTTACCGGTAAAGCGCCGTCTCAACAAGTACCCCGATCACCAGATAACGATGATTTCGCTCACCGCTTACACAGGTGGAAAGTGTGATAAGTCTGTCATCCTCTCCGATTTCCATATCCTCCCGGACGTGTAATTTATTGTCAGAAACTTTTTCTCTGACATCCGCCAAAAACTGATCTCTGTCGTCCTTACTGCTGATCACATACTCTGACGGAATGTACACATCTGTAAACTTCGCCGCCTCGTAGATTTCATAAGTCAGACGTTCATTTTCCGTATACACATAAATATACGGATGCCCGTCAAAAAACGTTTCATCCTCAAAGCTGTGAATACTTCCAAACATGGAACCATTTTTCATGTTATGTCCATATAGTACCGTATTATAATCCGAGAAATCTTTCCGGTTACATTGATTGGTGTAAATGCAGCCCGGATATCCCTTGCTGTGGTCTAAGTTATAATCCAGATAATAATTGTCTGTCTCAGACTGTAACAGCGGATAGTCTACCTGCGTTCCCGGCACAACGATCCATGCGTAAATATCTTGATTCTGTTCATGCAACTGTCCGAAATCATAGACCGGATCACAGTAGATCACTGTTTCTTCTGTGCTCTCCTCTGTCTCCGGCTCTGCGATAACCGTCTCTGTTGCAGCACTTAACGTCTCTTCCTGCCGGAGTTTTTCGTACTCCAGCTCCCGCTGTTTCACACTCCAGTGATGATAGATCAGATAGCCTCCACAACACACGGCAATGGCACAGAGTATCAGCACAACTGTCCAATCGGCTGTTTTTCTCCGCCTTAATGCTCTCCGTTCTTTTTTCCTCTTTTCCCGCAATGTACTCATTTATTTCTGCTCCTCGTAAAATAAATCAATGATCGTCTGCTGTACTGCCTCGTCATCTAAATAATACTCTTCATATTGTTCTCCCATCTGGATATTCCCCTGTAAAATCTGCATATTTTCCTCATCAAAATTACAGCCTGAAAGTTCTGTCGATATATATAGCACCTCGTCCGTTGAAATATCTGTCAACATATAGTCTGACAACTGGCTCATCAGATTTACTGCCAATGCAGGGTTCTGTGTTAACGTTTTCTTAGCCTGACTGATAAATGCTTTTAAATATCTTTTCTGTCGTCCAATCCTGCTATACGCACTGCCGCTTACCGTGATATCTCTTCCCTGCACAAACTCCTGCGCCTCTTCTCCCTGCAAATGTACCGTCGCACCCTTTTTGAACTTTGCATTATATAAGGTATAATCATCATCCATCTCAACCGTAACACCGCCGACTGCATCATTCACAGTTCCTATACAGCTTAAATTCATTGCGACATATCCATTGATCGGCACTTCATTTTTTAAAATATCTGCAACCTGCCCAATAACCAGTGAACAGCTTTTTTCCTGCCCATCGGCATACGCATACTGCAATGCCAGTTGCCCGGTAAACGCACCCATTTCATTTCCATTTTCATCACACGCCACAATGCTCACCATTGTATCTCTCGGTATTGCCAGAATGCGTATATTGGAATGTTCAAAATCAAAGGAAACCAGAAAGACTGCATCCGCCTGCCCGACACTTCCACCATCATCATCACGTTCCCACATTGCCTCTTCTTTGTCCACGCCAATGCATAAAATATTTACGATATCTTTTCTGTATTGGTATGTTGTTCCATGATAATCAATCGTATTCCGAAAAGACGCCATCTCCTCAAAGACATCCTGCTGTTCTGCCGCAATATTTGCTTCCAGATTCTTTTTTCCTTTATATCTTACCAGAAAAAATAGTAACACGAATATACCTAATATAACAATTACAACCATAATTTTCCAATACTTTTTTATCAGCTTTTTCATAATTTCACCTAAAAAAAGAAAAGCTATATGCCACTATGACATATAGCCTTACTTTTATGACTTATCAAATACGATCTTATTTTGTATAGTTCATTCTACGTCTTGCATATACAACAGCACCTGTTGCTGCGATTACAACTACAAGAATCATTGCCATATTCATTCCTGCATCAGCAGTTTTTGGTGAAGTTGCTGCTGCATTTGTATCTGCTACAGAAGCAACAAATACAGGAGAAAGAGATGTAAATTTTGCATATACAACACCGTCTGCAACATTTGTTACAGGTACATTTTCCCATACACCAGCAGAGGTAAGATGGGCAACGACTACAGTATCGCCAGCTTTAATTCCTGCAACAGAAATTGCAATTGGATTGGATAAATCTGTAGCTGTCAGTTCATAAGTTCCGTATACACCACTCTTATAAGAATAGTTTAAACCTAAAACACTGTTGATCATTGTCTGAACAGCTGCTGCTTTTTTCTCAACTTTCTGTTCAGCTGTCAATGTTGTGTCATTGTCAATTGCTGCCATATCTGTGAAATATCCACTTAATTTTTCTTTCTGAACATCGTTCAATGCATCCTGTGTGATTGCTTTCTGCTCTACTTTTACTTCTGTTGCTGCTGTAGTTGTCTGTGATGTTGTTGTACTGGAATTATTTGCAGAAGGGCTTCCCGCTGCTAATGTTGTTACGCTTGCTCCTAAACAAAGTACCATAGATAATACTACTGCTGCTAATTTCTTTTTCATATCTTTTGTCCTCCAAAATTTAATGATTAGGATTTTTCATCCCTTAAACACTAAACCCATTCTACCCCCCCCCTTGAAAAATTTGTCAATGTAAAACATTGCCAATTTTTCATAGCTTACATCATAGATTTTTGTATATTTTTTTGTGGACACATAAATATAAAAAAGCCATAGAAAAAGCGGCTGCTCTCTCTATGGCTCACGCATGCATTGAACTATTTTACTAATTCTTTCACTTTAGCTTTCTTACCAACACGGTCTCTTAAGTAGAATAATTTAGCTCTTCTTACTTTACCAGCACGAACAACTTCTACTTTTTCAACGTTTGGAGAATGTAAAGGCCAGGTTTTCTCAACGCCACATCCGTTAGAAATCTTTCTAACTGTGAATGTTTCACGGTTGCTTCCACCCTGTCTCTTAATTACAACACCTTCGAAAACCTGGATTCTTTCACGGTTTCCTTCTTTGATTTTACCGTAAACTTTTACAGTATCACCAACACGGAATTCAGGTACTTCAGCTTTTAACTGTTCTGCTTCAATGCTTTTAATAATTTCACTTGCGTTCATTTTGTGACCTCCTATTATTTGGATGTTCTTAATACGCCTATTCGTAACAGAGGACCATCTCCTTTATTCACAACTCGTTAACATTACCATGCTTTCACGGAAAAGTCAAGCGCTTTTCACATTTTACAACAAATAAATAACACTGATGATCCAGAGTGCTATTCCAACTGCAACCGCAGCAATGCCTATCCAGAATCCGGCATATGCCATTTTAGATTTTGCCTCCGACATGGTCTTCTTCCCCAGAATAATCGCTGCAATTCCAAAGAGAATTCCAAAAAGCGGAGAAAGAAAAGCAATGACCAGTGCTGCCATGCCAAGCGTTAATACCCATATTGATTTTGTATAGTGATTCATATCAAAACCCGCTCCTTCTCTCGTAACATTTTCATATGATCTTCACCGCAAATATAAAGCCCTGGCAAACAGTTACAGATACTCCTGATATTTCATCTGCTCTTTTTTCGTGAGTTCCGCTTTTTTCAACAGATCCGGTCTGCGCTCAATTGTCCGTAATATTGCCTGTTCTCTCCGCCATTCATCTACTTTTTTATGATCACCGGACAACAGGATGGAAGGAACTTTTTTCCCCATCCACTCTTCCGGGCGGCTGTACTGCGGATATTCCAGCAGATTACCTTCAAATGATTCCGTGGAACCCGATTCATCATTCGTAAGAACCCCGGGTACCATACGCGAGATTGCATCCACCATGACCATCGCAGGAAGTTCCCCTCCTGTCAGCACATAATCACCAATTGAAACATAATCTGTCACAATCTCTTCTAACACACGCTCATCGATCCCTTCGTAATGACCGCATAATAAAATCAGATCTTTTTCCTGAGCCAGGTCTTTTGCCATCGGTTGTGTGAATGTCGGTCCCTGCGGTGTCAGATAAACCGTCCTTGGCTTGTATCCAATACGATCCACAACAGACTTCCACGCATCATATACCGGCTGTGCCTGCATGAGCATGCCTGCGCCGCCTCCGTAAGGATAATCATCCACTTTTTTATGACGTTCCAGCGTATAATCCCTGATATTCACTGCCTCAATGGAAAGCAGTCCTCTGTCTTTTGCTCTTCCGATAATGCTGGTAGACAATCCCTGCATGACCATATCCGGAAATAATGTTAATATATGAAAATTCATTCTTCTCTCTTTCATTCAATTTATTTCTCGTTCAGCTCACGAAGTCCCGGAAGTAAATGAACAATGATTTTTCCATTTTCCAGATCAACTTCTTTGACGCACTCTCTGATTGCCGGAAGCAAAATATCATCCGTTCCCTCTTTGCTTAAAACATATACATCATTCGCACCTGTCTGGAGAACATCGCTCAATTCGCCTAAATCTTCCCCCTCGTCCGACTCTGCCTGCAAACCGATCAGATCTGCGATAAAGTACTCGTTTTTCTTTAATTTTACCGCATTTTCACGGGTGACATACAAACTCTTTTTGCGATATTTTTCCACGTCATTGATATTGTCAATTCCCTTGAACTTGACAATAACCATATTTTTGAAAAATTTCACACCGGCAACTTCAAGGTCGACTAACTCTTTTCCGGTATCCAAAACAACGTTTTTCAGTTTTTTAAATCTTGCCGGATCATCCGTCGTAGGAAATACTTTCACTTCTCCCCTGACACCATGTGTGGTTGTTATTACACCTACCTGTAATAAATCTTCCATGTAATCTCCTTTATCAACTTTCTTCTGCTATCCAAATTAGCATGGTAAGGAAAAAGCTATCCCAGACAACTGGGATAGCCCATCATGTTACTGCATAATCTCAACAATAACTTTTTTTTCTTCTTTTGAGGCTGCTGCCTTCACAACGGCACGGATCGCTTTTGCAATTCTACCCTGTTTGCCGATTACCTTACCCATGTCAGACTGTGCAACGCGCAGTTCCAACACGATGGCTTTCTCATTCTCGGTCTCTGTCACAACAACTTCGTCCGGGTAATCAACTAGTGATTTGGCAATTACTTCAACTAATTCTTTCATTAGACCACCTCACTAATCTTATTTTTCGATTCCAGCATTTTTGAAGATTCTAGCTACTGTATCTGTTGGCTGAGCTCCGTTAGCTAACCATTTCTTTGCTAACTCTTCATTTACATGATATTCGCTTGGATCTTTTGTTGGATCATAAGTTCCGATCTCTTCGATACATCTTCCGTCTCTTGGGAATCTGGAATCTGCAACTACGATTCTATAGAAAGGAGCTTTCTTCTGTCCCATTCTTCTTAATCTGATCTTTACTGCCATGTCATTTCACCTCCTACGTGATTGCTAAAAATTTATTAAAAAGGAAGCCCTTTGAACATTCCTCTTTTACCTTTTTTCATCATGCCTGGCATCTGTTTCATCATCTTTTTCATCTGTTCAAACTGTTTTACCAGACGATTTACTTCCGCAATATCAACTCCTGCACCTTTTGCAATGCGGTTCTTGCGGCTCGGATTCATAAGCGACGGATTACGTCTCTCTTCCGGTGTCATGGAATAAATGATTGCTTCGGTGCGCGCCATACTCTTCTCAGCTGCTTCCTGATCGATCTCAGGCATCTTTCCTTTGCCCATTCCCATTCCAAGACCGGGCATCATTCCAAGGATACTGGATAATCCACCCATTTTCTTCATTTGACTCATAGATTCCAGATACATCTCAAAGTCAAATTCATTTTTGCGCATCTTCTGCTCAATACGCTTTGCCTGCTCCTCATCGATATCAGCCTGTGCTTTCTCAATCAATGTCAGCACATCACCCATACCAAGGATTCTTGAAGCCATTCTGTCAGGATAAAACTGCTCCAGATCAGAAAGTTTTTCTCCCATACCTACATATAAAATAGGTTTTCCGGTAACAGCACGGATTGAAAGTGCCGCACCACCTCTGGTGTCACCGTCTAACTTCGTTAAGATCACACCATCTATGCCAACCTTTTCATCAAACATCTTGGCTACATTCACTGCATCCTGTCCAGTCATGGCATCCACAACTAAAACGGTCTGATGAACGGTAACATTCTCTTTGATTTCCTGCAACTCAGCCATCATGTCATCATCAATATGAAGACGTCCTGCTGTATCCAGGATTACAATATTAAATTCATTCTTTGCCGCATGCTCGATTGCTGCTTTGGCAATGTTCACAGGTTTGATCTTATCTCCCATGGAAAATACTTCCACGCCCTGCTTCTCACCATTGATCTGTAACTGTTCAATCGCACCCGGACGATAAATATCACAGGCAGTCAGTAAAACTTTCTTTCCTTTCAGCTTAAACTTTCCTGCAAGCTTTGCTGCGGTGGTTGTTTTACCTGCACCCTGTAAACCTTCCATCATAATGACTGTCAATGCTTTTCCCGGCTGAAGCTTAATCTCTGTTGTCTCAGAGCCCATCAGCTTCACCATCTCTTCATTTACAATCTTAATGACCATCTGCCCAGGATTCAGTCCGTTCATCACGTCCTGTCCGATTGCGCGTTCCTGCACATCTTTTACAAACTGCTTTACGACTTTGAAGTTAACATCCGCTTCTAAAAGAGCCATCTTAACTTCCTTCAAAGCTGCCTTGACATCATCCTCTGTCAAACGACCTTTGCTTCGCAGGTTTTTGAATACATTTTGAAGTTTTTCAGATAAACTGTCAAATGCCATCTTATAGCTCCTCTAAAATCTGATTGGAAATCTGCTCGATCTCCTCCATAATCGCTTCATTGTGACTGGAATGAAACTCCTTCGCCAGTGCATCAATCTGTGCTACTTTCTGCTTTGCTGACTGAAACTTTGCAATCAGATGAAGTTTTTCTTCATATCCTTCCAGAGACTTGGTACAACGCTTGATCATATCATGTACCCCCTGGCGGCTGATTCCCTCTTCGTTTGCAATCTCTCCAAGAGAAAGGTCATTGAACACGAAGTCCTCATAGATTCTTCTCTGGTGTTCGTTCAGCAGTTCTCCGTAGAAGTCATAGAGATAAGCCTGTTCGATTTTTTCTTCCATTCTTCACACCATGCCTTTATTTTACTATTCATACATCGGCACCTTTGCTAAGATAACATAAAACAAAACAGGTGTCAAGCATTTTTTCTTTACAGTAAAGGGATTTTGCTTGACACCTGTCTTTTAACACATTCTAAAACACGATCGCCGCCTGCACAATCGCACACGCGATGCTTACTATCGAAAGTGCTCCATATATTTTTTCTGTTTTCTTATCTGTGATAAAATACCCTGCACTTGTGAAAATAAACACAATCACGCAGATCATAAATGGAACATATTTCATCCGGTTCACGCTCTTTTATAAGAAGATATACTTACATACAAACAATACAGCAAGTACATACATTAACGGTGTGATTTTCTTTGCCTTACCGCAGATCACATTGATCACAACATAAGAGATAACACCGATTGCGATACCTTCTGAAATGCTGTACATCAGTGGCATTGCGAGCATACATAAGTAAGCTGGAATTGCCTCTGTCATATCCGTAAAGTCAATCGAGATCACCGTTGTTACCATTAAAAATCCTACGAAGATCAATGCCGGAGCTGTTGCGAATCCCGGGATTGCGCAGAAAATTGGTGAGAAGAAAATAGCGAGCAGGAATAAGAAACCTGTCACTACAGAGGCAAGTCCTGTTCTCGCACCTTCTGCCACACCGGAAGAACTCTCAACAAATGTTGTTGTTGTGGATGTACCAAGAACTGCACCTGCACTTGTTGCGATCGCATCTGCGAGCAGTGCCTGTTTGATCCTTGGAAGTTTATCATTCTCATCTAACATCTGTGCTTTGTTTGCTACACCGATCAAAGTTCCTAATGTATCAAACATATCAACGAATAAGAAGGATAAAATAATAACCACAAAATCAAATACTCTTACCGTAGAAAAATCTGCTTTAAAGCACTGTCCGAATGTCTCTCCTAAAGAAGTGAAATCTGTCAGTCCCCAGACCGGATATAAAGAATAAAATCCTGCTTCTGCATCCGGGATATAAAGACCAGCTGCCTGAGCGATCATTCCTAAGATCCATGTGGCAGCAATACCGATGAGGATTGCTCCTTTTACACCTCTGATATATAAAATAGAGATGATAAAAAGACCGATCAGTGCAAGGATCGCTCCGATTCCAAGTGTATGGAAATCTCCTGTAAAGTCAACGATCGTAACAAGTGTGGAATCGTTATTTACAACAATGTGGCCATCCTGTAAACCTAAAAATGCGATGAAGAAACCGATACCGACACTCACACCTTTTTTCAGAGTGGTAGGGATCGCATTGAAGATCGCCTCACGCACATTAGTAAGGGAGAGCACGATAAAAATCAGACCTTCTGCAAAAACTGCCATCAGGGCGATTTTCCAGTCGTATCCCATTGCGCCACATACCGTGTATGCAAAATAAGCATTTAATCCCATACCCGGGGCAAGTGCAAATGGATAATTTGCAAGCATTGCCATTGCCAGTGTTCCAATAAAGGAAGCGATACAGGTCGCCATCAAAACTGCCGTCTTATCCATTCCTGCTGCTGCGAGCATGGATGGATTGACTGCAAGGATATACGCCATTGTCATAAATGTGGTGATACCCGCTAACACTTCTGTTTTCACAGTCGTGTTGTTCTCTTTTAATTTAAACATTTTCTCTAACATTCTAATCTCCCACTTTGTCTTACATCATTTTACAGTCACGGTCTCTCCTGACGTAACTGCATAGCATCTTCATATTTTATAAGGTTATTTTCCTTCGTATGTGATCACAGAGGCTACATCATATTTTGCCAGTTTTTCACGTCCCTTTAATCCTGCCAACTCCATTAAGAAAAGGATTTTTACAACTTCACCGCCAAGCTGCTCTACTAATTTACAGCTTGCTTCCATGGTTCCTCCGGTTGCGATCAGGTCATCCACTAATACAACCTTCTGTCCCGGTTTGACCGCATCCTTATGGATCTCGATCTCTGCTTTTCCATATTCAAGATCATATTCTGCTGAGACTGTCTCACAAGGAAGTTTTCCTTTTTTACGAACCGGAATAAAAGCTTTTCCAAGTGCATAGGCAATCGGCATTCCAAATATAAATCCTCTGGACTCCGCACCTGCAATAATGTCAAAATCTACTCCATCCAACAGTTTGATCATGGAATCGATCGACAGCTTTAATCCATCCGGATCCTGTAATACGCTTGTTACATCACGGAACATAATGCCCGGTTCCGGAAAATCCGGTATGGTTCTTACATACTCCTCTATTTTTTTCATTGATAATACCCCTTTCACTAAAAAGTCACAAATACACAACCATCATATATGATTATCTGCCAAGATTCAATTTAGTATTACTTATAAATCTTATAAGCTGGTGCGGACAACCTTTGGTTTGTAGCCTTCTTTTTCCAGCGCCTTGATGATCTGTTTCTTGTGATCCGTGCCAAAACACTCTAATGTAATGCGGAGTTCCACGGCTGCGCTTCGGTTTGTTGTGACAAACTGATTGTGTTCCAATTTGATGACATTTCCCTGTTGTGCCGCAATAATACCGGAAACTTTGCAGAGTTCGCCCGGCTTATCCGGAAGCAGAACTGACACTGTGAAGATTCTGTCTCTTAAGATCAGTCCCTGCTGTACCACAGAGGACATGGTGATGACATCCATATTACCGCCGCTTAAAATGGATACGATCCGTTTGTCGGACACATCCAGATGTTTTAATGCCGCTACAGTTAAAAGGCCTGAATTTTCCACGATCATCTTATGATTTTCCACCATGTCAAGGAACGCTGCTACCAGCTCATCATCCTCCACTGTGATGATATCATCCAGATTTTGCCGGATATAAGGGAAAATCTTACTGCCCGGTGTCTTAACGGCTGTACCGTCTGCAATCGTGCTGACAGTCGGAAGAGTTGTCACTTTTCCTGCTGCAAAAGACGCCTGCATACAGTTTGCCCCTGCCGGTTCTACACCGATCACTTTGATCTTTGGATTTAATAATTTTGCAAGAGTGGAAACGCCTGTTGCAAGTCCGCCTCCTCCGATCGGTACAAGAATATATTCTACCAGCGGAAGTTCTTTGAAGATTTCCATTGCGATCGTACCCTGACCGGTTGCAACTGCGCTGGGTATGGGGAGGAGGTTTTCTCCAGCAGATGGGTGCCATCGACTTTGCCGGTGGAACCGTGGTACACATCAATGCCGGCATCGCAGCCCTGGTCATGGCCATACTGATAGGGAAACGGCGCGCTTATAAGATTGGACATCCCATGGCTCCGCACAACATCACCTTCGTCTTTATGGGAACCGCCTTTCTGTGGCTGGGATGGTTTGGCTTCAATGCCGGAAGCGGCCTTTGTGCCGACGGTATCGCCGCCAATGCCTTTCTGGTGACACACCTGGCTACCTGTGTGGCTGCGCTTACCTGGATGGCTATCGACTGGATTTACAACAAGAAGCCGACTACCGTAGGTGCCTGTACGGGTGCAGTATCAGGACTGGTAGCCATCACACCCGCTGCCGGAAGCACCGGTATTCTGGGAGCCTTCTTCATCGGACTGATAACCCCGATAGTCTGTTTCTACATGGTAGCCGTCATCAAGCCAAAGCTGAAATACGATGACACTCTCGATGCTTTCGGTGTGCACGGAGTGGGCGGTATCATCGGTTCTATCCTGACCGGTGTCTTCGCCACCCGTTTCATTACAGGCGAAGAAGGGGCGGAAGGAGCCCTTTACGGTGACTGGCACCAGCTGTGGATACAAGTGGCAGCTACTTTGATTTCCATCGTATTCAGCGCAGTCATGACTTATCTGCTGTTCAAGGTCACAGACAGGATGATAGGCATCCGGGTAGACAAACGGGTAGAGGAAGAAGGGCTGGATATTTATGAGCATGGGGAATCAGCCTACAACCGATAATGATTCTTTGCTGCCGGAAAAGCAACTGTCAGGCTTTTCCGGCAACACAAAAAGACAAATAACAGAATAACTGAATAACAACTAACGAAAAAATTGAAGTATGATGACAAGTTTAAGATTCAATGTCGTTGAAAAAGCGTTTCAGGCCAAGCCGCAACCCGTGGCTGTACCTGACGGCCGTCCGAGTGAATATTTCGGGAAATACGTGTTCAACCGTGAAAAAATGTTCAAGTATCTGCCCAGCACCGTTTATGCCCGACTGGTGGATGCCATGGACAACGGGGCACCAATGGACAGGGACATTGCCGATGAAGTGGCCGCCGGAATGAAACGATGGGCCAGCGAACTGGGTGCTACCCATTATACTCACTGGTTCCAGCCACTGACAGAAGGAACAGCCGAGAAACACGATGCATTCGTAGAACACGACGGAAAAGGTGGCATGATGGAAGAGTTCTCCGGAAAACTCCTTGTACAGCAGGAACCGGATGCTTCATCTTTCCCGAACGGCGGAATCCGTAACACCTTCGAGGCTCGCGGATATAGCGCATGGGATCCTTCATCACCTGTGTTCGTAGTAGACGACACCTTGTGCATTCCAACCATCTTCATTGCCTATACTGGTGAATCACTCGACTACAAAGCTCCGCTTCTGAAAGCCCTCCGTGCAGTCAACAAAGCAGCAGTAGACGTTTGCCACTATTTCGACCCGAATGTAAAAAAAGTGATGGCTTACTTAGGATGGGAACAGGAATACTTCCTGGTAGACGAAGGATTGTATGCCGCACGTCCGGACCTGTTGCTGACAGGACGT
>ENA-USYP01000200-USYP01000200.1-human-gut-metagenome-genome-assembly--contig:-NODE-200-length-60324-cov-9.308895_pt1 | contig 60324 bp, 39 predicted proteins | sample MGYA00250065_ERZ773512 | MGnify/ENA primary metagenome ERZ773512 (study PRJEB29103, sample SAMN06112003) | human gut metagenome | biome: human gut; feature: ankylosing spondylitis patient; material... | reverse complement strand
AAGACCGCTGTTGTAATGAGCCATTTTATCCCCGATTATATATGGCTGGCAACAGGTGGAAAGAACGGTTGTTTCAATAGTGAAGCTATGCAGGTTCTCAAAGGCAGAGAGGTTACTCTCATCCCTGATTTAGGAGCAACCGAACAATGGAAAGAAAAGTCTGCTTTGTTGTCTGGAATATGCAAACGGGTTGTTGTGTCCAATGTCTTGGAATGTACATCCGATGAAGAGCAACGCAGCCAAGGATTGGACATTGCAGACTTCTTTCTGTATTCACCATCAAAGAGGCAGATACTCCACCAGATGATACAACGTAATCCAGCATTGCAGTTGCTCATTGATGAACTAGACCTGGAACTTAATAGTAAAGGAACTTGTTCCGTGGATTTATAGAAAGTCCTTAACACAATAAGGACTTTTTGTCTGGCGGCAATAAAATCCGGTCATTGTTCAGCAGAGCGGACTGGCACAAGAGCAAGCTCAAATATTAATCATTTATCAAAAGAATACCATATATGAATACAGATATTAAACAGGCCATGCATGTTGAAGCCGGGAAGTCATTCGGCACAGCAGAGGCGAATGAAAACGAAAGGCATTGGAATGACGACAAGATTGACAGAAAGAATCAGGAACCGACCAATCACTATGACAAGACCCGAATGAAACTGAATTTCGAGATTGGGCCCGATGGGAAAGTTCATCCGTTGGGCTATCAAGAGAAATCGCTTGAAGTCCGTTTGCAGGAGCGGTTGACTGAGCTGGGCTGGAAACCTTTTAAGCCGGACAGCAAAATTCAACCAAACTGTTGTGCGAAGTTTATCTTCGGAGGCAATCATGACCGTACACTTGAGATGGCATTTGGAACCCAAACCGTAAATCTGGACAAGGGTGCAGACAACAGCCATCTCCAGCGATGTCCGGAAATTGAACAATGGGCAAAAGATATCTATGATTGGTGCGCCAAACGATACGGACAGGAAAACATAATCGGTTTCCAGGTTCATCTTGATGAGAGCAGCCCCCATATCCATGCCTTGATCGTTCCTGTCGGACAACGAGCCAAAAGCGAACGCGAATGTGTCATGTGGTCGGCGAAGTTCGGGAAAGACCGATTTGAATACGGACGTATATTGAAAGAGATGCACACCTCCTTATATGAAGATGTCGGCAGTAAATACGGTCTTGAACGTGGCGACAGTATTGGCGGGCACAATGTGCAGCACCTCCACAAGCGCGAGTATATCCGCAAACTGACCAAAGAGGCGAAACAGGCAGAGAAAGCGGTCAAGGGGCTTCAGACCATGATGCTTCATTTGGAATCAAAGATTTTCAGTTACAGCCGCCAGCTTGAAGATGCGGAAAAGGAACTGGCTTCCGGCAGGATAACCCTCGACAGGTATGAAGCGCAGAAAGCTAATATAGGGAAACTCATTGCCGAGTATCAGGCCAAACTCGAAGACAAAGCCGACAAGCTCAACGAAAAGGAGCAGGAACTGGAACGGCTTACCAATGATGCGATAAAGGCGCGTTCGGTTGTCCAGCCATTCCGAAACCATAAAGTCGATTTCACGCCACCGAGAATTACTGAAAAAGTTCCCTTGTTCGGTACGGACAAGTGGGTCGAACGGCAGAACCGGCACATCGTCAAACAGTTCACCGAGATTGTCCGCAAGATAGAATCTTTATATAAGAATGATGCGGAACAACAGGTCAAAGCAGCCCAGCGCAATGTTCTGGCGGATTACGGCGAGTTCTACCGGCTGAAAAGAGAGAACCAATCCCTTTCAGAGATCAACCAAGAACTAGAATCCGAACTGGATACTTTGCTCAGCCAACTGGCAGTACCGTCAATCCGCAATATGATTTTTGCCGTTGCCGATGCACTCATCGGTGGCCAGCCTGTACCGATTGCCTCCGGTGGCGGAGGTGAAAATCCTGACTCTAATCTTCGTTGGGACGGACGAAGACCTGACGAGGAGGAAGAAGCGTGTCGGAGAAGATGCCTGTTACATGCTTTTAAGATCGTAAATACTTGCACTAGGAAAACTTATAGGAGATAATTGGATGTAAATGCTTAAGAGTATCTTGTTTTCTTTCCTCATTTTGTTGGGGAAGTGAAGCGTTATCACTATATTTGCACAATACTGCGAGAATTTCCTTAGCAGTAATACTTGGAATTAAATGAAAAGATTAGACACATATCCGGCAAGGCCATTTATCAAGTGGGTTGGAGGGAAAACTCAACTTCTTGATGATATAAAAAAAACTCTACCTCGTGATTTATCACGTAGGGATGAGATGACGTATGTCGAACCATTTGTTGGGGGAGGAGCAGTATTGTTTTGGATTTTACAAGAATACCCAAACATAACAAGAGCTGTTATAAATGATATCAATGCAGAGTTGATCTGTACATATCGAGTAATAAAATATGATGTCGAAAATTTAATTCTCAAATTGAGCCGACTTCAAAATGAATATCTTCCACTTAATGAAGTTGATAGAAAAAAGTATTTTCTTGCTCAACGTGAGCGTTTTAACGAAAGAGACACCTCAGAGGTTGAAATCGCTGCACTATTTATTTTTTTGAATCGTACTTGTTTCAATGGATTGTATCGTGTAAACTCTAAAGGTAAGTTCAATGTTCCACATGGAAGATATGCAAATCCTAAAATTTGTGATGAGGAGACATTAAGGGCAGATTCTGCCGTCCTTCAGCGAGTTGAAATTCTTTGTGGTGATTTTGCACAAACTGGTAAATATGCCCATGATAATGTTTTGTTTTATTTTGACCCTCCGTATCGTCCTCTGACAGATACTTCTGCATTTACATCTTACGCAAAAGAAGGTTTTGATGATGCCGAACAGATACGGTTGCGCGATTTTTGTGATATAATTGCGAAGCAAAAATCTTTATTCGTGGCAAGTAATTCAGACCCGTTAAACGTGGATAATGAAGACGATTTTTTTGATCATCTTTATAAGATGTTCTCTATTAAACGTGTATCTGCTGCAAGGATGATAAATTCAAAGGGAAATGGACGTGGTACTATTTCTGAAATAATGATTTCAAATGTTGCTAATGCTTACTGATATGAGGGACTTTGATGCTTGGCTTGCTGGTTTCAGACCATCTATTGCCGATTATAAATATTATGTTGATTTTGATAAGGTATTTAATAATGTGGAGGCTATTAAAATTCCACTCAATATCTTAAATGCGCTCATTGGCTCCAAGAATATCGAGGATGAATTCAGGAATATTTTGGTACAATATCCGGAAACACTAAAATGTATCCCTATCCTTTTAGCTAAGCGTGAGCTTGATATTATGGCTATGGATGAAGAAGGACAGATTGACTTTCATTTTGACAAGCCAAATTGCACAAATGAAGATTACGTGAAATTCATGCGGAAGACTGGTCTTTTTGATTTGATGGAGAATCATATTGTCAACAATCTTGTGGATTACGTGACAGGTATAGAAACTGGTCTTGACTCGAACGGACGTAAGAATCGTGGTGGTCATTTAATGGAAAATCTTGTAGAGAGTTTTCTTTGTAAAGCAGGACTTGTGAAAGGAGAAACATATTTCAAGGAAATGTATATCCATGAGATTGAGGCTAAATGGGGAATTGACTTGTCTTCTATTTCCAATAATGGTGGTGCGGAAAAGAGATTTGATTTTGTTGTAAAAGGAGAGAATACTGTTTATGGCATAGAAACAAACTTTTATACAAGCAGTGGTTCCAAGTTAAATGAAACGGCACGTAGTTACAAAACTATCACCATGGAAACCAAAGAATTGGGATATTTCAAATTTGTTTGGTTCACCGATGGTTGTGGCTGGCGCAGTGCAAAGAATAATTTGAAAGAAACCTTTGATGTTCTGGAATATTTGTACAATATTGCGGATCTTGAGAATGGAATAATTTCAAAAGTACTTATCTAAATGCCGACAGCCTATTATAAGTCAGTAAACAGGGATTTTACTCTTTTGAAAGGAAATTGTATCAAACTGCTGAATTCGTTTGATTTCAAGTTTGATATGATTTTTGCTGACCCACCATATCATCTTTCCAATGGAGGCATAAGTGTTCAAAGCGGTAAAATGGTCTCTGTTAATAAAGGCGATTGGGATAGGTCTAAAGGATATGAGGAAGATTATCTGTTTGATAAATCATGGATTACCGTTTGTCGGAATAAGTTAAAAAGTAATGGAACAATTTGGATAAGTGGTACTTATCATAATATTTTTTCGGTAGCTCGATGTTTGACAGAATTAGGTTTCAAGATATTGAACTGTATTACATGGGAGAAAACAAATCCTCCTCCAAATTTATCTTGTAAATATTTCACCTATTCAGCTGAGTATATTCTTTGGGCTCGTAAAGAGCCTAAAGTTCCCCATTTTTTCAATTATGAGTTAATGAAAAAGATTAATGGCGGCACTCAAATGCGTGATGTGTGGAGGTTGCCAGCAATCGCATCATGGGAAAAGTCGTGTGGGAAACATCCTACACAAAAACCATTGTGTGTTCTTTCTCGTATCATTCAGGCATCGACTCTTTCTGGCGCATGGATTTTGGATCCATTCACAGGTAGTAGTACGACTGGTATTGCTGCAAATCTATTGGGACGCCGATTCCTTGGCATAGACCAAAATGAGGAGTTTTTAGAACTGAGCAAGACTCGTCGTGAGGAGATTAACGATGTGTCAAAACGAACATTATATTTGGATAAACTTCAAAAGCAAGCACAACTGTTTGAAGATAACGGAATTCAAGTTCTTAATGAACCTTTTGTAGAATATGGGCAGGACTTACCGTTTTAATCCCAAATCTTACTTAGCCCATTATATAGCATAGCTCTTCCGCTTCGATTCCAATATGTTATATCCTGTTCTATGAAAAGCCATTTTAATGACTTGAAGATAATTTCTATGGAGTGTCCAGATGTAAATGAAAATTGGAAATATTCGGAATCTTTGATTTGGTCACAAGTATAAGTCTTATTCAACAATTCTCTTAAATGAAAAAATTCAGTAGGATTTTCTGCTTTTTTATTGATTAAATCATTTGCTATATCATCATGGCTTGGACGATTTCCAGTTGAAATGATATTGCCATGTTTTCCATATCTAAATTGTGTATTCTCAATCCTAACTTCAAAATCAACACCTTTGTTTAGGGCTGTAGGGCGCTTAAGATAAATGCGATTATTATTTTGCAATGTTTCCACAAAGTAATAATATTCTGTAACTGAGTTTATTGTACCAGGTTGCTCATTTAAAAACTCTTCAATGAGTTGTTTTCGGTAGGAAGTTTTATTGGTTGCTGTAATATTAAGCGTGATATTTGTAGCCATATTATTGTTGTAAAAGTTCTTGTATCTGAATATTCAGTGCTTTCGCAATTTTTTCTATGTTGCAAAGAGTGATATTCTTTTCAGCACGTTCTATCATACCAATATATGTTCGGTGCACTCCAGCAAGTTCTGCAAGTTTTTCTTGAGATAAGCCTTGGCTTATTCGATATTTCTGTACGTTCTTGCCAAATAGGAGCAGAATCGGTTCTTTATTCATTGATAAATTACTATTGTTTTGTACTCTATTAACTTAATACAAAAGTACTAGTGCTAACCAAAGTTATCAACATACTATAATTAGCATATTAATAAAATCTACATTATATGATGTTACAAACCTTTGTAATATCAGTTTCTTGAATAGTTATCAATTTGATTTGTTTGTAGTTAGTCCTATTTTAATCTAAAAAATGTATCTTTGCAACCATAATAAAACCAAGGAGATAAATATATGGAGCCAGTTTATGTTGATGTACATATTCATACATCAGAGAATCCTGATAGTCTAAATCAGAATTATGATATAGATACGCTGTTTGAAAAAGTAAGAGCACAAGCACAAGGGCAACATGGGCTTATTTCACTTACAGATCATAATACAATAAATAAGAAAGCATATCTTGATGCTATAGCAAAGTGTGGAACGGATATACATTTATTGCTTGGTGTTGAACTACATATTCATTATTCAGTAGATACAGAAGCTTATCATTGCCATATATTTTTTAAGGATAACATCTCTGAACAAAAAATAGATGAAATAAATAAAATTCTGGATAGCCTATATGAACAAAAGACTGTTGTAAAGACAGATAAAAACATTCCTACTCTAGACAAAGTTATCAATGAGTTTGATTCATATGATTTTGTTCTGCTCCCTCATGGTGGGCAATCGCACGCGACATTCGACAAAGCTATCCCCAAAGGGAAGAAGTTCGACACAATGATGGAACGTAGTGTTTATTATAATCAATTTGACGGTTTTACAGCAAGAAGCGATAGTGGTCGTGAAGAAACGGATAAATATTTTCAACGTCTTGGGATTAGTGGATTTGTGAATCTTATTACATGTTCAGATAATTATATACCTAGTAGTTATCCTGATGCAAAAGCTAAAGATGCAGAACCGCTTATCCCAACTTGGATGTTTTCTGAACCAACATTTGATGGCTTCCGCCTTTCTTTGTCAGAGAAATCACGTTTGGTATATTGTAATCAGAAACCAGAATCTTGGTCTGAAAAAATTGATTGTGTAAAATACTCAAATGAAAAAATTGATATAGATGTAAAATTTTGTTCTGGATTAAATGTTGTTATTGGAGGATCGTCAAGTGGAAAAACTCTATTGGTTGATTCAATTTGGCGTAAGTTGTCACATACAAATTTTGATGATTCTCATTATAATAGTTTTGATGTCGAGAATTTAAATGTTGTTAATCCGTCAGGAATACATCCCCATTATCTTGGACAAAATTATATCATGAAAGTAGTAGGTGATGAAGAAGGACATAATATTGAAGATATTGATATTATCCGCAGTTTATTCCCGGATAATAAAGAGGTTGTTAATAGAGTAAATACGAGTTTGGCTAAATTGAAAAATGATATTACACAATTAATTCAAACTGTCAAAGATATTAAATCTATTGAGGATAAATTAAATACTACATCTCAAATTGGACGTTTATTGGTTTTTAATGCCGTTAAACAAAACATTATTACAGGGTTTGTACCTCAAGAAGAAAACCGTGATATCATCAGATACAGCAAAGACAAGAAAGAAGCACACATCACGGCTTTGCTTGAAATTAAAGAGGTGTTAAGTCGAAATCCATTCGTAAAAGAGCAGAGTGTAACGATAGACGGACTTATTGCTATGCTGCAGGAGATTTATCGTTATAGTGAAATGGAAGCCATGGTATATAAAGAAATAAAAGATGCCTCAGATAATTATGCTACGCAGTTAAGGACAGAAAGCCAAGAAGATCAAACAAAAACACAGGAATTCAATAATTTATTAGAGAGTGCGAAACAATATATCTATTTAAATAGAAAATTCATGAAGCATCTTAATTCTATAGCTGCTTATCATGACGAAATTGAAACAAAGGAAATTGTATCATCTGGGCATCACCTATATATTAGCAATCAATTTAAGATGAATAAAGATGTCGTTTTAAATGCGTTTAACTACATGCTGAAATCTGGTAAGAAAATTATTTGTTTTGATGATATTCGTCCGCAATGCTTGTATGAATCAAATTTTAGCAAACAAAAGCCTAAAGTACAAGATTACAACGATTTTATTGACAGGGTATACAATGAGTTTGTTTCAATGAATAAAACAGTCTATAAGATAAAGACAAAAGACGATAAAGATTTTGAAAGCCTTAGTGCAGGTTGGAAGACTTCTGTTCTTTTGGATTTGATTTTGGGTTACGATAAAGATATTGCGCCTATTATCATTGATCAACCAGAAGATAATTTAGCTACGAAGTATATTAATGACGGTCTTGTAGAGGCTATAAAAAAAGTAAAAAAGAATAAGCAGATCATATTGGTCTCTCATAATGCAACAATTCCAATGATGGGAGACGCTCAACAAATAATTTATTGTGAAAATAGTCAAGGAAAGATTGTTATTCGTTCTGCTCCTTTAGAGGGGGAGATTAACGGAACACCTGTTCTTGATTTGATTGCCTCAATAACTGATGGAGGTAAACCTTCAATTAAGAAAAGAGTAAAAAAATACAATCTTAAAAAATTTACAGAATAATATGAAACTACATTTTTGCAAAAACGAAACCGGAAATATCCAAGTTCAAATTGAGACAGGAACTGTTTTATCGGAGTTTAATTATATCGAAATGTTGAAACAACTGACTCAAGATAATCAGATAGAGTGTGATTGGGGGGCTCTTGATGAAGGTGAACGTACGAAGTTAAAGGAACTTCTTGATAAAATCAAGGAAGCTGTTATCACTGGTATGAATAAACCTTTAGAATAAGAGTCTACTCTTTATATAACATATATTTGTTTGTCCACCATTTCCTCCCATCGCCTCAGACCGTCTCAGACGGTGCAGTTTGTTTGTGTAAATTTCATTGATTATTGCATAATATACTGATAATCAATGCAGATAAATTTCTTCAACGAAGAAGAATATTAATGTGCGATAAAAACGTACAGGCATGAAATAATAACGAGGTGGCAGGGCTATGTCCCGCCGCCTCGTTTGCTTTTTATACAATTTATTCGGATTTATTCCGTTTCTTGATATATGAACAAATATCTCCTGCTTATTATCCTTTTGGTAACCGGCCTCACGGGAGCGCGGGCGCAATACGACTCGCAGCTAAGCCAGTATTTTATGGCGCTGGGTTACTATAATCCGGCGTATGCGGGTGTTACGGGAGACTTGAACATGTTGGCGCTGTCTCGTTTGCAATATGTCGGGATCGACGGGGCGCCGACCTCCTTTTTCATCAATGCGGATATGCCACTGAAGATCGGGAAAACCAATCATGGCATCGGGATGGTCGTCTTTACCGAAGGGATCGGGCTTTTCGTCAATACACATGTCAATTTGCAGTATGCCTATAAACAAAAACTGTTTGGCGGTACGCTCAGTATCGGAATGCAGTTCGGAATGGTAAACCAGTCGTTTGACGGAGAAAAGGTCTTTTATCCGACCAGCCAGTTCCACCAACAGGAAGACCAGGCAATTCCAAAGAAGCAGGTGAGCGGAATGGGCTTCGACTTGAACGCCGGGCTTTACTATCACCGCAAGAACCTCTATGCCGGTTTGGGCGTCACGCACTTGAACAAGACGGAGATCATATTGGACGAATATTCTTCCATGTATCTCGCCAGCACATATAATTTGATAGCCGGATACAATATTCAGTTTCGAAATCCGTTGTATGAATTACAGCCGTCTGTATTCCTGAAAACAGACATGCAGAGCTTCCAGGCGGACATAACCGCCCGGCTGTTTTATAATAAGATGTTTAACGGAGGTTTTTCCTGGCGTGTGAATGAGTCGCTGATCCTGTTGTTAGGAGCCAAGATCGGGAGTTTTCAGGTAGGATATGCGTATGATTTTCCGATCTCTACCATACCCATCTTGAAAGCCACGAGTGGAAGCCACGAGTTGGTAGTGAGCTACAAGTTGAAGTTGAAAAAATCGAAGTCAGGAAAGAATAGACATAAAAGTGTACGTATATTATAGTATATGAAAAAAGTATTGTTAGTACTTGCGGCAGTAGCCCTGTTTACCTCATGTGGCAAAACCCTTTCCGGTGGCGGGGGCGAAGTGACAGGGGTACGATCGGTGGCGTTTAACGAACCTGCCCCTTACGGGATGGTTCTGATCAAAAGAGGCTCATTCGAGATGGGACCCGCAGATAAGGATTCCTTGTGGGGGATCAATCCTGAAACGAAAGGCGTCTCTTTCGATGCTTTCTGGATGGACGAGACAGAGGTGACGAATGCCAAATACCGTCAGTTCGTGTATTGGGTGCGCGATTCCATTATCCGCGAACGTCTGGCCGACCCGGCTTATGGCGGCAATGACCTGTTTAAGATTACTGAAGATAAATATGGCGAACCGGTGACTCCGCATCTGGACTGGAGCCGCCCGATTCCTTGGAAACGTGCCAATGAAGACGAGATACGGGCAATCGAAAGTGTCTACACCGTAAATCCGGTAACCGGCGAAAAGACGTTGGATCCGAAACAGATGGTCTATCGCTACGAATGGTACGACTATACGTCAGCAGCCCTTCGCAAACACAACCTGGACCCGGCAGCCCGCGTGCGTAACACCGATATCCAGGTCGACCCTGACGAAGTGATCATGATATCCAAAGACACGGCCTACATCACCGAGGAAGGCGAGATCGTGAACGAAACCATCACACGACGGCTCAGCGGGCCGTGGGATTTCCTCCACACCCGTATCGTGAATATCTATCCGGACGAAAGTTGCTGGGTGAACGATTTCAACAATGCTTACAACGAACCTTATATGCGTATGTATTTCTCGCATCCGGGCTATGACGATTATCCTGTGGTAGGCGTTTCCTGGGAACAGGCGACAGCATTCTGCGTATGGCGCACCAACCTGTTCAAGGAATCTCTGAACTTCCCCAGCGGACAGGCTCTCGAACCGTTCCGCCTGCCGACCGAAGGCGAATGGGAATATGCGGCCCGTACAGGCAAGAACGAAAACAAATATCCGTGGGCAGGCGACGAGCTGGTGAGCGGAAAAGGTTGCTTCTTGGGCAACTTCAAACCGGGCAAAGGCAACTATACGGAAGACGGCCATCTGATCACTTCGCGTGTCGGCTCTTTCGCTCCGAACGAATTCGGCCTCTATGACATGGCCGGCAACGTGGCGGAATGGACATCGACTTCTTATTCCGAATCCGGACCGAGCCAGATGAGCGACATGAATCCGGATCTGCGCTACAATGCCGCGAAGGAAGACCCGTATGCCATGAAGAAGAAGGTCGTACGCGGCGGTTCCTGGAAAGACGTGGCACAGTTCATCCGTTCGGATATGCGCACCTTCGAATACCAGAACGAAACGCGTTCATACATCGGTTTCCGTTGCGCCCGTACACAAATCGGTTTTTCGAGAGCAAAAGGTAAAAAATAACGCAGGGGCGGAGTTCGCCCGCCCTCTCTAATTAACGAATATACATTATATCATGGGAAAATATAGAAGATATAAAAACAGAGTAGAAATGTACCTCGCCAGTGAAAAAGGCAAGCGGGTACTGAATTTCTGTTATAGCTGGGGAGCCTCCATCGTTATTATAGGCGCCTTGTTCAAGTTGTTACACTTGCCGTATGGTAACCAGATCCTGTTTGTGGCCATGACGGTAGAAGCATTGGTATTCTTTATCTCCGCTTTTGAAAAGCCATTCAACGAATATCACTGGGAAGAAGTGTTCCCGGTTTTGAAATCGAAGAACCCGCTCGACCGTCCGGATTTCGCCAACACGCCTATGTCCAATCTGGTCAATTCGCCTGAGAATACGACCGACGACGAGGTTGCTGGCGGATTGAATATCAACTTAGGCGGCAAGCAGGCTACCGGACTGGGCAATCTCGGCCTGGATGTGAGCGAAGAAGATACGAAAAACCTTTCCGACAGTATCAAGAAACTGAGCGCCGCCGCCGAACAGATCTCCAAGATGGCGGAACTGACGGAAGCGACGCAGAAATATCTGGAACAGCTTTCGGGTATGTCCGAGAATATGGAACGTTTCAGCCAGGTGACGCATTCGCTGACCGACGTTTCCGACACACTTTTGAATTCGTATAAGAGCATTACGGATAATTCGGATGGCATCAACCAGAATTCCCGCGGTTACGTGCAGCAGATGGAAATGCTGAACCGCAACATCTCCGGCTTGAACACGATCTACGAAATACAGTTGAAGAGCATCAGCTCGCAGATCGAATCGATCGAACATATCAACAGTGGCTTGAGCCGCATTCGCGAAATGTATGACGGCTCCGTTGTCGACAGTTCCGTGTTCCGCAACGAAACGGAAAAGATGACGCGACAGTTGGCCGAATTGAACCAGGTATACAGCCGCCTGTTGCAGGCTATGACAGTCAATATGGGATACCAGCAACCGGCGCAGCCCGCACAACCTGTTTACCAGCAGCAACCGCAGCCCGCACAGCAGCAGAATTACCAGCAGGCCTATCAGCAACCGTACGGATATCAGCAGCAGGCTCCGTATACAAACAACCCAATGAAGTAATCGGATATGGCAGGAATAGCAAATAATCCCAATTCGCCCCGTCAGAAGATGATCAACCTGATGTATCTGGTGTTCATCGCCATGATGGCACTCAACGTGTCGTCGGAGGTACTCGACGGTTTCGAACTGGTGGAAGGCAGCTTGCGTACTTCTATCGATAATACCTCGACCCGTAATGAGATCGTTACAGAGGAACTGAAGGCTTATTATCAGACAAATCCCGAAAAAGTACGTGAATGGTACGAAAAGGGGACAAAGGTGAAGAAGGCTTCCGACAGCCTGTACAATTACGTGCAGGATCTGAAAGTGCGTATCGCGCAGATTGCCGATGGTAAGGATGCCGATGTCAATAATATCGATCATAAGGACGACCTCGAAGCGGCTTCCCGCGTGATGCTGTCTCCCGTTTCGGGCGAAGGCAAGAAATTGCGCCAGAGCATCGAAAAATACCGGACACTGATGGGCGAGATGGTGGAAGACTCGGCCAAGACGCGCATCATCGAAGCCAGCCTGTCGACAACGCCGCCTCACAAGGCCGGTATCAATACCCGCACTTGGGAAGAGGCTTTGTTCGAGAATATGCCGGTGGCGGCGGCTGTTACCTTGCTGACGAAATTGCAAAGCGATATCCGCTATGCCGAAGGTGAAGTGTTGTCCAACCTGCTGAGCAGCGTCGACATGCGCGACTATCGTGTGAACCAGATCACGGCACAGGTGATTCCGGAAAGCCAGATCGTCATGCGCGGCAGCCAGTACAAGGCCAATATCGTCTTATCGGCTGTCGACTCGACGAAACGTCCGACCGTCTATGTGAACGGCAAGGAATTGCCTTATGATGCAAACGGCATGTTTACGGCTGTAGCCGGTACTCCGGGCACTTATCCGGTCAAAGGATATATCGAAATGCCGGGCAGCGACGGCAGCGTGATGCGCCGCGAGTTCGAAAGCGAATACTTCGTGACGGAACCGAGTGCGACGGTAGCGCCGATGCTGATGAATGTGTTGTATGCCGGAATCGCCAACCCGATCCGTATCGCCGTGCCGGGTGTGCCCAGCGGCAACGTGACGGCAACGATGACGAACGGGACACTGGTCCGCAAAGGCGACCAATGGGAAGCCCGTCCGACAACGGTTGGAACAGACGCCATCATTTCCGTCCATGCTAAAATGGCAGATGGGCGCAACGTCGAAATGGCGAAAACGACTTTCCGCGTACGTGCCCTGCCCGACCCGATGCCTTTTATCGAATATAAGGACCAGAACGGCAATATGCGCAAGTTCCGTGGCGGTCAGTTCTCCAAACGCAATTTGGTGGAAGCCGACGGCATCCAGGCGGCTATCGACGACGACCTGCTGAACGTGCCGTTCAAGGTGTTGAGTTTCGAGCTGACTTTCTACGATTCGATGGGCAACATCATTCCGGAAGTCACGCAAGGCAACCAGTTCTCGCAGCGTCAGAAAGATTATATCCGCCGTCTGGCAAGAGGCAAACGCTTCTACATCACCCATGTGAAAGTATTAGGTCCGGACAATAAGGAACGTATCATTCCGACCGTCGAAGTAATCGTCAATTAACATAACGTAGGGACGAGGTCTGCTCGTCCCGTAATGTATAAAGATATATGAAACGTTTATATTACATAGCAACCCTCGCCATCGCCCTGTTCGCCTCCCTCCCCATACAGGCACAGGAAGAGGCCGGCAATACACAGCAACAGCAGCAGAGGCGTCGCGGTCCCGAAGCAAGCCGTGGCGCCCGTGAAGAAGAGAAGAAAGAGAACGGCATGCCCGAACTGACCGTCCGAGCACAGGATATGAACGAGCGAATGACGCAGCATATCGGCAACGCTCGCTGGATGCGTGTCATCTACCGCCAGATCGACCTTACGAAAGAACAGAATGCTCCTCTATACTATCCCACCCAACCGATGAACGGGCAGATGAACTTGTTCTCGATCATCTTCCAGCTGGTATGCGAAGGCAAGTTGTCCGCCTATGAATACCTGGACGGTTACGAGGATTTCAGCGACAACCGCAAGCTCGACTTGAAAGTCATGCTGGACCGTTGCCGTATCTTCTACGAAGAGACGCCAGGCAAAGACAACGAACCTGCCGGTTTCGTCGTGAACGAAAGCGATATTCCTTCCGGCGATGTCCGCTCCTATTACATAAAGGAAGCGTGGTATTTCGACCAGAACAACTCCGTATTCGATGTCAAGACATTGGCGATCTGTCCGATTCTGACAATCGTGGACGATATGGGACAGAACACCATGCCGATGTTCTGGATTCCTTATGAAAATTTGCGTCCCTATATCAATACCGCCTATATCATGACGTCCAACATCAACAACGCCATGACTTTCACGCTCGACGACTATTTCCGTCGCCGGATGTTCCAGGGCGATATCTTCAAGACGCAGAATCTGATGAACCAACCTCTGCAAGCCTACTGCCCAACACCCGATTCGATGAAACGCGAGCAGGAACGTATCGAGAACCAGCTGATTACTTTCGAAAAATCTCTCTATCTGCAACCGGACACAGCTCAGTTGGCAGCTGATACAAAAGGCAAGAAATCTAAAAACGCAACCGTTTCCGCCCGTGGCAGAAAGACGGAAGCCGCAAAAGAGAGCAAACAAAAAGAGGTCAAAATCAAAGCTCCAAAAGCCCAGAAAAGCGCTCCGGTCCGCAGCGTACGCCGTCGCCGGTAATTACCTCTACAATATCCAAAACATAAAAGAGGCGTAGATTAGTGATGACTCGAATGACATCTGCTAATCTACGCCTCTTTTATGTTTCGTCGAAGAGGGATTACAACTTATGTATCACCTTCATCAACTGATCTCCCAAGCCGATTGTGTAGCCTTGTGAAACGAACACTACACGGTTGAAAGTGTCGGCAATGATGAAGATTGGCAGTGTGTTGGCGTTCTGCAACTTCATAGCTGCGGCGATCTCCTTCTGAATTGTTTTGTCGATATCTATGCCATATGTGATGGTAGTTGGCAACTCTCCGAACTCCTTCGGATCGAAGTTCTGGAAGCCTTTTTCATCGGGGAACAACAAAACCATGCCGCGGCCCCATTCTTCAAGGTCCTTCTTTACGGCAGCGATGTCACGCATGGCATGGTTGGTCGGCTCCTGGCGCGCTCCGAGGACAGCGACAACATAATAGCCGCGGCCGGTGGTAGCCAACAGACTCGTTTCCTCGCCGTTATCAGCCCGTTTGAATTTGTTTTCGGAGTTGAAGTTGCCGATGACTTGTACATCGTCCTGGCTCTCACGCATCTCCAGTTTGATATCACTTGTCTTGCCTGGTTCTACGTTGAAGAAAGACATTTCGGCCAGTACGCTACCGTTTGCCATACGTGTTCCGGTTACCAGCATATAATGGCCCTCATCCATAGAAAGCGGCTTTTTCAACAGAGCACTCCAAGTATCACCGCCCCCCATATCCACATCGCCCGATTCGAAGTTAAGTGTCTGCAACTTGCCGGTCGGCAACACTTTCGCAATCGTGAAATGACTGTAATATTTCGGGTCCTGCAATGCTTTGATCGGCTGGTAAGAAGCGACGACCTTACCTTGCTTGGCAACCGTCTGCTCGGCAGCTTCAAAGTCTACATCCACCCAGTTCAGACCTTTCGCATATTGCACTTTTCCCGCCACTGGTTCGATACGTGCCGGAATACCGATGCTACGACATACAGCGACGAAGAATATATCGCGGGAACCTTTATCGGCCACGCGCGATTTCCATACGCCCATCGGCATAATCGGAATGCGTTGCGGATTCAGGCTGTCATTGATACTGATATTATCCTTCACCCAGTCTACAATTAATTGCGGATCAGCTTTAGCCTTCTTCACTAATGCCGAATCGACGTTGGCGGCAAAGAACTTCCTGTACGGCGTCAGGAACTCGTTTGCCACACGCGGATTGAGGATATATTCGGTAAACAGGGAACTTTGCACAGCCTGGGCATTGTTCAGATGGTCTGCTAACACGGAGGCCGGCGTATCACGCAAGTCCTTGGCAGAGATAACATTCAGCAAATCCATCGCCATCGGACGTTTGTCGGCAGGCGCATCGCGAAGGAACTTCTCGATCTCACGCCAGTTTCCCCGGCTGCCGATCATGAAATCGGCTGTTTTCAGCGGGTCGATACCTAATTCTTTGGCAAGTGCTTCCGCTTTCTCTTCCGTATAAAAAGTGCCCACATATTTATTACGGATCACATCCTCTTCGTGCAAACGCTTGGCGTTGGCCTCTTTCTGTTCGTCCGTCACGCAGGCGGCAATGGAACCGTCTACCGGAGGAATGACATCAAGCGTGACGGTTTCGATGTCACCCGGTTTCTTGTCGAGAGTGATTGTCACGTTATTGTCTTTTCCGAACGACACCTTGCTATATCCGAACTTGCCGTCCTTAGTCGCCCATACCAGCATATCACCTTTACCGGCGGAAAGGAATGCCTTCCCTTCAGCATCCGCCTTCTTATTGGCTACGGAATAGAACTCGGCATAGTTATATATTTTGAACTCGACATCGGCTCCGGCAGCCAGCTGGCCGTTTTCATCCACAATGGTGATCGTTGCTTTGGCCGTCGGGGCATAATTGTCGATCACGTTGATCTCGGTGTAACCGTCGGTTACGTCCATGACTTCTTCCGGTCCGTTGTATTTGCCGAATACTTTCGTGTGCATCAGCATACCACGGTAAGCCGGTCCGTTGAACCACCCCAAGTTAAGTACCGGTTCCGGTTCACAGGCTCCGAGGAAATACCATTTACCGTTTACCCAAGCTTCCACCCAAGCATGGTTGTCGTCGGTATGCGCCCAACGCGGAGTATAGACCTGACGGGCTGGTATGCCGACCGAACGAAGGGCGGCTACGGTAAACGTCGACTCTTCGCCACAACGCCCGTAAGCGGTCTTCACGGATGCCAAAGGCGAACTCGTCCGGGCATCCGACGGCGTATAGATCACTTTCTCGTGGCACCAATGGTTCACTTCCAGCACGGCGTCATACAAGGACAAGCCCTTCACCCGGTCTTTCAATTCTTCATAAAAGACCATGCGGCTCTCGTCCAGATTCTCGTTGTTGACCCGCACGGGAAGTACGAAATGGCGGAAGATGTCTTCCGGTATGCTGTCTCCCCAAGGCATTTCCACCCGTGCACGAAACGAACTGCGGATATTGTCGAGATACAGTTGCCCGTCATAATCCGTGATATCTCCGATCGGCATATAGGCATACAAGAAAGTAAGCGCCTCTTTTTCGTCGGACGTCATCTTTTGGTTAAAGACTGAAAAAAGGTTTCCGTCCGGCAGAGCGGCCTGCTTTGCCCGGAAGTCATTCTCCACTTCGGCGCGGAACGTATCGTCCGAAATGAAATGTTGCTGTCTATTGCACGAAGTTCCCGCGAGGAGAACGAACAATAGTAGGAATAGATTTGTTTTAATCATAGCGTTAATTTTATCAGCACAAATATAGTGAATATATTTATTAGTCAGTAGATAACCTTGTCTTTTAAGTGTTAAGCTGTTGTGCATATCGTTATTTTTTCTTTACTTTGAAGTGACAAAGTATAGAGTAAACCGTTATTATCAGCCTATGTTCCACGAATTACAAATCTTCGAGAATCCGGAAGCAATCCTGTTGGTTGCTTCGATTATCTTTTTCTTCAGTATTATTGCCGGTAAAGCCGGTTTCCGTTTCGGCCTTCCCGCCTTGCTTCTCTTTTTAGGTGTCGGAATGCTGTTCGGCAGCGACGGCTTAGGCATTCAGTTCAGCAATCCCAGTGCAGCACAGTTCATAGGCATGTTGGCGTTGAGTATCATCCTGTTTTCCGGTGGTATGGATACTAAAATGTCCGAGATCAAGCCGATAGCCACGGAAGGAGTTGTCCTTGCAACAGTGGGAGTATTGCTAACGACGCTTATAACGGGAGGTTTTATCTATTATGTGTTTTTGTGGTCTACAGGTTATGAAACGCTTACGGTAGCCGAATCTATGCTGATGGCGGCAGTGATGTCGTCTACAGACTCTGCTTCCGTCTTTTCCATCCTTAGGAGCAAAGGGGTTTATTTGAAACAACGCCTGCGTCCGACCCTCGAATTGGAGAGCGGTAGCAACGACCCGATGGCATATATGCTTACCTTGCTTATTATCGCTTATATACAGGTCGGGGGTATGAACTTGCAGGAAGCTGTCCTGCAATTGCTCGTCCAGCTATCCGTCGGTGCGATAGCCGGTTTCCTGTTAGGTAAGCTGGCCGTTCTGATGATCAACAAGATCAATATGGACAACGAGTCTTTATATCCGATCTTATTGTTGACAACTGCTTTCTTCACTTTCTCGGCGACTACTTTATGTAAAGGGAACGGCTATCTGGCCGTGTACATTGCCGGCCTGGTCGTGGGGAACGCTAAGATTGTGCATAAAAAGAGTATGGGAACTTTCTTCGACGGTTTTGCCTGGCTGTGGCAGATCGTCATGTTCCTCACGTTAGGTCTGTTGGTGAACCCGCACGAGTTGCTGCCAGTCGCTCCAGTAGGCCTTTTAGTGGGAGTATTTATGATACTGATAGCTCGTCCAGCAACGATTTTCCTGTGTTTGCTTCCATTTAAAAACTTTACAACAAAAGGAAAGCTATATATCTCGTGGGTGGGACTTCGTGGAGCAGTTCCGATAATCTTCGCAACTTATCCTTGGATTGCCGGAGTCGATCATGGAGGCATGATCTTTAATATCGTGTTTTTCATCACGATCCTTTCCCTATTGATACAAGGAACAACCGTAACACAGGCTGCCAAATGGCTCGGACTTGTCGACAAGCCGGAGCGAAAAGATGTGTTCGGTATCGAATTGCCGGAAGATATTAAGAGTGCCATGAGTGAAATAGACATCACTCCTGCTGTCCTTTCTCATGGAAACAAATTGATGCAACTCACCTTGCCCGACCACACCCTTGCCGTTATGGTGAAAAGAGACGGACATTATTTCATCCCGAAAGGCAACACGGAGCTGAAAGAAAATGACAAACTTTTGATGATTTCCGATAACGACGAGGCCTTGTTACAGGCATACGATTCGTTAGGGGTGAAAAACTATACGATGAAAAAGAACTGAAGGATTCTCAATCAGGGCTGCTTCGATGCTACAATGGAATCACGTAACACCAACAGCCCTTCCGGTCCCATGTTGAACAGTAAATCCACAATACTCATATTCGGAAGAAATCCGTGCTTGCCCTGAAAAACCTGATAATAGGGTTTCGGGGAGAAGGACGGATCTTCTCCTTCATGTTTCGGCCGGATGATCTCACGGAAATCGTTCGGCACTTCGGACTGGTATTCTTCCGTATAAATAACATTCGGATGCAGGTCAAGCAGGCGACAGATCAACTGACGCAATTCCTCATTGTAATCGAATAGGAACTCATATTTTTTCTCGTAAAAAGGAGCGAAGTCCTCTTCGTAATATTCGAAAAACGGACTCATATTATAAGCCGAAACCAAAGCATTCCAATGCAGGTGACGCCAGTTCCCATGATCGGAGATACGGATGTCCTTGGTCGGACACTTCAACGTGTCCGGCTTCACGATGGGGATAGATAAAGCTAACGGACCGTTGGCGGCGGCAATGGTACAACGGTTCCGGAAGGTTTGCTTGAGGTAGTTTTCGGCTGTTTCCAAGTGTACTTCCGGATATTGGAACAGTTTGCAATATTGCTGGACCGGCCCCAAATAGGTAGTAGAAATATAAACGGGTTGCATCATCAGTTTACGGGTTTAAAGATTCGTTGTTTGTCACGGCTGAACCAACATAACCAGGCATTTCCGATGATATGGTCACGCGGAACAAAGCCTAAATGGCGGGAATCGACCGATTCGTTTACATTGTCGGAAAGCATCCAGTAGTAATCTTGTTCGAAGAAGAAAAATGCGGTTTCCCTTCCATCTAAATATAGCTTTCCGTCACGAAAAACAGCCTTTTCTCCGGCCTCGGCCAATATCGCTTCCTTGCAAGCGACAAGGGCAGCTTCATCCAGGCGGTATGCCCGGCCTTTACGGGGAACAACCAGCTTGTACGGAGCAGACTGATTCCGGATAAAATGAATATTCATCTCTTCCGTCAGTTCTTCACGCAATTGATATTCTTCGAAAGAAGTCAGGGAAAAAGAAAAACCGAACGTCTCGCTCTTCCAGTTCCGCACAGGTATGCTCAACTTTTGCAGCGCTTTCAGGAAATCGGCGGCACTCTTCTGGGTAATGAAACAGGTGTTAAGCGCACGAGGAGAGTGAGGTAGCAGCTTCCCGTTCACCTCATACCCGTCGCCACTCACCAAGATAGTATCCCCAGGCATACCGATACAACGGCTCAATAACAATGGGGTACTCACCGTGTCTTTCAGGAGCGGACTGGTAAACAGCACGACCTTGTTCCGTCCCGGATTTCCTTCAAACGGCAATTTATTTACCAAGATATAATCGCCTTGATGCAATGCATCTTCCATCGCACTCGTTGATATCCGGTAAGATTCGATACAGAAACGGCGGACAGGTATAACAATGAGAAAGGCGATAACAATCGTTACCACCCAACTCACGTAGAGGCGACTTTTACGTCCACCCGCCCCGTTTATGTTATTATGAATCTTTTTCCCCATAGAAATTTGCTTAATCCGGGTGTACCCAACGGAACATACGGTTCCAGCGAATACCGCCGTCAAACAAGCTACGATCCTTATCCAGTGACAGCCAGATCATGATCGGCTTACCTACGATATGGTCTTCCGGCACGAAACCCCAGGAACGGCTGTCGGCACTGTTGTGGCGGTTGTCACCCATCATCCAGTAATAATCGTATTTGAACGTATAGGTCGTTTCCGGCTTGCCGTTGATGTAAACCTTACTATCCTTTACTTCCAATTTATTATGTTCATAATTGACGATACAGCGTTTATAAAGGGCTATATTACGTTCCGTCAACGGGATCGTGGTTCCCTTCTTCGGGATCCATAGTGGTCCGTAATTGTCACGACTCCATCCGGTCTGGTAGTCAACCGGATAATAGGAATCGGTTCCTACGGGATCCGGTTCGAGAACCACACGTTTCACGACCGGAAGTTTTTTAGCTACTTCCAATGTCTTTTGAGTCAGCGGGAAATGGTAAATCGGGTTATACTGCCCGTTGGCATTCGGCTGAATATTCAACATAGACATATATTGGGGATTATAGCTTCCATCGATCAATACACGGTCGGCTTTGCTGACATCCAGTAAACGGAACTGCTCCTCACTCAACATGGAGCCATCCGTCTCGACGAAGTAGTTAAGCTGCATCTTTTCCGGATTCTTGGCTGCAACACCATCGATGTAGACCTGGTTGTCACGAATCTCGATCGTGTCGCCCGGCATACCGATACACCGTTTGACATAATTCTCTCGTTTATCAACAGGGCGATAGATCACATCACCGAAATCCGCTTTATTCAACAGGATGGCTTCCCGTCCGTATTGTTCTACCAAATGATAATAATCCGGATTCTGAACTTTTAGTGCAACCGTATCGCCGGCAGGGAAGTTGAACACCACAATATCATTCCGTTTCACATGACCGAGGCCTTTCACCCGTTTGTAGTCCCATTCCGGCCAGTCCAAATATGACTTGCAGTTGAAGAAGGGTAATGTGTTTTGTACCAGTGGGAAAGCGACCGGCGTATTCGGCACGCGCGGTCCATAGCTGAGCTTACTCACAAACAGATAGTCACCCACTAACAAGGACTTCTCCAGCGAGGAACTGGGAATCTGGTAATTCTGGAAAATAAAGATATTGATGAAATAGACGGCAACCAATGCAAACAGGATATCATCCACCCATTCCAACACATTGCGTACCTGCGGATTCTTGGTACGTTTCCAGGCTCCCCAAGGGATATACCCGGTCAGAAAAATATCGACAAGGACAATCAGGCCCAACAACAACCAGGCATTCTGCATCCAAAGCGTGAAAAGCAGGTAGAGAACGGCTGCTATGCTGAATTTAATCCATTGTTTCTTGGAAAACTTCTTCATTTGTTTCTGTTATTAATTAAAATTTAAGCATATCATCCATTCCGAGGAAACCTTTCTTTCCAGCAGTAAATTCGGCGGCAATAACAGCGCCCAAGGCAAATCCGGCACGACTCTTCGCATCGTGCTTGATGCTGATCGTGTCGACATCCGACTCGTATGTGATTTCGTGGATACCCGGAACTTCTCCTTTACGAATGGCATGGATAGGTATATCGGTTGTTTTCTCAGCCGTTTCCAAAGTCCAGCGGTCTTTACGATCCACGTTTTCAATGATTCCTTCCGCCAGTGTGATAGCTGTTCCGCTAGGAGCATCCAATTTATGGATATGGTGAGTTTCCATCATTTTGATATCGTAAGCGGAGAAATTATTCATAATCTTTGCCAGATATTTGTTGATAGCGAAGAATATATTTACACCGATGCTGAAATTGGAGGCATAGAAAAAAGTTTTACCCTCTTTTTCGCACATATCTTTGACTTGCCCAATCTTGTCAAGCCATCCTGTCGTACCGGAAACAACCGGAATGCCTGCTGCAAAACATTGCATATAATTGTTGAATGCTGTAGCCGGAGTCGTAAACTCGATCGCGACGTCAGCACTCTTGAATTTGTCGGAGTGTATTTCTTCAGGGTTATTGATATCTACGATAGACACGATTTGGTGTCCTCTTCCAAGTGCTATCTGCTCGATAGTTTTTCCCATCTTTCCGTAACCGATAAGTGCAATCTTCATACTTATATATTTAACTTTCAATTTTAATTTTTCAACTTTCAACTGATAACGTGCTGCAAATATAAAGAATAATGCTTAGATTTGGGACATAAATCTTAACTCTGAAAAAAGATGGAACGTTTATTACATTATGTTTGGAAATACAAACTTTACACGGCCACACCATTGATAACAACAGAGGGACGTCCCGTCCAGGTAATCGATCCCGGAATGCAGAATACGGATGCAGGTCCCGATTTTTTCAATGCGAAGATCAAAATAGACGGAACGCTATGGGTAGGAAGTGTCGAAATTCATGATAAATCTTCCGACTGGCTGCTCCATCATCATGATACGGATAAGGCATACGACTGTGTAATCCTTCACATTATAGGCTTTAATGATTTCCAGCCAGTTCGAACGAACGGAAACCCGATTCCACAAATGCTCCTGACTGTTCCGGAAAATATTCTCCGCAGTATAGACTGGCTGCTTTACCGAGAGGCGGCTCTTCCGTGCCTCGATCACATAACCGGGATCGCTCCTTTGCATATAGCCTGTTGGATGGAAGCCTTGCTAAGCGAGCGGCTGGAACGGAAAACACATGACATATTCCTCCTTTTGGATGCGTATCAGACAGACTGGAATGAAGTTTTTTATATTACTTTAACCCGAAACTTCGGCTTTGGTGTGAATAATGATGCTTTTGAAAGGCTGGCAAAGAGCTTGCCGCTTCGTTGCATTCAAAAACAGCGGAACAGCCATTCGCAGATAGAAGCAATGCTTTTCGGACAGGCAGGAATGTTAGAGGAGGAAAACGACGATCATTACTACCGCTTGTTGCAACGGGAATACGATTTTTTACGCCATAAGTTCGGCCTGTCACCAATGGAAGATTTCGTATTTAAGAACCTACGGACACGGCCTGTCAACTTTCCGTATCTGAAAGTGGCACAGTTAGCCGCACTTTGGGTACGGTACGACACTCTGTTTTCTGCCATTCTTGAAGCCAGGAGCACCGGAGAGATCAAAAAGTATTTCAGGATTCCTCCATCCGGTTATTGGGAGACACATTATCATTTCCGGTATGCTTCTCCCCGAAAGGAAAAGACCATAGGCGAAAACGCCCTGAACATCCTACTGATAAACACGGTCGTTCCGATGCTCTTTGCCTACGGCCTACATAACAAACGTCCCGAATATTGCGAACGTGCTACCCGCCTTTTAGAAAGTATTCCTCCGGAAAAGAACACTATCGTCACCACCTTCTACAACGCCGGTATCACCGTCCGCCACGCTGGCGACAGCCAGGCTTTGATCCAATTAAAACGCGAATATTGCGAAAAGAAGAAATGTTTGTATTGCAGGATCGGGTTCAGGATGTTGAAAACGACAATCGGACAAAAGTCCGTTTAAATGCAAAGATTGATTAATGGCAGGATACCCTACTAATTTTCACCGGATTTTTCCCTATTTTTGCACGTGTTTGTCGAATGTATTTGAAATAGACATAAATGGATACTAAATATATACGAAATTCATTCCGCTTGTTGTATGGAATGCTGCTGTTGACTGTCATTTATTCGTGTGCCAATATCGGTAGTCCGAACGGAGGACCCTATGATGAAACACCTCCCAAATTCGTAAGCAGTACACCGGTCCCAAATCAGATTAATTATACAGGTAAAAAGATAGAAATCCTCTTTGACGAGCTGATCCAGATCGAGAAACCTTCGGAGAACGTGATTATCACTCCGCCCCAGATGGAACTACCGGTTATCCGCTCTGCCGGAAAGAAGGCGGTGATCGAATTGAAAGACACGTTGAAACCTAACACGACCTACACGATCGACTTCACCAATTCCATCTCCGACAATAATGAGAAAAACGTGTTCGAAAACTTCTCTTTCGCTTTCTCTACCGGAGACATCATCGACACACTCGAAGTTTCGGGAGTCTTGCTGAATGCCGAGAATCTAGAACCGATGCCAGGCATTACGATCGGCCTGCACAACAATTTGGAAGATTCCGCATTCGTGAAACTCCCGTTCGTCCGTACTTCCCGTACGAATGACAAAGGGCAGTTCACGATTCGTAATATCACTCCTGGAACCTATCATATTTTTGCCTTAAACGATGTGAACCGCGACTATAAATTCGACCAACCCGGCGAAGACATCGCTTTCTTGGATTCCGTCATCGTCCCTTCCTTCGAACTGACGACCCGGCAGGATACGACCTGGAAAGACAGCCTGACGATCGATACGATCCGGACGGTCGGTTACACCCGTTTCTTCCCGGACAACATCGAACTCCGCCTGTTCAAGGAGAAATTCGAACGCCAGTATATGGTAAAGCCCGAACGCCCGGACGAGAAATACTTTACGCTGCGTTTCAATACGAAGCTGGACACCGTACCGGTGCCTGTCCCCATCAATTTCACCCCGGAAGACAGTACCTGGTATTTTGTGCAGCAGACGGAAGGCGGCGCGGCCGTTAACTACTGGCTTGCCGATTCGACCGTCTGGAAGCAGGACACTCTGCAGGTGCAGGTCTCCTATCCGAAGAGCGACTCCCTGAACATCCTGCGCCCGCAAACCGACACGGTCCAACTGGTATTGCGCCGCCGTCCGGCAGAAAAGAAAAAAAAGAAAAAGAAAGACGAACCCGATCCGATCGTGTTCTTAGGCATGCAAGTAGACGCTCCCGGTTCGATGGACTTGTTCGATACGATATCCGTAACCTTCAACGAACCGGTATTGGATATCAACAAAGAGATGTTCTTCCTCGACCAAAAGATCGATACCGTTTGGAATACGGTAGATTTCGACTTCTTCCCCGATTCGACTAACAGCCTGAACTATTTTATCAGACGTCCGTGGAAGTATGGGGAAGAATACCGCATCGAAGTGGACTCCGCCGCCATCCACAGCCTTTACGGGAAGTGGAACGACTTCTTTACCGGTGAGTTCAAAATCAAGAAAGAAGACGAATACGGCCATCTCTATCTCAATATCAACGGTGTGGACACGACCGCTTTCGTCGAATTGCTCAGTAGTGGAGACGCCCCTGTCCGCAAAGCGAAAGTAAAAGACGGCGGAGTACTCTTCATGGACTTGAAGCCCGATAAGTATTATGCCCGTATCGTGATCGACACAAACGGCAACGGAGTGTGGGATACCGGTAATTATATCGAAAAGCGACAGCCCGAAGAAGTTTATTATTCTCCCAAAATGTACGAGATCATGCAGAACTGGCAGGTCGAAGAGACATGGAATGTCAACTCCACCCCGCTGGCCAAGCAAAAGCCTCTTGAGATAACGAAGAATAAGCCGAAGGAAGCAACCAAGAAGAAAAGAAACTACAAAGATGAAAGTCAACAATCATCGTCAAGGAATAATAGCGGCGGCAACATGGGAATGCCGTTCTGACATCGTCCGCCTGTGGCTGATATTTTTGCTATTGCTATCGGCCGTGTGTGCGAAAGCGCAGGAAATCCCAGTCCGCCACAGGTTCAGCCCCGGCGAGGAAGTGCAGTATGAGTTATACTTCAAATGGGGCCTTCTGATGCCCCGTGCAGGCCACGCCACCCTTTCCATCCGCGACGCGGAATACGAGGGCGAGCCGTCCTATCACTACCGGCTTATCTTCCGTACCTCCGGCATTATCGAAAAGGTCTATAAGATGCGAGATACGATCGATTGCCATTTTACCCCCGACATGCTGCTTCTACGGAGTGAGAAGCGGGTAAACGAGAATGACTATTATCTGATAGACGACATCCGTTTCTCCTACGACAGGAAGAAGATACTCGCTCATTCCCACCGTTATACGCCCACCCGCACGAAGATCGACACGATGCTCGTGACGGAAGACCCACACATGTTCGACATGCTGGGAGCAACGATGTATCTGCGTTCCCTGGACTGGGACAAGATGAAAAGCGGTGAGAGCTTCCCTTTCCAAGTGGCGATCGGACGCGAACGCATCAACATCAGTTTCCGCTATACCGGGCAGCAGATCGTTGAACGAAGTGAGACGTTGAAGTACAGAACCCGCCATTTCTATATCGACATCTACGACGACGCCTTTACCCAAAGCAAGGAAGCCGCCGAGATCTGGATCGGCGACGACGAGAACCATATCCCGATCAAGATACGCGCCAAGCTGAAGATCGGTGCGGCCGAAGTCTATTATAAGTCCTCCAAAGGCTTGCGCTATCCGCTCACTTCGCGGGTAGAAATCAAGAGACGGTAATTCTTAAGGCTTTACAGGTAAAGAAACCGTGAAGCAGGTTTCCCGGTAAGGTAGCGAAGCCACCGACAATTCTCCTCCATGCATCCGTATGATCTGCCGGGAAAGGCTCAACCCAATGCCGCTTCCCGTAGCCTTGGTGGTGAAGAAGGGGACGAAGATATCTTCTATCAGGTCGGAAGGGACGCCAGGACCGTTGTCCGTCACCCGGATAAGCAATTGATTCTTCTCCGTATCGACTTCCATACGGATCTTTCCATCCGCCTGCCCTTCGAGTGCCTGCATAGCGTTCTTCAGCAGGTTGATCAAGACTTGTGACAGCAGCTTTTCGTCTGCATGGACCGTTATCTCCGGCTGGAACAGCACGAGGGAGAAATCAATATGCTGCCGTTGCATATCCGGCAAGTACAGAGTTTGCAGGTTTTGCAGCAGATACGTGAGCGGGAATGGCTCAGGCTCCGGCTGCTTCAGGTAAGCGAACTGCCGGTACGATTCGGTGAAATGCATCAGGGTTTGCCCCTGGCTTTTGATGGTATCCAATCCCCGTATCGTCTTGCGGATGGTGGCATCGGTGATCTCCCCGCTGCTTTTCGGCGCGTCTTTCGTCCGGAAATAAGAAAGGAGCGTGCCGGAGAGGGAGACGACCGGAGCGATGGAGTTCATGATTTCGTGTGTCAGGACATGCATCAGCTTATCCCACGATTCATATTCCTTGCAATGCAGTTCGCGGTCGAACGCCTTCCGTCTGTTCTCGGTCATCAACATGTGTATGCGGTTGAAGGCGGCATGCAGGCGACGCTGTTCCCGGCTTCCGATGTCTTCGGGGAAATAGAGCATCGATTCGTCGTCCTCGATGGCATCCAGGAAAAGCTGTATCCTCCGGTTCGAAGCGTTGAGATAATAGACAAGGAGACTGATCAGCCACGCTGCGATAAAGAGGGCCACGAAACCCAGTATGACTGCCCGCCCCGTAACGATGCCGGCCACGCCCAAGCCCGCCACCAGTACGATGGCAACCACTTGCAAAAGAATGCGTATGTATAGACGGGCACTGAACATATCGGCGGGGGATCAGAGGTTGAAACGCTTCATCTTATTATACAAAGTCTGCCGGCTCACGCCCAACTGCTCTGCCGCAGCCGTCAGGTTCCCTTCATTCTGGGTGATAGCCGCCAAGATCGCCTGCCGCTCCACCTCTTCTAAATTGGGTACTTCGCTAAAAGAGAGCGCCTTTCCCGGACGGATAAAGAGGTCGGAGGCACGAATCACATTCTTTTCCGCTAGGATCACCGCCTTCTCGATCGTATGCTGCAATTCCCGGATGTTGCCGGGCCAGTCATAGTTCGCGAGCTTCTCCAACGCCTGCGGATGCAGGATTAGCCCCGGCCGCCCGTAAAGGTCTGTATATTTTTTCAGGAAATAATCGACAAACAGGGCGATATCTTCCCGCCGGTTCCGAAGAGGCGGAATCTCGATCTGTATCGTATTAATGCGGTAGAACAGGTCTTCACGGAAAAGCGACTGAGCCACCATCTCCGGCAGGTTGCGGTTCGTGGCGGCAATCAGGCGTATGTCGACCGGAATCTTCCGATTGCTCCCAAGGCGGGTGACCTCGCGATTCTGCAAGGCAGCCAAGAGCTTGGCTTGCAATCCTAACGGCAGGTTTCCGATCTCGTCGAGAAACAGTGTGCTCCCGTGTGCCGCCTCGAACTTCCCCGGACGGCTCTCGCGCGCATCCGTAAAAGCGCCTCGTTCATGCCCGAACAACTCGCTTTCGAACAGCGACTCGCTGACGGCTCCCATATCCACGTTGACCATCTCTCGGCCGCTGCGGAGCGAAAGGCGGTGTATCTCACGTGCTAGCATCTCCTTACCTGTACCGTTCTCTCCGGTGATCAGGACATTGGCGTCTGTCTTAGCTACTTTTGTCACCACTTTGATCAGTTTCATCATCACGGGAGAATGCCCGATAATCATAGCCGGCTCACTCGGCCTCTCCACTGGATGCACCAGCTGACTGGATTTCCGTTCGTGCAGGGCGGCACGTATCTTCCCGATCAGGTTATCGTTGTCCCAGGGCTTCAATACAAAATCGGCAGCCCCACCCTTCAACGCCCTAACTGCCAACTCGACATCCCCGTAGGCAGTCAGCATGATAACAGGAAGTTCCGGTGCGATCTCCCGTATGCGACGGAGCCAGAAAAGCCCTTCATTACCAGTATTGACTCCGGCAGAGAAATTCATATCCAACAGGACAAGATCAACCGGCCGACTGTCCAGGACCGAAAGGATACTGTTCGGGTTCGAGGCAGTCTCCACCCCTTCGAACTCATCTTCCAGAAGCAATTCGAGAGAGGTCAGTACGCTTTTGTTATCATCAACGATCAGGATAGTTCCGGCTTGCATAAGATCTTTTTCCGGTAAAGTTATCCGCTTCCCCGTTACCTTGCAAGCGAGCGTCAAAATATTTGACACTTTTGGATTATTATTCTGCACGAACCATTTTTTCCTTGCATCGAGTTATCAGGCACTTGCTTCAAATTATCGTTTATCCGGTCTTTCATTCGATGAAGCCTGTTGTTCAATTCGATATTTCTTGCTGAAAAAAATTGCCTCTTCAGATTATTTTCCATATCTTTCGTTTTTCATATTTATAAAGGGATAGAGCGTACAATAGAAAACAAAAATGGATATCAACCTTGAGTCAAAATATCTGGAAGAACTTGGAAAGGGGGATCATAAAGCCTTCGATATGCTTTACATCCAATACAGTCCAAGACTAAAGCACTTCTTAACAGGTTTCATAAAGAACCGGGATGAAGCGAGCGACATGACCCAAGATATCTTCTATAAAATCTGGACCAACCGGGAAACGATCTCAAAAGTAGATTCTTTTAAGGCCTATCTCTTCCGCATGGCCCGCAACATGATCTATGATTATTACGAACACAGCCTGATCGAAGAAAACTACCAGCAAAAAGAGCAAAGAAGATCGACCTACGACGATCTGATAGAAGAAGAACTCTACGCCAGGGAGCTATCGCTGCTCATTGACATTGCTGTCGAGAAGATGCCGCCTCAACGCCGGAACATCTTTATTATGAGCCGGAAAGATGGCCTGAGCAATGAAGAAATCGCCCAACGGCTGAATATCAGCAAACGGACAGTAGAAAACCACATGACACAAGCCCTTGCCGAATTGCGGAAGATCGCATATTCCACTTTGCTGCTTTTTTTCTGAAAAAAATGCACTTCCGGCTGTGTGTGCTTCCCCACTCATCCGTTAGCTATAATATAAAGACGAAAAATGGGCAAAAGAAACATACATATATTAATAGAGAAATTTTTCGAGAACGACCTGTCCCCGGAAATACAGAAGAAGTTCCATGCCTGGCTGCTTGACCGGAATTTTCAGGAAGAGAAAGAAAAGGCGATGGTTACTTTATGGGAAGAGAAATCTGCCGTGGCAAACGAATCCACTTTCCAGGAATTATCCCGACTACATAAGCGGATCGAAGCATCCGATCGGATGCTTCACAAGCCAATTGGCTTATATATCAAGAGAATTGCCGCCATACTACTTTTGCCGTTGCTTGGTGCTTTCGGTACCTATTATTATCTGACAAAAGTAAATCCGGTTGTGGAAGAAGCTCAATTGAAAGAATGTTTCGTCGCAAATGGAGAACAGAAACAAGTAAAACTGCCCGATGGGACGAAAGTTTGGTTGAACTCCGGTTCTTTACTGGTCTATGACAAACATTTCAGGGGAAAAAGACGTCTCCTGTTCCTCAACGGGGAAGCCCGCTTCCAAGTCGCCAAAGATCCGACAAAACCCTTTTTGGTCAAAACCGCCCATATGACGGTCAAAGCACTCGGCACCGTATTCAATCTAAACGCTTATTCAGACCAGGATGTTACGATTGCCACGTTGGAAGAAGGGAAAATCCAAGTCTATCCCTGTTTGAAGCAAGACACAAGCCTGATTTTATCGCCAGACGAACAAATCATCTACAATCACCGCCTGGAAACACTGGCACTCAATACTGTCGACGCCGGACGCGTGATGCAATGGACCGACGGGTATCTGATATTCCAGACGGCCTCGTTCGACCAGATCGTAAAGACCATCGAACGTAAATTCGATGTAACGATCAATTACGAGACGGAACGGTTCGCCGGCAGAAGCTTTACAATGAAGTTTAATCCTGACGAGGGCCTGAAACAGGTACTGGAAGTCATGAAAGAGATGATAAAAGGACTGAACTACAAAATAAAAGAGGACAAAGTGTACATAAACTAAAAAAGAGGAGATACTAATATGAAAAAAAGAACCGGGAAGATGACGCCAATCAGATCTCCCCGGCTTGAAATCGAGCAACACCATTCATTCTAACTAATTATCCGGCAGGATAAAAATCATGCATAGTATTTACTTAAATATCTAATTTTACAAAAATATGGAATTAAACCTGAAAACACAACAGAATAAGCTAATTAGTTTATTCCGCGTTTCGTTAATGTTTTTTCTTTTCTTTTTTGTGCAACAGACAGTTGCCAGTAGCCAGTCGATCACACTGCCATCCCACAACATCACAATCAAAGATGCTTTCTCCGAAATAGAGAAACAAACAGGTATGTCGGTCGACTATGATGAGTCGGTCATTAATCTGAATAAACAGGTCAATGCCTCTGTTAACAATAAATCTTTGAATGAAACACTCGCACTGATCCTGAAAGAGAGCGGATGCACATTCGTCATCCGGAACAATCACATCATCATCTCTGCCCAAACGGTTCAACAGCAACAGAAACAAGTGACGATTTCCGGTACGGTAAGTGACAATTTAGGCCCTATTGCCGGTGCTAACGTGGTAGAAAAAGGCACAACCAACGGGATCATCACAGATATGGACGGCAATTATACCCTCTCGGTTCCCCAGGGAGCGGTGATCCAGTTTTCCTATATCGGATACGTGACCAAAGAGATTACAGTCGATAGCCAGAAGAACATCAACGTGCAGTTGGCGGAAGACGCACAGAAGCTGGACGAAGTCGTCGTCGTCGGTTATGGGACGGCCAAGAAAAGCGACCTGGCCGGGTCTGTTGTCCGTGCCGATCTGGGAACTTTGCAGGAATCACCGAATATCAGCTTGGGTTCGGCATTACAGGGGACGGTTCCCGGACTGAACGTAAGCTCGGTATCTGAAGCCGGTAAAGATCCGGATATGTCTATTCGCGGCCGTACGTCCATCAGTGGCGGTAACAGTCCGTTGATCGTTCTGGACGGCATCATTTTCCGTGGGAACATGGTCGATATCAATATGAACGATGTCGAATCCATCGATATCCTGAAAGATGCAAGCGCCGCCGCCATCTATGGATCGGAAGCCAGCAACGGTGTGATCCTGATCACTTCCAAAACGGGTAAGGTGATGAGTAAACCGACAATCGAATACAGCGGTTCGTTCTCTTACCAGCAACCGACCAACAAAGACATGTATCCCGAAGGACGCGACGGGTTCCTTCGCAAGATCGCAGACCGCTTCCTCGAAGAAAGCCGTATTGGAGACGATATGCTCCAACCGAATCCGAATTGGGATCCGACTTCGCATTTGATGGACCGCAACGCACTGGACGGATATGAAAACGGGACGGAAACCGACTGGTGGAATATGCTGACAAACAAAACCCCTTATATCCAAAATCACAATCTGAGTGTAAGAGGGAAAAACGAATTGAGCAGCTACTTCTTCTCTATGGGTTATACAGATCAGAAGAACTTGGTAATCAACGATACATACAAACGCTACAACATCCGTATCAACATGGATACCAAAATCACGAGCTTCCTGAAAGTAGGTGTGCAATCATTCTTCACTGTCAGCGATTATTCAGGTGAATCACCCGATCTGTCTACTGTTGTAGGACTTCCTCCTATTGTTGCGGCAACCGATGAAAACGGCGACTATATTCGCGAACCGTATAAAAACTCCCTGAATCCGTTACTGACTATCCAACAGGATGACACCAACAAGCGTTACAATCTGTTCGGAAACTTCTATGCAGACATTGATTTCCCATTTCTGAAAGGATTGAATTACCGTATGAACTTCTCGCAGAACCTGATCGAAAACAAGATTTACAACTTCAACAAATGGGGAGCGAACTTTACAGGTTCCGGTTCAAAAGAGAACAACAGCGAGTATAACTGGACAGTCGACAACATCCTGTCGTATAAAAACAAGTTCGGAAAGCATGCAATCAATGCCACTTTCGTATATGGAGTGGAAAAAAGACAGTACGAGATGACAAAGGCAGGAGCAACCAACTTCTCTAATGATATTCTGGGCTACAACAAACTGGACGCAGGGCAGGCAGACTTGCAAACAGCTAAATCAGGCGCATGGACAGAATCCAGCCTGTACACCATGCTGCGTGCTATCTATACGTTCAACGACAAATATATCGTCACCGGAACAGTCCGCCGCGATGGGTTCTCCGGATTCGGGAAAAACCACAAGTTCGGTGTATTTCCCTCCGCTGCTTTGGCATGGCGTATCAGCGAAGAAGACTTCTTCAAAAATAATGTGGACTGGATGGAGAACCTGAAACTGCGCCTCTCTTATGGCCAAAACGGTAACCGTACGGTAGGACGGTATCAGACAATGGCACAGATGGGAGCCGGAGTTGGCTCCGTTAAAGTGGACGACTCGACTGTCAATGCCGGGTACCTGTTTGGAGATGGCGTAAGCGCCGAACAAATGCAATGGATCAAATCGTTGGCCAACGCCGATTTGAAATGGGAAACGACCAATACGTTCAATATCGCCGCCGATTTCAGTGCTTTAAACAGTCGTATTTTCGGTACTGTTGAATATTACACATCGCAAACGAACAACTTGTTATTCAATATCAATATTCCGCAAATGAACGGTCTGGACAAAATCCCGTCCAATATCGGTAAAATGAGCAACAAAGGTTTTGAAATGACCGTAACAGGAATCCCTATAGAAACAAAAGATTTCTCCTGGGATGTCACATTCAACTTCTCCCGTAACCGCAACAAGGTTAAAAGTATTCTGGGAATCGATGCCGACGGTGACGGACGGGAAGACGACCTGATCTCCGATAAGATATTTATCAACCATCCGTATGGAGTTTGTTATGATTACAACATCATCGGCATGTGGCAGATTGCAGACAAACAGAATGGTCTGATTCCCGACGGATTCGAATATGGGACTTATAAAGTGGAAGATGTTAACAACGATGGTAAATATACCGCCGATAAAGACCGAAAGATAATAGGCTATTCCGATCCTGCTTATCGCTTCAGCATCCAGAACTCATTCCGCTACAAAAATTGGGAATTCAAATTCATGATCAATTCCGTACAAGGAGGAAAAAATTATTATTACGGACAGCCGGGCAAAGACCTTGCCAATCCGGATAATATCTACCAGAACAACCTGTTCAACTTCGATTACTGGACACCGGAAAACCCGAACGCACGTTACCGCCAGTTAGGCTATTATACTCAAGCGCTCGGATACACGTTTTCCCCTTATGTACAACGCAGCTTCGTCCGTTTGCAGGATGTTACATTGTCCTATAATGTACCCGCCTCTTTCCTAAGCAAGTTCAAAGTCAACCGGCTGAAACTGTATGTAACAGGAAAGAACCTCCTTACTTTCACCGACTGGGATGGTTGGGATCCTGAAACAGGAACTGGTCTGAACACGAGCAAGTATCCAGTTATGAGAAGCTATTCTATTGGTCTTAATCTTGAATTTTAATTATATATGAATATGAAATCAATCAAATACGGCATTATGCTTTTAGCGGCATTCGCCTCCTTTTCTTCATGCGACGAGCACGACTTTCTGAAAGAAGAACCTCTGGATTTTTATTCGCCGGAGAATTCCATGGAGACAAGCGCTCATTTCCAATCATCATTAAACTACCTGTATAACCGCGTAAGATATCAGGTCTGCGAGATGACAATGGACACCCGCTTCGCTTTCTATTATGCAACAGATTTTGCTTTCAACGGAACCGATTACTATAAGCCGGCAAAGTTGAATGATTATAAAAACGTGATGGTACCGACTTTTGCCGTACCTAAAGAGGTTTGGAAAGAATCCTACACGGTCATATCCAATGCCAACGTTATTTTAAACCGTTTAACAAATGCCAGCCAGGTAAATGACGAAGATAAAAAGGTAATCAGAGGAGAAGCTTTGGTGTTCAGAGGGTATGCTTACCGTATGCTAGCCAATCTATTCGGGGGCGTCCCTTTGATTCTGGAAGAAATCACGACTCCTCGCCGCGACTATGTACGGGCAAGCCGGGAAGAAGTTTATAAGCAAATCAAACAAGATCTGGAAGAAGCTGTTTCTTTGCTTCCTAATATCGAATCGGTAAAAGACGGAAAGCTAAGTAAGCAGGTCGCACAACACCTGTTGGCAGAAGTCAACATCTGTTTAGGCTTATATGACGAAGCGATACAAGCGGCAAGTGCCGTAATCGACCATCCGGAAATGGCACTTATGACCAACCGTTTCGGTTCACGTCAGAACGAAGCCGGCGATGTCTATTGGGATCTGTTCCGGCTGAACAACCAAAACAGGGGTAGCGGTAACAAAGAAAGTTTATGGGTGCTGCAATATGATTACCTAAATCCGGGTTCCAACACGGACTACAATGCGTCATTCAGCTTTATCCCTTACTACCAGAATATCAAAATAACGGCTAAAAATGAGGCAGGTGAGGAAATCAATACAACAGCGTTCTTAGGAGTGACGGATGGCAAATGTGGACGTGGTATCGGCTGGATCCAGCCGACCAGCCATTTCTTCAATGATATTTGGTCCAAAGGTTCGGAAAACGACATCCGGAACTCGGAATACAACATCATCCGCGACGTGCGTATCGATAATCCGGAATCTCCGGCTTTCGGGCAATGGCTGGTAAAAGACGGTTATTACAAACAGCTTGACTCGATCCGCCAGTGGTATCCGCTGATGACAAAGATTTCTCGTGTTAACAACTTCCCCGAAGAATTCTACCAGAAAGACGCAAACGGTAATCCTTTGATGACTCCTTTCGGCGAACATCTGGTAATCAACAGTGCGAACGGCTCCTATAAAGACGTTTACTTGTTCCGCCTTGCCGAAACCTACCTACTGAGAGCGGAAGCGTATGTCAACAAGGGTGACCAGGCAAAAGCGGCAGCCGATGTCAATACGGTTCGTAGTCGTGCAAATGCCGATCCGGCACAACCGGCAGAAGTAAACATCGACTATATCCTGGACGAACGCCTACGCGAGTTGTATTGCGAAGAACTCCGCATGCTGACTTTATGTCGTATGGGTAAACTTGCCGACAGGAACCGAAGATATAACCCCAGAACAGGCATGAGTATAGAGGATTATCATAATCTCTGGCCAATCCCCTACTCGGAAATCGAACGGAATGTATATGCCACGATCGAACAAAATCCGGGATATTAATTCATTTTAAATCTTTAAAGTGTCCGGATGAATTGCATATCTTTGCATCTGGACACTTTTTTGTATAATCTTAAAAATACCATGTATATGCGCACTATTTCTTATCTGATCTCATTCTTGTTGCTGGCCGCGTGCACGGGAACACCCTCAAAAGCACCACTCACCTTGTGGTACGACAAGCCTGCCCAAAACTGGGACGAGGCACTCCCCATCGGGAACGGCCGTGCGGGAGCAATGGTTTTCGGAGGAGTTGAGAAAGAACAACTTCAACTGAATGAAAACACGTTATACAGCGGGGAACCGTCAGTCGTTTTCAAAGATGTGAAAATAACACCGGAGATGTTCGACAAAGTTGTCGGGCTGATGAAAGCCGGAAAATACAAGACAGCTTCCGACCTGGTTTGCAAGAACTGGCTGGGACGCCTGCACCAATATTACCAACCGTTCGGAGACCTGCATATCCAAAACAACAAGCCGGGAGATGCTGCCGGATACAAACGGGCATTAAACATCTCGGATGCGGTTGCCACAACAGTCTATAAACAAAACGGAGTGAAATACGAACGGGAAGTATTCGCTTCCCATCCGGACAATGTGATCGTCATGCATCTGAAAAGCGATACACCGAATGGCATCGACATCTCGCTCGATTTCACATCACCTCATCCGACAGCCCTGCAAAAAGGGACTGACGACCGTCTGATCCTGCACGGACAGGCTCCCGGCTATGTGGAACGGCGTACATTCGAGCAAATCGAACAATGGGGCGACCAATACAAACACCCTGAACTCTACGATGCGAACGGCAAACGCAAGTTCGACAAACGGATGCTTTACGGCGACGAGATCGGCGGGAAAGGTATGTTTTTCGAAGCCCAGTTGAAACCGGTCTTCCCTAAAGACGGGAAATGTGAGATTACCGACGCCGGTATCCATATATACAACACGGACGAAGTCTATTTCATACTCAGTATGGCAACAAGTTTCAATGGTTTCGACAAAAGTCCGAGCCGGGATGGTATCGATCCTTCGGCCAAAGCAGCCAGCATTCTGGAAAAAGCCCTTTCCTATGACTATCAGACACTGAAACAACGCCATACGGAAGATTACCGTTCCCTTTTCGACCGAGTCGATTTCGAACTGTTTTCCTCTCCCGAACAAAAGGCGATGCCGACCGACAAACGTCTCGAACAGTTTGCCGGAAACGCCGATCCCGACTTGGCAGCTCTCCTGTTCCAATTCGGACGTTACCTGATGATCAGCGGATCACGTCCAGGCGGACAACCTTTGAACTTGCAAGGAATCTGGAACAAAGACACAATTCCAGCCTGGAACTGCGGCTATACGATCAATATCAATACAGAAATGAACTACTGGCCGGCCGAACTCACCAATCTGTCGGAATGCCAAGAACCTCTTTTCCGAATGATCCGGGAACTGTCTGTCTCCGGTGCCGAAACAGCCCGGAATATGTATAACCGCCGTGGTTGGGTGGCCCATCATAACACATCCATCTGGCGAGAGTCCTTGCCGAACGACAACGTGCCGACAGCTTCTTTCTGGCCGATGGTGCAAGGGTGGTTGTGTAGCCACTTATGGGAACACTACCAGTTCACACAGGATGAAACATTCCTGAAAAACGAGGCCTATCCGTTGATGAAAGGGGCCGCCGAGTTCTTTGCCGACTGGCTGATAGACGATGGCAACGGTCATTTGGTGACTCCGGTAGGCGTCTCTCCGGAAAACCGCTTCATCACGGAAGACGGACAAACGGCAGCCATGAGTATGGGACCGACCATGGACATGGCCATTATCCGGGAAACTTTTACCCGCACGATCGCCGCTTCGGAAATGTTCAATCTGGATGAATCGTTTCGCAATGAATTGAAAGATAAATTAGCACGCCTGTTACCCTATCAAATCGGAAAGCGTGGACAACTACAGGAATGGATATATGACTTCAAGGAATGGGAACCTCAACACCGCCATTTCTCCCACTTGTACGGTTTCCATCCGAGCGACCAGATCACACCGGACAAAACACCGGAACTGTTCAATGCAGTCCGCAAAACACTCGAACTGCGGGGCGACTTGGCTTCCGGCTGGTCGATGGGCTGGAAAATAAACTGCTGGGCACGCTTGTTAGACGGCAACCACGCCTACAAGATCATCGCCAACCTGTTCAATCCTGTCGGATTCGGAAACAGTGCACATAGAGGAGGAGGGCTCTTCCGAAACTTACTGTGTGCACACCCTCCTTTCCAAATCGATGGAAATTTCGGCTATACGGCAGGTGTCGTTGAAATGTTATTGCAAAGCCATGCCGGATACATCCATCTGTTGCCTGCTTTGCCCGATGTATGGGCAGAGGGCTCTGTTTCCGGCCTGAAGGCACGGGGCAACTTCGAGATTACGATGAACTGGAAGAATGGAAAATTGACAGAAGCCAATATCCATTCGCTGTCTGGGAAAAGCTGTACACTTCGTGCCAGACAAGCATTCACGGTCAAATCGAACGGTAGAACCATAGCTACATCCACCCCGGTCCGGTCAAACGGTAAAGAATATTTCCAAGCGACATTCGAAACGCAAAAAGATGGAACATATCTAATCACACAATAAACACGAAGAAATGAAACAAGCATTATCATTGATCGGAGTTTCCTTTTTATCTGTTGTCAGTTCACTGGCAGCAGATAAAAAGCCCAATATCATTCTGATTCTTGCCGACGACATGCGAGCTTCAGGAATGAACTTTTTAGGAAAAGAACAAGTCCAAACGCCCAACCTGGATAAATTGGCAGGAGAAAGTACAGTCTTCACCAACGCCCACATCATGGGTGGTACATCCGGAGCCGTCAGTATGCCAAGTCGGGCCATGCTAATGACCGGAAAATATCTTTATAACCTCGAAAAACAGGGAGCAACAATCCCGAATTCGCACACGATGATAGGTGAAACCCTTCAGAAAGCCGGCTATAATACATTCCATACCGGTAAATGGCATAGTAGCTATGAAGCCCTGAACCGTTGCTTTAAAGAAGGGAAAGCCATCTTTTTCGGAGGCATGTGGGATCACTGGAATGTTCCCTTGTACGATTACCATGCAGATATGAATTACGGAAAACGTCGTCCGGTCATCCATAACCAGGCAAAATCGAACAAAGTAGAATATGAAATAGGAGAATATATGTATTCAGGAAAGCATTCCGTAGATATTTTCACCCATGAAGCCGTCGAATATATTCAACAACAAAAAGATAAAAACCAGCCGTTCTTCTTGTCGGTAGCCTATATGTCTCCCCATGACCCTCGGAGCATGCCGGATGAATACATGCAGCTTTACGACCAGAGCCAAATACAACTTCCACCCAATTTTATGGAAAAGCACCCGTTCGATAACGGAGAATTAGAAATACGTGACGAAATATTGGCTGCTATTCCCCGCCGTCCGGATGAAATCAAAAAACATATCAGGGAATACTATGCCATGATCTCCCATGTAGACAAACGCGTAGGCAACATTATCCAAACTCTGAAAGATAACGGGTTATATGAAAACACAATCATCATATTTGCAGGAGACAACGGGTTGGCAGTCGGACAACACGGCCTGATGGGGAAACAGAATGTATACGAACATAGCGTCGGCGTCCCTTTGATGATCAAAGCTGCCGCACAGCATACCGGTAAAAAGACCGCAGACCTATGTTACTTGATAGACGTATTCCCAACCCTTTGCGACATGCTCCAACTACCTGTACCCCAATCGGTAGACGGTATCAGTCTACTTTCTTCCTTAGATGGGAAAGAGCCTGTCCGCGACTACCTATATTACAGCTATATGGATAATCAACGCGGCATTTCCGATGGAACCTGGAAGTTGATTGAATATCATGTGAATGGGAAACGCACGACCCAGTTATTCAATCTGAAAAACGATCCTTGGGAGAGGAACGATCTCAGCGGACAAAAGAAATACGAAAAAACAATCCAGCGTCTTCGCGAAAAGATGGCTGAAGAGCAGAAGAGGACAAATGATACATCTGTTTTCTGGAATAATTTCAGTTATTAATTATGTTTTCGCGCACACTCCATGTTTATTTAAAAATAAACTTCTACTTTTGTGGTCTGAACACATTATAAACCATCGATATGGATAAGAAAGTAATAACCTTTGGAGAAATCATGCTTAGACTGGCCACTCCAGACTATCTCCGTTTTTGTCAAAGTGATAAATTGAATGCTACCTTTGGTGGCGGTGAAGCTAATGTTGCCGTATCACTGGCAAACTATGGTATTGCAACCGAGTTTGTAACCCGTTTACCTAAAAACGACATTGCGCGTGCTTGCGTAATGGACCTGCGTAAATACGGTGTAGGGACTTCTCACATCGTTTACGGCGGCGACCGTTTGGGTATCTATTTTCTGGAAACAGGTGCGGTAGCCCGTGCCAGCAAAGTCGTCTATGACCGCGCTCACTCGGCTATCTCCGAAATCCAACCGGGAATGGTAAACTGGGAAGAAGTATTCAAAGATGCATCCTGGTTCCACTGGACAGGCATTACACCGGCCATTTCACAGGGTGCGGCAGATGCTTGCCTCGAAGCTATCCAAGTGGCAAACCGTATGGGTATCCCCGTATCATGCGACCTTAATTACCGCAAAAATCTGTGGAAATATGGCAAAACGGCCTCTGAAGTGATGCCGGAACTGGTTGCAGGTTGTGACGTAATCCTTGGTAACGAAGAGGATGCGGAAAAGGTATTCGGCATTAAACCAGAAGGTTTCGACGTAACAGCCACAAACGGTGAAGTAAACGCTACCGAATTCGAATCCGTTTGCACACAATTGATGGCTAAATTCCCGCGTGCAAAGAAAGTGATCATCACACTGCGCGGCGCTATCAATGCAAACCACAATACGTGGGGCGGCGTTCTCTATGCCAAAGGCAAACTGTACCAGTCTCGTCGTTACGACATTACTCATATCGTTGACCGTGTAGGTGGTGGAGACTCTTTCATGGGAGGTTTGATCTACGGTCTGCTGACTTATACGACAGACGACCAGAAAGCACTCGATTTCGCTGTCGCTGCATCTTGCTTGAAACACACGATCTACGGCGACTTCAACCAAGTGACAGTCGAAGAAGTTGAAAAGTTGATGAGTGGCGATGCTTCCGGACGAGTTTCAAGATAAGTGACAATTCAATCATAATTCATAATTCAGAAATCTTATCATGGCAAGATTCAATAAAATGCAGGTACTCGATGCGATCGTCAGCACAGGGATGGTACCTGTTTACTACAATAAAGATGTAGAAATCGCAAAGCAGGTTGTCAAAGCTTGCTACGAAGGTGGTGTCCGTGCATTCGAATTCACCAATCGCGGTGACTTCGCTCATGAAGTATTTGCCGAACTGATCAAGTTCGCTACAAAAGAATGCCCCGAACTGGTATTAGGCGTCGGATCTATCGTGGATGCCGGAACAGCTTCCCTATACTTGCAATTGGGTGCTAACTTCGTTGTCGGCCCATTGTTCAACCCGGAAATCGCAAAGGTTTGTAACCGTCGCTTGGTCCCATATACACCAGGATGCGGTTCCGTTTCGGAAATCGGTTTCGCCCAAGAAGTAGGTTGTGACCTGTGTAAGATTTTCCCTGCCGGAAACGTAGGCGGACCATCGTTCGTGAAGAACATCAAAGCTCCGATGCCTTGGTCTATGATCATGGCTACAGGCGCCGTAGAACCGACGGAAGAAAATCTGTCGGCCTGGTTTAAAGCTGGCGTGACTTGCGTAGGCATGGGTTCCAAGCTGTTCCCGAAAGAAATGATTGCAGCCGGCAACTGGGAGGCAATATCCACACTTTGCCGCGATGCACTGGCAACTATCAAGAAATATCGTTAAATGATTTCTGAATTATGATTTATGCGCCGATGATAAATCATAATTCAGAAATCTATAAATCATAAATCTAAAATCATAAATCATGAAATCCTTTCTCGATTCCAATTTCCTGCTCCAGTCCGAGACAGCTCAGAAACTGTATCACGAACACGCAGCCAAAATGCCAATCATCGATTATCACTGCCACTTGATCCCGCAACAGATAGCCGACAACTATCAGTTTGCCGACCTGACGGAAATATGGTTGGGTGGTGACCATTATAAATGGCGTGCGATGCGTGCCAACGGCGTACCTGAAACATACATCACAGGGGATAAACCAGCGTATGAAAAATTTGAAAAATGGGCTGAATCCCTGCAGTATGCCATGCGCAACCCTCTATATCACTGGACCCATCTTGAACTGAGCCGTATCTTCGGCATAGACAAGGTTCTGAATCCGTCCACCGCCCGCGAGATATACGACGAATGCACAGCCAAATTGCAAACACCGGAGTTCCGTGCCCAGGCAATCATGGAACGTATGAACGTGGAAGTCGTATGTACGACCGACGATCCGATCGATGATTTGAAATATCATACCCAGATCCGCCAAAGCAGTCTGAAAACCAAAGTGCTTCCTGCCTGGCGACCGGACAAGGCTATGGCAATCGAGAATGTCGATACATATAACGAATATCTGACCAAGTTGGAAGCAGCTGCCGACATGTCGATCCTCAACTTCAAAAACTTGATCGACGCTTTGCAGAAACGTCACGACTTCTTCGCGTCACAAGGCTGCCGCCTGTCCGACCATGGAATACTTACATTCTATGCCGAACCCTATACGGATGCTGAAATCGAGGCCATATTCCTGAAAGCACGTATGAAGAAAGAACTGACAGTCGAAGAAATCGACAAATTCCGTTCTGCCATGTTGTACGAATTTGCGGTTATGGATGCCAAAAGCGACTGGGTACAACAGTTCCACTATGGTGCAACCCGCAACAACAACGTCCGCATGTTTAAGCAATTAGGTCCCGACACAGGCTACGATGCAATTGGAGATGCAGAAGTCGCAGCTCCGCTAGCTCGCTTCCTGAGCCGTTTGGACGAAGAAGGCGTATTGGCAAAGTCTATCTTCTACAACCTAAACCCGCGCGATAACGAACTGCTGATGACAACGATCTACAGCTTTAACGACGGCACGGTTCCGGGCAAGATGCAGTATGGCTCCGGCTGGTGGTTCCTGGATCAGATTCACGGCATGGAAAAGCAGATGAACGCATTGTCCGACTTAGGGTTGCTGAGCCGCTTCGTCGGAATGCTCACGGATTCACGCAGTTTCCTATCCTATCCGCGTCATGAATACTTCCGCCGCATCCTGTGTAACATCCTGGGCCGCGAAGTGGAAGACGGTCTACTGCCTGCATCCGAACTGTCGTTCATCGGTAAGATGGTCGAAGATATCAGTTACAATAATGCGAAAGGATATTTCAAGTTCTAAAAGAAACTTTCCTTAATTATAAAGGGCCGCGTCAGCAAAGATTTGACACGGCCCTTGTTTTTTTACCTCTTTCTTTTCGCTTTGGCAGCCGCCTCTTTGGCCTTTTGGGCTTCGCGGCGGGCTTTTTCTTTGGCCTTCAGCTTTTCTTTGTATTCGCGTTCCTTCTGCTTACGTTCTTTTTCCTTTTGCTTCAGGCGTTCCTTATACTCACGTTCTTTCTGCTTACGCAGTTCTTCACGGGCTTTGAGTTTCGCCTTACGTTCGGCTTCGACCTGTTTCAGCTTGGCCTTGCGGTCGCGTTCAAGCTGTTTTTCTCGTTCGGCTTTTGCTTTCAGCAACGCTTCTTCTTCAACCTTTTGCTTCTTCAGAAGTTCCTCGTTTTCTTTTGCCTTCTTTTCCTGCAATTCTTTTTCGGCTTTCTGTTGAGCTTCAAAAGCTTTACGAGCTTCTTCCTTACGGGCTTCAACTTCATCGGCTTCGCGCTTGCGGAGTTCTTCGATCTCTTTCAACGTGAGTTCCTTCGGTTGTTCGACAGGAGTGACAACAGCGGAAACGGTGTCGGACGATGCCGGAACAACCGTATCTTTTACAACCGGCTGTACAGAAACAGTATCTACATCCGCCGGAAGTTCTACCGGAACCGTGTCTTTTACGGCAGGCGGTACAACAACTTCTTCTACAGCCTGCTGCTGGCGTTGTTCTTTCGGGCGGACGGTCTTCTTGACAGGTTCCGGCTTTTCTTCCGGAATATTTTCAGAATCCTGTGCTTCGGCCTCTTCAGCTTTTGCCTCTTCCTCTTTGATCTGTTCGGCAGCCATACGGGCTTTCCAACGAACGGCCAGTTCAGGAACGGCCTCACCGAAGTTTTCCTGGAAGAATTCGACATATTCCTCAAGCGTCTTTCCCCGCATCAAGGTTTCATAGTTGTCGTCGGAGATCGGAAGAATAGCCACATTTTTGTCCAATGCAGTTGCATAGCCATCCGCTCCGTAGATCATCTTATAATAATGAAAGATCTCATCCAAATTGAAGAAACCATGAATCGTCAACATGCTCATCGGACCGGCTTCTTCAAAACTCAAATCAAACTCCTTCACCATAAAATTGGCAAAGTTATAGGCGGCAACGGCAAAAAGCAACTGGTTACGATCGAGTGTTCCGGTCGGGAACATTAACAGCATCCGGTAAGACGTGTTAGATTCAGCCGTAAAGACACGTGCCGAGTCGGCTGCCGACAACGTACCATCATCCCCCACACCGAAACGCAAGTTCCAACTCATTCCCCTAATACCACCTTGAACCATCATACGCCCACGCAGAACACCTTTCAGCATTTCACCCGCCAGTTCCGTCACATCAGCCGTCGGATATTTCTCAACCAATGCTTTCAAGGCGTTTTTGAAACCTTCAGCATCCCCAGCCTGCACATAGGTCAGCGCCTCGAGGAACATGAACTTAGGCAACAGATCCGCCAACGGATACTTGGCACTGACATCGCGATAATTACGACGAACGGTGACCGTATCTTCCGCCAGGTAACTTGCATAGGTCGCCTGGTAGATCGAATCCTGCACCTTGTCCATCATCCGGATATTATATTCGTAATTCGGATCGGCAATCGCAACCGCATAATCCGATTCAGGGAAAGTCGTAACCAACTTATTCTTATAAGCAGCAGCGAGCGCTTGGTTTCCGGAACGAAGAGCCATCAGATAAACCTGGTAGTAGCTTTCCAAAAGGTGACTATGCTTCGGGAAACGGCGTTCCAACTCCTCAAAGGCTTCGGTTGCCAACGGGATATCCTCGAGTTTGTCCTTATAAATCATAGCCATGTTATAGAGACCATCTTCTATGATAATATTGGAAGCCTGGATATCTTCGGGTGTCAACGGAAGCTGCTGAATATAATACTCACGTGTTTTCGGGTCATCGGAAGCAGCAGGTTCCAGTCCGGCCTCGAGCGAATCGGTAGCCAGTTCGCCCACCTCTCCTTCGGAAGCATCCTCAGTTTCGTCTGCCATATTCTCATTAAAAGTGGACATTTCTTTCTTACGTCGACGCCAGTCATCTTCCAGCGCACGCCGTCCCCATTTACGTTGGAAAGCTGCTTTTCCCTGCGATACTGCCTGCGGGTTATAGAAATAGAAACCGGAACCTCCGGATGTCGTCGGTAATGTGATGCCGCCAGTCTCTGTTCCTGGACGGTCGATACCAGTCCCTTTTGCCTCCTGTTCCGCCAGATAAGCTTCTTTCTCGGCCAAGGCCTTGGCTTCCTCCTCCTCTTTCTTCACCTGCTCGATGATTTTGTCGATCACGGCAAGCCGTTCCGACTCCGGCATTTTGGCAAGAGTTTGCAAACTATCCTGCAAATGGACCGCCTCCACATGCACGACCAACTCGTCCAAGATAGCAGACAGCTTGGATACCCGTTCATAGTCTTTATATTCTTTCTGGATGCCGGACAATGCACCGCTGAAATTCGGTTGTGCCTTGACATAGTCGCGCTTCTGGAAATAAAGATCACCCAGTTTGATCTGGCAGATCGCCTTGTCCAAACCGTTCTGTGTGCTTTTCTCCACACCCAGCTCGTAGTTTTTGATGGCATTGACTGTATCTTCACGGCTCATATAGACATTACCCAACGCATAATAGACCTGATCGAGCAGGTCCTTGTTCTTATCGCTTTTCGCCATCCGTTGCAACATCTTGATCACTTTCTGATAATTGCCGCCAGTAAATACTTCGGTCTGGCGGATACGGGCGGCAAACTCCAGTTCATAAGGAGGATTAGCTTTGATCACCTGTCCGAACATCTGGTAGGCAAGCCCGTTCTGATCCTGTTCGGCATAAATCTGTCCCAACAAATACTTCATCCGGGTACGCTGGCGCCGGTTCTTCTCTGCCTTGATCGCTGTCTTGAAATAAGGGACCGCTTCTTCATATTGCTTATTCTTCACCAGGTAGTCGGCATATACCGCCGCATACTGGTTCAGGTTCTTGCGAGGGATACCGTTCGTATTCAGTTTTCCTAAGATATCTTCCGCTTCATAGAACCATTCCATCTCAGAATAGCAGCGGGCCTGCCAAAGACGGGCTTCGGCCACCACTTCTTCATCATGGGCATAATGACGGGCTATGTAAGAGAAAGTGGCAGATGCCTGCAAGAAATCAGCATTATAGAACTGCGCCTGCCCCATCATCAACCAGCACTTTTTGAGGAACGGATTGTATTCTTCCTGTTCCTGCCAGGCACGTTGTTTGGGATCATTGCGCCATCCCGGTTTCTTAGGCGGCTTTGCTTTGATGGAGTGGAGCTTGATCGCTTTATTGCTTTTCTCGATCGCCCGGTCGAAAGGACCTCCGGTTTCGGGCTTGTCTTTCGGTTGCGCACTGATCGGGTACATCAGTATCATGTCGGAATAGCTTTCCTTATAGCCGTTCTGCATGGAAAGCAACGCTTCGTCAAACGATGTTTTTCCGTTGAAATAGATATTATAGCGGGAATTAAAAGCGTGATAGAAGCGGCTTGCCTTGGTATTCTTTTTCGTACTGCAAGACCAAAACAAAGAGACAATCAATAATGCGATTATATAGTAGAAACCTTTCTTCATTTCCCCTTTTAACGCTTTAAAACCGCTTTTATTGCTTTCACTATCAAAAAGAAAAGGACTAGGACAAGAATAATAAACGCCCCGGAAGGCACATTCAGAAGATAAGAAAGGACGAGCCCGAACACACATCCCAAGAAACCGATGGCAATACTTCCGAAAATGATCTTCTTGAAGTCTGATGTAAAAAGGTTTACGGTGATCTGAGGCAACGTCAGCAAACTCATCAGAAGCATGATCCCGACCAGACGGATCGAAAGGACGATCGTCACAGCGATGCAGCACATCATTACATATTCTATGCACTTGACGGGCACTCCTTGCGTCAGTGCAAAATCCCTATCGAAGGCCACATAAACGATCTCCCGCAGGAAAAGCGAAAAAAGGATAACCAGCAACAACGCCAAAGCGGCTATCCAGATAATATCTCCCGTCGAAACAGTCAGAATATTTCCAAAAAGGTAGGCGGATAGATTCGGTGCATATCCGGGTGTCAGGAAAATAAAGATAACGCCCAATGCCATTCCTAACGACCATATCCCGGCAATAGCAGAGTCTTCACGCACATTCTGTGTCTTGCTCGCCCACTCCACCCCGAATGCGGAGAGCACGGAAAACAACATTGCCATCAAGATCGGATTCATCCCGAGATAGAACCCCAACCCCAATCCACCGAAAGAAGCATGAGTGATACCTCCACTGATAAAGACAAGCCGCCGCGACACGATATATGTCCCGACGATACCACAAGCGATCGCGGTCAGCAGGCTACCCAAAAGGGCATGCTGGAAAAAACCATATTGAAGTAAATCCATTTTCTATCCTCTTATATCCTTTTTTATGGTTTCCCGGCAGGAAACTTCTGTTTCATTATAGGGGAACTCCTGTTCCATGCCTATGAAACTGTTGTTCCATGCAAGGGGAACTTTTGTTTCATGGTTATGAAACTTAATGTATGCGCCGCTCCCCGACAATCAGGAACGCTTCGTCCTTCAGCTCATCCGGTAAATTAATAGCACGAAGTTGCAGACTACGCAACCAGCCAGCCACTTCGATCTCCTGCAAGGTATAAAGCACATCACGGAACTCGTTCACGGCATCTTCATCGTATGCATCGGCCTCGACTCCCCGAAAACGGTCCAGTTCTTCATCGTCATAATACTCGATTTTTTTGCTGACTGCCGCCAACAGACTGTCGCGTTCACAGGTTTCATGCTGTCCGCAACATTCGTCAGTGACAAGTTCCTGTGCCTCGGGAATTTCAGAAATCTCCCCACGTTCCAGCATCTTCTGCAATTTCCGGTTCCGAAAATAACCGGCAATGGCAGCAACAACACCCAATACGATAATACCTATAACAATATACCACATAATAATTGACAATTAACAATGAGCAATTGACAATGGACTTCCAGACACCGACAACTAATTGTCAATTGCCAATTGTTCATTGTCAATTATAATAAAGCCTGCGGTTCTCAAGTCTCTCCAATAATGCGGATAACTTTTGCTGACCACCTGCGGGTCAGCTATCTCGATCCCTTCCGGCAACACGAGGGCGGCAGGTGCAAATGCCATCGCCATACGGTGATCTTCGTAGGTCGTGATCACAGGATGCGCTTGCGGTTCACAACGTTCGCCGTTCCATTCCAAAATACTGTTGTTGCTGTCTGTCAGGAGATATCCTAATTTGCGAAGCTCCGTCTTAAGCGCTTCGATGCGGTCGGTTTCTTTTATCTTCAGACTTTGCAAACCGGTAAAACGGAAAGGGATATTCAATAACACACAGGTCACGACAAAGGTTTGAGCCAGGTCCGGCTCGTTTACGAAGTTATAATTCAGTTTTTTGGTCCTATTCCCGTTGTGCTTCAAAACAACGCCCCGATCCGTGTAAGTCGTACCCACACCAAGCTGTGCAAACAATTTGGCTCCGGCGGCATCTCCCTGCAAACTGTTCTTAAACAGCCCCAGCAATTCGATCTCAGCATTTTTAGACAACGCCATCATGGAATACCAGTAGGAAGCAGCACTCCAGTCGGATTCAACGGTAAAGGGTATCGGATGATAATCCTGCGGTCTTACCTTAATGGTCTGCCCGTTCCATTCCGCCTTTACCCCATATTGTTCCATCAGCTGTAACGTCAGGTTGATATAGGGTTTCGAAATGACAACCCCTTCAAGATGCAAGGTCAGCCCGTTCTCCATCAGGGGGGCAATCATCAGCAACGCCGAAATATACTGTGAACTGACCCCACCGGCAAGCGAAATCTCGCCTCCCTGCAACGCACTTCCGAAAATGCGGAGAGGAGGATATCCCTCCTTCTCCATATATTCCACCCGTGCTCCCAGCGCATTCAGCGCATCCACCAGTATCTTGATCGGCCGGTTCTTCATCCGCTCCGTTCCGGTAATCGTCCACTCGCCCACCACTTTAGACAAAAAAGCCGTCAGGAACCGCATCGCAGTTCCCGCGGCTTTTATATCAAAGTCACGGTCATTCGAATTCAACGCCTTCACCATCACCTCCGTATCATCGCAATCCGACAAATTCCGAATCTCATACGGGCTATAGCTCAACGCATTAAGTATCAACGCACGATTACAGATACTCTTGGATGCGGGCAGCTTAACGGAAGCTTTCAGTGAATCAGGAGACTTTATTGTATAATTCATACTTTTGCATTAAAATGGAATACAAAAGTACGGAAATTATTGGGAAGATATCACTAATATTGTCCAGATATCACTATTGTAATAATTTTCCGACAATCATTATTTACACAACAATGCATAAGTACACCACAGCATCGGAGCCTGTCCATGATAGTCGCCAATAATCCGAGGACGGTCATAATAATACTGAAGATCATTCTTCTTTCCAGTACCGACACAAACTTCTTCCACATCTCCGTCCTTATTAATATAAGGGACTAAAGCAATCCATGCTTTTCTAGCTATAGGTCCATACTCTTCAGCTTCTAACCATCCCATCTTCACTCCCATAATCATTGCATAGGTAAACATAGCAGAACCAGATGTTTCAGGCCAACAGTCAGCCTTATCAATCAACTGATTCCACATACCACTTTTATCCTGATAATCTTTTAAACTTTTCATCATCAAGCGGTATCCCTCTAAAATACGAGCATGATTCGGATTATCTTCCGGAGTAGACAATAATAATTCTGCCATGCCTACAGCCATCCACCCATTCCCTCTTGCCCAGAAATACGGAACATCAGGAGCATGATAGAACAATCCGTTGGGACGCTGTAATTCATCCAAATAGACAACCATTTCTTTCACTGCACGATCCATATATTCACGTTTCCCTGTTGTATGATATGCTTGGGCCTGAAGAATTGTAATCATAAACATATCATCAATCCAAAGACGAGTTTGCCAAGATAGTCCTTTATCCGCCCAGGCTTTTTCCTCTGGGGTTGCATTAGCCGGCAAAGTCCATTGTGTATCAGCATAGGATAAACCCATTTCCAAATATTTCTTATCCTTCGTTATCTTATACAATTCTAACGGGATACAACCAAACACATTCAAATCTACATGATCCATTATAGGCAAATGAGATTTTTCCATTGTAACAAGTAAGTCAAAACGATCCTTTAATTGTCCAGCTAATTGTTTATCACCGGTAATTTCCGCATATCTCAGCGCTCCATACCACGTACAAACTTCTGCATAATGGATCCATTTCCCTTTTCCGTACCACATGTGTTTAGATGGAATAAAATTCCGGCTAAGGATAGCTCCAACTTTCTCAGGAGAACAATTTTCTGGTAAATCTTTAAAATAGTTTTTTTGTGCACTTGCTAATTGTACTATAGACATAAACAGACAAACAGTCACAAAGAAATTCACAACACACCTCATTATTTAAATCTATTGCGTAAATTTGACATTATTATACTCTTTCCATCCCGTAAGAATCTTATTTTTATAAGATAATGCAGTTTCTGCATCCTTCAGCCAGTCCCATTGTCCTAAAGGATATTCTCCTTGCATACCTTTCATTTCATCCGTAACGAGATCTATTCGATTCAAAGCAGACCTAATCTGCTCTTCAAGATTTTCATATCGATAAGATTTCCCTTTGGCATATATCCTAAATCCGAAATAGGCAGTGGATACAGCTTCGTAAAGCTGCGCAGTCAAAGCCGTTCTTTTAAAAAGCCGATATAAATCATCATAATCCGAAGGGGTTAAAAGGTCTTTAGCCCGTTCTATATCAGCTAATGCCTCATTAGCCAAACTTACACCATACCGTTTTTCCGTAATAATATAGCTGAGGTAAAGACTATCCATTAGCTCTACAGGCGTAACCCAATTCTGCTCAATCACATATCTTGCCTCTAATCCCAAGCGAGAATCTTTTGTTTTAAATCGTGCCGGAGCTATATGATTAATAATGTCTTTCCAATAATGAAATTCCTTATTGATTCCATGCTCCACAAATACAACAGGTGGTTCCAGCCATCGCCCTGAAACATGCCTATCATAGCTACTACTATAAGGATCATAATCCATAGATGAATGTTTCGCCGCATTTGTCCCTAAAATATACATGGAAGACAAAACAATATCGTATGCCTTTTTAAAAGCATTCTTTACCGGTTCCAAAGCCTTTTTCCCATATCGGGTTGAAATATATTCATCATATATCCGATCAGGCAAAATCTCTGGATTCTCAGTTGAGCGCTTTAAAGCATATAACAATATCTCATTGGCAGAACCAACCAACTTTGTTGTTCCATACCGGTCTGTCCGGGCTACATATCCAATTACATTCGGTCGCTTAATAAAATCTGTCCAACGTTTTGTCACATATTCAGGCCACGTATTGGCTATAACTCCCTGACCATTATATTCATTTCCCGTATCAAATTCGACGATCGTTGGTTTATTTATTTTACCAATAAAAGGATCATTCGGATGAGTCAAAAAGAAATCATGAGGAGTTTCTTTCATCATTAAGATTACTTTGTCATTTTTAATATGATTGATACAGCCAACAGTATTTGCATACTCTTCTTTCGAATAGGCAAAAGTTCTTATATATAACTTCTTTCCGCGCTCATTAATGACAACATCAGCAACAGCATCTACTACTGCAGCTAATTTTTCTTCATTTGTTTTTAACAAATTCGAGTATTGCTTTTCTGCATATGCACCTGTTTCAATGAAAGTCAGAACCAATCCATCTATTTCTGGGATCAAATCAAGCATTCCTCGGTAATCCTGCTTAAACCACTCCCAAAAAGCCGGATTATCCATATTAAGAGTTCCATGAGGACCCGTCTTAAATTGCGCTGGATAATAATCCAGCGCATAAAAACTATGATCCCAAACAAGCACCTCTCCAATTCCCTCCTGATGAGCCAATCGGGTGAGGTTCCTTACCTGATTTCGTACTGATTCATTCTTTACTTCCATCAGATTATGAATAATCTGATGAGAAAGTTGAAGATGGTTAATTTTATAACCTTTCGCCGCTTTTATTGTCGTAATCGCATTATCCATATTATCGGATAATATGATCCATCCTTTTATCGGCACATCCTCCCCTTTACAGGGGATAGAAATCGCAAAGAAAAACACCAATACGAGTCTAATAATATCTTTCATTTTATTTCTCACCATTGGGGATTTTGTGGATATACATTCGTACATCTATCAATCTGACTCTGAGGTATAGGGCGCAATTCATGGAATGATTTCATATTACCATGTGCTTTTTTATTATGCAAATCAGTCCTTTCGATCAGTTTGCCTAATCGTTTCAAATCATACCAGCGTTTCCCCTCTCCACAAAGCTCACGGGCACGTTCATCCAAAATAAAATCAACTGATAAGTCGGATGCTGAAATTTCCATTTCTTTTTCTTTTCCTTTGATTGCACAATTTCTACGCAACATATTGATATATTTCAAAGCATTATCCACATCACCAGCTCTATAATAGGCTTCACCAGCCAAAAGATAAGCTTCGGCAACTCTAAAACAAACCCAATCCCTAGTGCCTTTTTCTTCATTCATGGTAGCTCGTTTTACATCATCAAATTTCTTTAAATGTAAAAACACACGATTACTTACCGTACTATAATCATTTCCTAAACTCTCACTAAATTCCGGATTAAAAACTTTATAGTTTTTCGAATCGATTTGAGCTTTGCTCCAAGCATCTTTCGGAAGATAAAAAGCTGTATCTCCCACAGATAGTTTATCAGTCGCAGTTGTAGCATACCATGTATCACGCCAATAAGCCTGATAGCGGGAATCAATAGAAGAGTCGTATAAGTCCGACATGAACTGAGTCGGTTTAAAACGAGCATAAGGACGCCCATATTCCACAGTACGAGTCATTCCCGGAATATTAGCATCATATTTCGGAACAAAATATAAATGTGTCTGATTTCCATTTTCCCTTAACGATTCATCTTCCGAGAACTGTAAACTCCAGATAATTTCTTTATTCATATCATTATTCTGATTAAAGACCATATCTCTTGTTTCTTGCAACGTATATTGTGACTCATTAATAACGCTAGACGCTAATCGAGCAGCTTCTTCAAACTCGACTTTGCTGCTCCTTTCATCAGATAACAAAACATAAGAGAGAAAAAATTTGGCACCATACACATCAATACGTCCATAATCAGTTTGTTGTGTAGGCAAATTCTCCACCGCATAACGCAGATCCGGATAAATAGCTTCATCCAATATTTGTGCAACCGCAGTTCGATTAGCTTCCGTCTGTACACCAACCGTCGGTTCAAGAGACAAGTGCACATCTCCAAACTGCATAATTAAATGATAATACATATAAGCCCTCAAAAAGCGAGCTTCCGCTTCACGTAACTTTTTATCTGAATCAGACATATCTGAGACAGAGTTAATAAAATAGGTTACATTATTACATGCATTAATACCTATATAGCATTCTTCCCATATTTTTGTGATTTGGCCAGCCGTAAGAGAGATGTTATAAGTATCAAAATTCACATCTCCATCCACACCCGCTTCAAAAATATCTGTACCTTGTTCAGTCAGTTGTAACAAATTAGTTGTAGATGCCGAAAACGATCGCAATCTTGCATAGCAAGCATTTACAAGCGTCTCAATACCTGTTTTTGTATTATAATATCCATCCGGTGGCAATACTGTCTTCGGCTCTTCTTCCAAAATATCACAACTGAAGAATAATGACAAAAACATAATCGATGTTAAGAATATCTTTTTCATTTCTATTTGTTTTTAGATTTTAAAAATTAAGATTAACACCTAATTGATAAGAGGTAACAGACGGATAAGATTTCTTATCTGTTCCTACCTGCGGATCCTGACCATCAAACGGTGTAAAGACAAAAGGATTATTGATATTGATGTAGACTTTTGCATTTTCCATTCTAAATTTCTGGATAAAATCTTTAGGCAAGGTATAGCCTAAGGAAATATTTGAGATACGGACAAAAGAAACATCTTTAACAAAATAATCACTATTAGAAAAATCCGTATAAGTTCCTTTTATTGCAGGAGCGGGATAATCATTCGACCGGTTCTCCGGTGTCCAATAATTCACACGAAAACCTCTATATCTCACAGGATCATCACTACTCTGTTTATGCGCATCCGATAAAGCTCTAACACCTTGGCGAGTATACATACTCATATAAAAGTCAAAACCTTTATAAGAAACAGAAGTATTTAAACTTCCAATCCACTTCGGATCACGACTAATGATATATCGATCATCATTCAAATTGATATTTGGAGCATCTCCTTCTTTGTTATAAATATCTTTGTATTTAGGGTATCCTGGTTTAGCTCCATAAGCCGCAGCTTCTTCGGCCTCATCTTCTTGCCAAACACCAATAAAATCCAATAAATAATAAGAACGAATAGAATGTCCAATAAAATAATTAGAACCAACATCATCCTTTTTATCTCCATAGAGGTCCAAAATTTCATTCTTGTTTTTCGCAAATGTGATTCCAACATTCCATCTCCATTCAGTATTCCTGATAATATCACCATTTAAAGTCAGTTCGACACCTCTATTCCGTGTACTACCTATATTCTGATAAATCTCTGAGAAACCGGATGTGACAGGCAGTTGTCTTTTTAGTATCAAATCTTTCGTCGTTCTTTGATACCAATCAATCGTTCCGTTTAAACGAGAATTAAACAAGCTAAAATCTAAACCGACATTATACTCTTCTGTCTTCTCCCATTTCAAATCCGGATTCGGAATACCGGTGGGTATTGTTCCAATAGCTGCAGTTTCGTTCCAGGAATAGTAAGTCTTAGACAGTTTTCCTAAGGTCTCATAAGGATCTACATTCGTATTACCGGTATTACCCCATGAAAAACGAAGTTTCAAATTATCCAAAAATCTAGATCTTGCTCCCTGTAAAAAAGCTTCTTCCGAAAGTCTCCAAGCAACAGACATAGAAGGGAATCCAGCCCATTTATTTTTATCGGAAAGTCTTGAAGAGCCATCATAGCGATAAGTAAGAGTCAACAGGTAACGATCTAACAATGTATAATTGAAACGCCCCATCAAAGACATAATCCCCCATTCCGACAAAGTCGTTTTCTTATCCAAAATCGTAGAGGCAGCTTCCAAATTATAATACAACCCATCATAATACATATCCGTTCCTTTCAGATAAACAGACTTTTCTTGGAACTGTTCCACATTAAATGCAGCCATTGCTCCTATTTTATGTATAGTATTGATCTCTTTATTATAAGACAAAATATTATCTATGATCGAAGACAAACGAGTACGACTATCGAAACTGGCAGCATGTGCTCCGCCGCTTCTATCACGAGTGTCGCTTCCCTGATAAACTCCATTATTAGTATTACTATAATCCAGCCCGACTGAGAACTTATAAGACAATCCATCCCAAATATTCCAATCTAAAGCAGCTGAACCTATCACACCATATTCATCCGTTGAATTTTGATTGTTCTGAATTTCGCATAATGGATTAGTAACCAATGATTCATTCGGAGTTGGATATAACTTTAACTTCCCGTTTTCATCTCTAACAGGAGCTAATGGAGATAACTGATAAATATGATAAATACGATCCGGAAGAGCATCATTTTTAGAATAAGACCCTAAAACCGCTGTCGTAAATTTTAAACGATCCGAGAACTTAAATGTATTATTAAAATTCACATTAAACCGTTTATATCCGGCATTATCAACTAATGAACCTTGATCCAAATAACCTAATGAAAGCATAGTCGCTGTCTTCTTGCTTGATGCACTGATCGTCACATTATGATTTGTAGAGAAAGCCGTACCGCCCCATACCTCATCGAACCAATCCGTAAAAGTTCTATTTCTCCATGAGTTCAATTCAATATCATCGAACATTGCCTCATCGGAATTATCCTGACCGGCATTTGCTAATGCTATACGCTTAAAATCCACAAACTCATCAGCAGACATCAGATTCGGTTTTCCTGCAGCTTTGTCAAATCCAACCCAACCATTATAACTTGCCTTTATTGAACTTTCTCCAGCTTCTGCCCGTTTGGTTGTTACAATGATTACACCATTGGATCCTCTTGCTCCATAAATAGCCGAAGCTGAAGCATCCTTCAAAACATCAATAGATTGAACATCATTGGGGTTCAGATTCACACTCGAACTTTGCATTGGGATTCCATCCACCACCCATAAAGGGTCATTCGAACCTGTTATAGAACTAATCCCACGGATTTCAATGGTTGGATTGTTCCCAGGTTTCCACACGCCACCAATATCAACTGGGATTTTTCCTTGCAGGGCTGTACCAATATTAGGGCTATTTGCCTGTGTTATTTCTTCAGCGCGTATTTGTGTAATTGCACCTGTCAAATCTTTTTTCTTTGCTGTTCCATAGCCAATTACAACAACCTCATCCAACGCTTCCATATCTTCTTTTAATTGGATTTCTATGTTACTTTGGTTACCAATAATCAGTTCACGCGAAGTAAATCCAATATAGCTAACCAAAAGTGTTCCTTTAGAATATACTTCTAAAGAAAACCTACCATCAACATCAGTAATTGTCCCGTTTGTCGTTCCCTTTTCTACAACATTTGCTCCGATAATCGGTTCGCCATTTTGATCTCTAACGACGCCAGTAACTTTTTTCCTAGTTTGGGATTTATTTTGACCAGCAAATTTCAATTGTTCTGGCGAAGGGTTTATCAGAATAAGGTTATTTTCTGTAATTTCATAATCGACTCCTTCATTATTAAATAGTTGTCTTAACACAAACTCCACAGACTGTTCTCTCACTTGAACAGAAACCTTCTTATCTAAATTAATCTTTCCACTTTCATAAATAAATCGAAAATCAGTCTGATTTTCGATCAAATAAAGGATGTCCTTTATTGACTGATTCTGTACATTCAATGATAACTTTGTGGTCTGTGAATATACAGATGCAGAAATCTGCAAAGAAAATGCAATCAAAAAAACGACTGTCAATTTCATAATAGATAATATCTTTTTAAGAGTCGAAGACTGGTCCAACTCTAACATATTAAAAAAATTCATATATTTGTATATTGATTGTTAGTTAATTATTAGTGCTTCCAACACTAATTTTATTATCAAACTCATAACGGGAGATGTGGCAGCATTTCCCGTTTTTGTGTATCCATGGCATTCTATTTCATAGGCAATTCTTATTTAGAGGTTATACTTATATGTTTTCCTTTTACATGATAACTTATATTACTTAGACGCGACAATGCATCCATAACGTCTGTTACAGTCTCTTCCTGTATTACTCCGTTATAACGGATCTTTTCTCCCAATCCCGGTTGAAGCGTAATTTCCACATCATACCATCTTTCCAGATATTTACAAACAACCGACAGAGACATATCTTCCATATATAACTTATTGTCCAACCATCCATAAGAATGGGACAAAACACCTTCTACCTGCTTAATCTTATCCGTCTTCTTATCGAAAACAGCTATCTCTCCCGGCTTCATCCTCAACTTCTCGTTTCCTTTCTCCAGTTCGATACATCCCCCAACCAAAGAAGCCTGGATAACCGGATCATCAGCATACGCCTGCAAATTGAAAGAAGTCCCCCAAACTCTCACGTTTAAACCCCCGGCCACTTTAATGACGAAAGGATCTTTACTCTTGGACACATCAAAAAATCCTTCCCCCTGAAAATCAACTTCCCGCGTTTTTTTCTTCGGATCATAAGAATAAACGACTTCAGAACCGGCATTCAACTTGACCAAAGATCCATCCGGCAACATGATCTCCGAACGATTCCCATAATCGGCACTCATACTGACCAGAACCTCCGATCCTTTCTGAAAAGTTCCCATAAAAGACAAAGCTAACACTATCAACAAAGATGCGGCAACCCCGGAAGCCGTATATAACATGTTTTTCCAATATTTCCGAAGATATACTTTCTGTCGGTTTATCTTGTCAACCTTTTCCCAAGCAAGATCAGGATCGAAAGCCTCAACTTCTGTATAACGATGAGATTCTTCCCAAATCTTTTTATACAAATTAAATTCTTTTCTATGGGACTCATCTTCGGCCAACCACTCAACTAATACCGGATCAAGACGTTTTTCATCTTCACCGTCCAGTAAATAGTCCACGATATAGTCTTTTATAGTTTTTTGTTCTTCCATGAATCTTGCTTTTATTATATGACACTATAAATAAAAAAAGGTCCTATTCCGGACCCGAAAAAATTATATTCCTTTTAATTCCAAACATCGCCTCAGCTTCTGAAGCGAGATCCAGATCTGATTTTTAATCGTTTTTATCGAGACATCGAGTTTTTCCGAGATTTCTTTTTGTTTCAATCCTTTTATCCGGTGCAGCAATAACACTTCTTTACAACGACCGGGAAGATGATCGATACAGCTATAAAGAGCGATCCGAAATTCTTCAGACTCGACCCGGTCGTCTTCATATGATAACTGATCCTGAGTTTCCGACAGATTATTAAAATAGACTTTTGAACGAAGATGATTCAATGCCAAATGTTTAGCCATCTTATAAAGATATCCGCCAACATTTTCTTTGATTTCAATCCTTTCCCGATTCTTCCATATATTCAGAAAAAGCTCTTGCACAATATCCTCCGTATCACTTTTATCCATGAGCAGGCTATATACATATTGACAAAGGCGACCATAATAACGCTCAAACAGTTTATTATAACTGACGTAATCATTTCTCCTGATCGCCTCTATCAATCTTTCATCTGTGGTATTAGACATACTCTTATCCGGTTTATCTCCTTAGTGCCCAAATATACAACAAATTTTGGATTGAAACCGGAAACCTGAACTTTTTCCAAGGCAACCATACCAAAGAAAAAACAGGAGCTTATCATATAAGTTCTTCCTATTTCCTCTGTCACTGTATCACTGATTCCTTTTTACCAATTGATATTCAACCTGTTTTATTCGTGATATATGCCCGTTTTCTCTATCACTACTCTATCACTACCCTGTAATCGTCTCCGCGATGCTACCTTTGCCATTTATGGGGGAGTAAATTTCTTATAGTCTCGTGATCTGTATTGGGAT
>ENA-USYP01000193-USYP01000193.1-human-gut-metagenome-genome-assembly--contig:-NODE-193-length-61772-cov-8.311160_pt1 | contig 61772 bp, 59 predicted proteins | sample MGYA00250065_ERZ773512 | MGnify/ENA primary metagenome ERZ773512 (study PRJEB29103, sample SAMN06112003) | human gut metagenome | biome: human gut; feature: ankylosing spondylitis patient; material... | reverse complement strand
GCTACTTTTGTCAAAGCATCTGAAACTGGTGGTAAAGCGGAAGTAGAGTTATGGAATGCTAAAGGGATGAGTGGTATGAGTACCGTCCGAAAGGCAGATGCTGGGCGGTGTACCTCATGAAGCGGGATGCCACCGGTTCCACCGGAAAGCATATCGGGACGTATCTCTGCCGGGAGGACGCGAAAAGCGAGGTAAGGAAAGATAATTATAAATTAAAGAAGAATGGCACAGATAAAGTATAGTTCAATCATTCCGAATGATAAGCCTCAGTGGCTGCTGAATGTGCAGGCTGTAGTAAAAGAGGTACTGGACGATGTGGAACTACAAGGCAATGAGCGGGACTTCAAAAATCTGAAATCTTTCGTTGATGCGAAGATACAGGCGGAACGCGAACGCGGCACTCTATTCCGCAGCACCATTACTACGGAAATCCGTACGGACGAAGGCAGGACAGTGCTGCACATCTACAGGAATCATCAGTTGGTACAGACTTATTATATTGAGTGATATGAGTGTGAAACAGAACGGGGTGCTTATCACGGCACCCCTCTTCGGAACAGGCAAGGAAACAGTCGGTTATTTCACCGGATACGGTTGTGGCTATTGTCAAGGCACGGGATATTTCATTGACCCTGATATCGTCAATGAACGCGTGAAAACGCCTTGTCCGAAATGTGGCGGTACTGGGAAAGTGAAAGGAATCGTGACTGTGAATTGGGTACCGGATGGTGAAGTTAAACCCTATTTCAAGGAGGATAAGCCATGATATATCGTGAACCTAAAGACTTGATAATACAGGTGGAGGACAGTTATCTGGGGCAAGTGCAATACTATTGGACGCAATACGGAAAGCCATGCAAGCTCCTGCAAATGGGTGCCAATACGGAAAGGCTGACCGCCATACTGGTCAAGATGAACAATGCCGATGCTGGTTCTTTTGTCTATATGCTTTGCGAACGGCTGAATGCCCGGATGTACGAGCAAGGGACGAAGAAACCGCTGACGGTGGAGGATGTGTTTTTGTTTTAACCTTTAAATATGAAAAGCCAAAACAACATTAGCTGTTTTATCTCCGGTCCTTGCGGCCAAGCCAAGAAAGGACTACATCAATCATTTCAGGCAGAGCAAACCGCTCGAAGGCGTTTATTTCGCGGACTTTATCCGTGAGGTAGTCGAAAAGAAATCCAGACGCAGGTCTGCACAATATCCCGCCGTTTATGATGCTGTCATTAGGCACATCAACCGCTTTTCCGGGGAGTATGATTGCGATATCTTCACTAACTCGATCACTGAGGAGTTTCTGGATGATTTCATTGTCTATCTCGAAGAATGCGGATTACGACATAATACAATCGTAGGTTACATCTTAAAAATTCAGTCTATGGTACGAAAAGCAAGTCAGTATAATTATGCGGTAGACCCTTCTTATGAAGGGATTGACATCCGGCTGGAGGAAACCTCAGCCGTATTCCTCAGCATGAATGAGATTACGCGCATTTATTATTATAAGTTCGAGAAACAAGATAAACGCAGGGCTAAAGAGCGCATCCGTGATTTGTTTGTGGTAGGGTGCCTCACTGCTCTTCGTTATTCTGATTACTCCACACTGACGAAAGATAACTATCAGGGTGATTATATCATCAAACGGACGAAAAAGACGAATGTTGATGTGAAGATTCCGGCACATGATTACGTAAAGGAAATCTTTGCGAAGTACAACGGTAGCATTCCTTGTGGCTTGTGTATTCAGTATTTTAATAAGTACCTGAAGGTAATCATGCGGGAGATCGGGCTGAATGATAAGGTTACTTACTCATTTACCAAAGGCGGAAAATTACAAACCGTCACCCGTGAGAAATGGGAACTTATCAGTAGCCATACGGCTCGTAGAAGTGCTGCAACTAATATGTACCTCACTGGACGCATGAAGACACTGGAAATCATGAAACTGACAGGTCATCGGACCGAACAGAATTTCTTCCGCTATATTCGTCTGACTGGTGATGACATGGCACGAGCCATAAGTGGAGATATGTATTTTAGAAAGTAATAACCGGGCATTCCCCGGTTATTCGGGGGAGGCTCATAATAATAAATAACTGAGTATATGAGTGAAATAAAGTTTAAATATAAATTTGATTCAACCGCCTATGTCGTAGATGAGAAATATTTTCTTAAGATAGAGCAAATGGCAAAAATGAATAGCGAGAAAATAGAGAAACTGGCTGAAAAGAAATTCAGGACTTATCTTAATGATGGTATGAATCCTATCAAATTGGAATTTAGGATAAGAGGTGTGGAAGAACTTGTAGGTCATTCTGTCATAACTGAATGGAATTATAGTGAAAGGGGCTATCCGATGTCGGTTCCAGAAAAGATAAAGTATGCCATTGTTGATGACATTACAGGTTATGTTGAAAAGAAATTTGAGCATTACAAAGATGATTGTCAAAAGCTATTTGACAAAATTTACAAGAAATCAGAAGAAAGAAATAAAAAGAAAATAAGGTTCTGGAAATCTCTTTTTGTTATTACTTTTTTTGTGCTATTAGTCGAGTGCATTTACAGAATGATTCAATAAAAAGCAAATATGAGTGAAAATAAGAAACCATGCCCCCAGTTTCCTTATTGGGGTGCAAAATATCCCGATGCATGTTGCGTGGACGGGAAACTATATGACCTTGATAAATGCGATGAAAACGGGAATCTGTATGAACCTATCGACGACGTTCCATGCCCATTTTGCCAGACAGAGGATTTTATCGAGTTAGACCCATTTAGTTGGGTAGACCATTTTTGCGAAGAAATGGAAGAGAACGGTGATGTTATTACTGATTCAATGGAACAATGCGCTAAACAAAGGGCGCGACAGGCTTATTTGGATTGGATTGAGAAAGTAAGAGAAGTATATGGCTAATAACAATTCAATATGTGAAAACAATGAAACTTTAACTCTACCATCATTGACTATTCAAATGCATACAAATCAAATGTTAGAAGGGCCTCTAAGTGTCTATTTATCATTAACCGAATGGATCATTAATGCATTCTATAATTGGTGTAAAGTTACAATATAAAAAAGCCTCTATATACATCTAATTTTTATATTATGAGAATGAGAATTTTATGCTTATTTTTAATATTAATGTGTATTGCCTCGTGCACCACAAACAAAAAAGAAGGGAATATTTCTGATGGAAATGATTTCATAGATGTGAATGAATTAGGGGCTTATCAGAATTATAATGATAGCCTGGCTTCTTTAAAAGAGCCCTCAAACAATAAAGTCTTTTTGAACATACGTTTTGGGGAATCAAAGGAAAACGTAACCAATAAACTGTTTGCTGTAGTCGAAAAGAAATTGCTCGAATATGATGCAGAGAATTGGTATCTGATACACACGTATAAAGATTGCAAATTCAAGTTTGCAATAGATTGTAGTTATTACAATGATTCTTTATATGAGATAGCTTTCAAAGGTGAGTCTTTAGGAGCCGTAAAAAGCTCTGTCTATGATATCAAAATGGCTTTATTGGATTGTTTTAAAACTAGTAAGAAATAAAGAAGAAGCTGATAATCGACAAGTGCATCAGTTGCCCTTATTCCCAGCAAGTCCTTTTAGAAGGGGTTCTGAGAATAGTTTGTTTCGGCAGGGATAGGATTCACTATCTGACGCATGATACAACAAAATCCATCCCGGACGATTGTCCTTTGGAAATCGTTCAATAATCCCCTCTTGGGGCTGATAACGAATAGAGCCGCTGCACAACCCTCGTGCAGCGGCTCTATTACTTCTATCGTTTTCCTGACGTCAGGAAGATGGTTTCACGTTCCTGGCTCTCCCAGACATTCCAGTACCGCCTCATGTTGCAGCGGCGTCAACGCCCTTTGGCGGGGCTTGTAAAACAGTTCTTTCAGGCGTCGGGTCAACTCCGTGTTCAGGGCAATCCAGCGGTGCAGTTGGCTGACTGCACTTCGGGGGGTATTATTCGGGAAGTATTGTTGTGCCAGGTCGCTCAGATAGATGCCGCCGGGGTGCTTACTTTCTTTCTTCTCTTCATTCATTGTGCGTTTTCCTTTCATTTTAATCGGGTCAAAAAATTACCCGGTAGTAATCGGACAACTACTACCGGGTGGTTGGTTCACTACTACTAAGTAGCCGGCTCACTACCTACGGGTAGTCATCAGCCCAGCGGATCATCTTCTATGCCGCCGTCACCGCCGCTGTTCCCGCCATTGCCGTCATCGGGTAATGCCGCTTCTCCTTTCTTGGCTACACGCTTGAAGGTCAGCCCTCCGTCTCCCGCACGGGTGGCCGCCTTGATAGGCTTGCCGGGGCGGAACTGGATGCTGGCGCCGATGATGTTGGAGGAAGTGAATTTCTTTTCGGTTTCGGCGCCGTCGCTTTGCAACTGCACCTGGAATGTTCCGAAAGTCTCCAGGCGGACGATCTTGCCCGCAGCCAGATGTTTGTTCACCTGTTTGATCAGGGCGCGGATAGCGTTCAACACATCACCGTCGGTGAGCGACGTTGAATAGGCGATGTCTTCGGCCATTTCGTCCATGGTTACTTCGCCTGTGGCCTGTGCCTTGGCGTAGAATAGTTTGGGGGCGGTATCGTCGCCCGGTTTGGAGCTCATGTGAGCCAGGGAATAGTTTACACTCATACTTTGTGAATTAAAAATTAAAATTATTGCGTCGTTTCGCGAAAAAGACGGTGCAAAGGTGAGGTAAACGGGTTATCCGCTGTGGCAGTACATGCTTTTTTGCGATGAAAGTTGCATTAATATGTTATTACGATTACTTTTGTATCAGGGTAATCAATCAGTTTTCGGTGTATGAAGAAGAATCGGAGAAAAATAATAGGGTGCAGTTACGTTTTCCGGGTAGAAGATATCGTGCGCATTTACGATGAACATGCGCGCAGCGGTCTCAGTAACCGCGAGATTCTACGCCGCTACATCTGGCCGAAATACCACATCTGCGAAAAGACTTTCTACAATATCATCAACGCCAGCGCCGACCCGCGCATCATCCGCAAGCAGGAAGAGATGCGGGCGCAACTCACTCTTTTCTGATGTTATCCATTACCATACATGTATAGTCGCTGATATCTTCCACCAGTTCCTCGTGGTTGTGGTTGGTGCTGCTGCCTGTGCGGCGGAACATGTTGAATTCCGTCCGTCCGTCACTGCCCATCAGGTTGAAGAGATGGTGGTCTATGCGGTCCAGCAGGTCGAAGCGATCGAGGCTCTGCTGCTGGAAGAGGCTGCCGTCGCGTGCGCTTCCGTCCCAGGGGGTGACGATGTGCAGGCGGATGGTGACTTCGGCGCGCTGGGTGGCGCCTCCCAGGTTTCCCCACTTCACGGGCATGAATTCGATGAACGCGGCGGGCGTGTCGAACACTTCTTCCTGCTCGATGAAATCCACTTGTTCGTTCCAGAGGTCGAACGTTTTGATGGCGGGGTCTCCCGTTTTGTCTGTGAGTTGTTTCAGCCGGTCAATGAGGCTGAGGTAAAGGAACTTTCTCATGATGTATAATTTTAGGCGCGGATTACGCGGGTTTCACGGATTAATTGAATATCTCTTTGATGTTGGCATCAGTGATTTCACGGATGATACGCTCCACGTCGGGGTGCATGCCGATGAACTGACGTTTGGGGATGATGATTTTGCTGCCCACCTTCTTCAGTGCCATGATTTTGCAGAACTTGGCCTCTTCGGTCAGTTCCCGGTTCTTCTGATTGTTCCGCAGCTCGCCATTCTTTTTGCGTTGCAGCTTTCCGGTGAACTTCGGTTTGTCCGGACGGCTGCGCTTGCTGCCCATAATGAGCATGTAGCGGTACCAGAAGTATTTCTTCATCTTCCGGGTGACGGTGATGGTGCCGCCTTCATTATGTATGGCGGCATAAGGCGCGCTGCTGGTAAAGACGACGCTGGCATGGTCGGTGACGGATACTTCATCCTTGATGGTGTGGCGCAAGGTTCCTTTCAGGACCAGCAGACCGCGGCTTTCATCGTCGTTGAACTTCCGGCGCGCCCACTTCTCATTGAAGAACGCTTCCCGCTCGAAGTTCCGGTCGAACTCATCGCCCAGCTTTACGCTGATATCTTTCAGTGTTAGTCTGATGAATCGGTTGGCCTTTTGTTCCAGTTCCTTGGTTATATTTGAATTTTGGGTCATAATGCTTGTTATTTAAAGAATTAAGCGTATCTTTGTGGTATCCGAAACAGGGTAAATGTGGAAAGAAGTTTCCGGGATTGCAGTTCCCGGAGGTGCTGGTTCCTATTTATCCTGTTTTTTGTTGATATATTGCAGAATTTCCTCCTTGTCTGATATACTATGCAGGCGTACTTCTCCATCAAACATTTCACGTGCTATAATCCAGGTTTTATCTCCTTTGAGTTCCGTTTCAAACAGGTGCATGGTAATGGATTCATTGTGTCTGTCCGTTCCAGCTCCCATATACGTAGCCTCCCTGATGACATCTTTGATGCGTAGTAACATTTCATTCTTTTCGGCAACATGCTTGTGCGGTTGGTTCAACCACTCTTTGATGCCTTTCTTGCTGAAGGCGATTTCCTTGCCGAACTCTTCATTGGTAAACGTTTCATCTTTCAGGTATTCAGCCTCTTTCTGAATCTCCTTTCTGCGTGTCTTCAATTCCTCTTTCCGTCTTTTCATCTCCCTGATTACCTTGCAGGCGGTGCACAATTCATTATCCGGTTCCTTCACCAGTTTCATCGGCTGTAATTCACAGTTCCGGCACTTACTGATGGTATAGGGATTGTAGAATGGGAAACATGCCATCTGTTTGCCCGGATTGAAACGCATCATTTCCTGGTGTTTCCCCGCCGTTGCCTGGCTGCCTGCCAACATTGCTTCCTGTTCGTTGCTTTCGGGATAATCACGTCGGAGGACACGGGCTACGGTGCAGCGGCAATTCCAACCATTTGGCGGGAAGTAACTGTCCCAAAACTTGGAAGTGATGGGCAGTGTGATGTTGTGCATCAGGCGGTGGCTTTCGCGTACCCGTTTGTCGCCCACGGTTCGGTATTGCAACAGATAGCGGTCCCGGTCCTCATCCTCCCACCAGCCCTGCCACCTGGCGGCCATATCGGCGGATGACATGGCGAAATTGTATTCTGCCTTCAAGTACCATTTGTTATAGTTCTCGTTTATCTTTTGAACGTCGTTTAAAAAGCCTTCAAAAGGTTTGCGGTTGCCATCCTTATCCAGCAGTGAGGGAAATGCCTCGTTCAATTCATGGAAGGTCTTAAAGCCGGAGAACACAAAGTTCGATTCCTTCAGGCGTTGCACGCTGATGTCATCCAGCGGACGCTGGCGGATGGAATAGTCTACTGCGTCATCCAGCACCGTAGCGTGTGTACGGACGAATTGTTGTACTTCTTCATCCTTCAGCATCTCCGGGGTGAATTCCGGCTGGCGGTGTAGCCATCTCATAAGCAGGACAAAAGCAGCTTCCACGTTGGCAGTGTCCACGTCCGATTCTTTACCCGCTTCTATCTTGTCCAGTTGCATTTCGCTTCCGAAATAAGACAGGCATGCCCGTTTGTGCAGCCCTTCATAGTCCGAAGAGCTTAGTCGAAAAAAGGTTTAACGAGTTTCTGTTTTCCGTTCTTGTCCTTCTTGCTATTCTTGTCTTCATCATCATCGCTGCCCGGAACCACAACAGGCGCCGCCTCTCTCTTCCCAATGATAGGCACATTATACTTGTCTATAAAATACTGCGGGTCCACCTCATAGTTCTCCAGCAACAGACGCTCGTATGCTACCTGCTGTTCCGGAGTGAAGTCGATGCCCTCATACCAGTCGAAGCGGTATCCCTGCAACGGGAATCCGTGCTTTATCATTTTCGGGATCAGCTGGAAGTTGATGATGTCGCGCAGGTTGTCGGCATCCTTGCTGATAAGGTTCTTCAGCACTTCCAGGTGCACCTCGCTTTGTGAAAGGCTGCTGCCGTTCTCCGTGGTCATGGTTTCGGTGAGCACACCTTTGGATAGTTCGGAGTTGGCGCGGTCAATACGTTTGTCGAAGACGTTGTAGGCATCGCCACGGGTAGATTCTTTGATTTCGATATCCGTACCTTCGGGAAAGAGCGCCCAGCCTGCCGCGCCCATGCTGCCCAGCATTTTTTCGATACGGCTCTGTTCCTTGGCGTCGCGGCTGGTGGTTTTCCCTACGCGGAAGGGGATGCCGAATATTTCGGAGAACATATCCCAAAAGCTACAGACATTCTTCTTCGGTATGGTATGCTGGGCGCACTTCAGATACAGGCCCAAGCCATTGAGTTCGCCTACTTCTATTACCCAGTCCGCCATTGGTGAATTGCGGTAATCGTAACCGTTCTGCCACCTTTCCTGCTGGTTCACCACCAGTACGCCGTATTCCGGGATGACATGTCGGCGTGGAACCAGCTGTACGTTGCTGAATGCGGGTACGCCGTCCACCACGATGATATCGCCCAACTGGATGAGCGAGTGTCCCCAATAGATGCTGTCCAGAGCCAAATCCATGAAGGTCTTGAACCAGGGCGACTCGAAGACGGTCGTCAGGTCAGGATTCTCGTCGCCTTTCCTGTCCACGATGCGGAAACTTTTGTTCAACACGTAGCCCTTGCGCTGCCCCACGCAGCCGGTGAGGTGCATGTCCACTTCCACGTCGCCGTATACGTCGTACAGCGGCACACGGTTGGGATAATCCACGTTGATGGCATATTGCCAGGCGTTGCGCCAAGTGCGCAGGTCTTTTTTGGTCAACGCTTCGGTCTGCAATTGCAGGTTGACGGAAAGTTGCGTCACCCGTTTCAGTTCGGCCGGGTTGTCTAGGTTTACACGCCCCACTTTTACCGGGTTCTGTTTTTTATTCTTAGTCGACATAATATTACCAGATATAATCGTTTTTAGGTGCCGATCCGTAGCGGACCGGATTTTGATAGTCTTCTTCACCACACGGACCGGTGACGGTAGGGATATCAGGTGTGACGTCCCCTGCCTGTATATCTTTCAGGTACTTCAAGGCTTGTTCGTAACGTTTTTCCCGTATTTCGTAGCCCATTTTCTGGGGCAGGGAGCAACACATGTGATAGAGTGCGATATCGGTGACACATCCCACCAGTTCCGCATCTCTCCGATCGCCTTCAAGAGCGAAGGCCGCTTCTACGTCGTATCGTCCACGCAAGGCACCGGCCACGCGGGATATGGCACGTTCTTCCGCTTTCAAGCGGTTGTCCGGGGAACTTTGTTGCATGATTTTCAGTGCATCGGCTCCTACCTGTATGTAATCTTCTTCTGTGATGAACATGTCTTTAATTATGAATTATAAGTTATGAATTATGAATGGTCACCATGACTGCGAGGGCGGTTGCCGCACTCCCATGCGAGGGACGAAACTTTCTTCGCGTACCTGCTTTTGCAGTTTGTAGATGGCGCCTTCGTCGGCATCCGGTCCGTCATCGTGGGCACGGCTGCCTTTCTCGAAGGCGAGGGTCTGTTCGATGCCGGTCTTCATGTCGTTGTCGTTCTTCAACTTCTCGTTGTACCACACGAAACCACGCTCCCATAGCGGGCTGACGGCTTCGATACGGGCGAACTTGTCCGGCTTCTTGCGCTTGTCGGCAGTGACGGGTACCTGGTAGCCCCGCAGGTTGCCTTCACGCTCGAATTCATCCAGTATGGTGTCCTGCATGAAGTTGGCTTCCATGTAGATGGTGACGGCTGCATCTTCGGGCAGCGATTCCCAAAGGTCGTATACCCAACGCACCATTTCGCCCACGCTGCACTGGCGCACGAAGGCGCGCAGGCAATGAAGTTCCGAACGTTTGGCCGTCTTCAGTCCGGAGCGCGGACGTCCCCAGAGCTTGGCGGCCTTGTAGTCGTTCTTGCTGCTGTCCTTGAACGAAGGGTCGATGTAGAGCACAAGGCTCTCATAATAGTTGGGTTTCAGCATCCGGCGCCATTGTATCCAGCGTTCCTGGAAGACGGCGCCTTCGGTGATGGGGTTGTGCATGTACTCCTTTTGGAAGCTGCGGTAACCCATGAACTTCTCACGACTGCGCAACAGTTCGATGGTGTAGCATTCCGGCCAGGCAGGCGTGCCGTCTTTGGTGATGGCATAGACGGTGCTGGTGTAAACGGTGTCGCTGTCGATAATCTGCTGGAGCACGCTGTTCTTGCTGATGAGGTTGCCCACCATGATGAACCGTCCTTCCTTACCACCGAAGCAACCGAACAGAGCTTCCTTGATCCACTTCGTCATTTCGCGCACACGGGCTTCGCTGCGGCACATTTCATCGTCATCCAGGTCATCCACGATGATATAGTCCGGACGCATGTCCCGGAATCGCAATCCACGGGGCGACTGTCCACGCCCACGGCTGAAGAAAGCGCACTGGTCCTTGGTGACGAATTCGCCTTCCTGCCAGCATCCGGCATTGTACTGCTCGCCAAAATCCTCGATGATGTACTGGTTGAACTGTAGTTCCGCCTGGAGGTCGCCCAGCAAGGCGTCGGCATTGTCTTCGCTTTTGCCTACCAGCACCATGACGTGCAACATGCTTTTGAACTTCAGCCAGAGCGGGACACCCACATCCAGGTGCACCGACTTGGCATGGCCGCGCGGCCATTTGAAAACGGCACGCATTTCCGGATGCTTCTCGATATAACGGGCGGCATCGTTGTGGAACCTGGCATTCTTGCACTGGCAATAGTGGCTGAGGTATCTCTGGCAGAAATACTCATAATCCTTCAGGGCGCGGGCGATGTTCTTCTTCCGTTCCGCTTCCGTCTCCGGCTTGCGCTTCGAGGTGATGCGCAGCAACCGGTTACAATGCTCTTCCCACCGTTTGAGTGCCTCTTTTTTCTCTTCCGCTGTCATTTCTGCTTGAATTTGATATTCATGAAGTCGCTGTGCAGTTGGTTGATGAGCATGATAAGTTTGTCATCTATTTCCGGATATTCCTCACGATGGGTCACCAGCCAGTTCTCGAACTCAATGATAGTATCCACCTTGTTCACGATGTTGGTGTTCCGGTTGATTTCCTTGATGCCCTTTGCCGCTTTTATCAGTGAGTCTGTCATGCGGCTGATGCTCTTTTCGTCAGCGTCTGTATTTTCTATGGCTTCTCCCAGTTTGGAGAGAGTCATGGACGTGATGGACTCTTTGCTCATCTCACGCGCGGCACGTTCTTCTTTCCAATTCTCCTGGTTTACCCAGCGGCTGACGGATTGCCTGGTCACCCCGGTAAGTTCCACGATCTGCATGATGGGCGTACCTTTCATGTAGAGGTGCTTGGCCACCGCCTTCTGTTTGCTCATGTCTTTTGCCATACCTTCTAACTGCTTGATTATAGCGGCAAAGTTGCGAAGCCCGTGGCGGGCGGCGAAAAAACGGCGGAGTGGTTACAAAGTATTGCGGACAGGCTGCACGCTTCATCGCAACCGTTGCACACTTTTTTGTGCGGTTGTGCACGTAGCCGTAAGTTTGCGCCAAAATGAGACGCAAATCATGGGAAAAAGAATCAGGATATCAAGTGAAAGTTTAAACTGCTTCGGCACGTGGGTGAAGACCGACGGCATCGATTACGGGCAATACCAGCAAAACCCCTTGCTGTTGTATATGCACCGTCGCGGAGAAATAATAGGTAGCATCAAGGATTTCCGGGTAGAGGGAAAGGATGTGACCGGGGAGCCTTACTTCGACGAAGTGCGGGATGAATCAAAAATATTGAAACAACAGTTTGACAAGGGCACGCTGAAGATGTGCAGCCCTTACTTTGAAGTAATAGAGACGAGCGATGCTCCCGAACTTCTGAAGCCGGGACAAACACGTCCTACGGTGACCAAATGCAAGCTCCTTGAAGTAAGCATGGTGGATATGGGCGGCAATGACGACAATATCGTGCAACTCAGCTATCGGGGTAACGAACTGAAGCTGGCGGTAGGCGAAGACTGCCCGTCCCTTCCTTTACTGAAAACTAACGGCGGAGAAGCTCCGCAAAACAATAATTCTAAAACAGAAGAGACTATGAATGTAGATTTCAAAGCTATCGCCCTGAAGCTGGGCCTGCCGGAGACGGCAACGGAAGCGGAGATTCTCGCCAAGGTTGGCATCTTGCTGGGATATCAGACCGCCAATACGGAACTGCGCACACAGTTGGATGCCATGAAATTGGCAGGTGTCACTCAGATGGTGGATGACGCCATCAAGGCCGGAAAGTTCAATGCCGACAAGAAGGATCACTTCATTAACCTGGGCAAGACAATAGGCGCTGAAAGCTTGAAACTGACGCTGGACAGCATGGCGGCTGTGACCAAACCGATGCAACTGATCAATCCCGGTGGCGGCGCAACGGGCGGCGGCATGGCAACCGGGCAATGGAACAAGCTCAGCGAGGTACCCGAAGCGCAACTGAAACTGATGCGTGAGAACGAACCGGACAAATACCGTGCGCTGTACAAGGCGGAATACGGCATTGAATGTCCGAAATTCAATTAATAACTAACAATTTAAAATCAAATCGAATGAATTCTATCTTGAAATTTGTTTGCGGTACGCTGTTCAACATCCTGATGGGCGTGGTTCTGGCGTCATTGGTAGGGGTAACCCCTGCAATAGGTGCAGTGGCGGGCGCGGTTGTCCCGGCAGTGCTTGGAAACTTTATGCCCGCAGGTGCAGCCTTCGAGGGTGTATATACGGAGGTGTGGACCGGAGAATTGATAAAGCGTCTGAATGCCGGACTGAAGGCGGACTGGCTGAACGGTATTCCGGATTATTCCGCCAAGGTGGACAATGAAGTGATTCACCTGGTGGACGTGGGCGGTGATCCGGATGTGCTGGTAAACAATACGACCTATCCCATTCCTATACAGGACTTGACGGAAAGCGATGTGCCGGTAGGTCTGGACAAGTTCCAGACGAAAGCCACCCGCGTGACGGATGACCAGCTTTACGCCTTGTCTTTCGACAAGTATTCCGCTGACGTGGAACGTCATGGAAACGCGATTCTTACAGTAAAGTACAAGAAAGCCGCCCACGCCTTGGCTCCCTACAGCCATACGGACAAAACGCCGGTTATCGCAGCCAGCGGAGCGGCCGACGAATCGGGACGCAAGAAACTGACCGTAAAGGACATCATAGCCCTGAAGCGTGCCTACGACAACATGGAGGTGCCCGAAGACGGCCGTGTGCTCGTTCTTTGCCCCGACCATGTGAACGATCTGCTGGAAGCCGACCAGAGCTTCAAGGACAAGTACTACAACTACACCTCCGGGAAATTGCTGAACATGTTCGGTTTCGAGGTGTACACGTATGTGAATTGCCCGTACTACACGAAAGCGGGCGTGAAGGTGCCATACAATGCCGCTCCGGCGGCTACTGACCTGAAAGGTTCTTTCTCTTTCTACCGTCCGCGCATGTTCAAGGCGCAGGGAAGCACGAAGATGTATTACAGCGAGGCGCGTACCAACCCGACCACACAGGAAAGTCTGGTAAACTTCCGCCATCACTACATCGTGCTGCCTAAGAAGCTGGAAGCATTTGGCGCCATCTATAGCTGGGACGGCGCAACGGCACAAAGCAAGGACCAGGCCGTTCCGGCGGAAAAGCGCTGGGCGCAGGTTCGCCGTGAAGCCGCAGCTGCCGCCGCCAATGCTGCCGCAGACAATCCGGTGCCTGATGATCCTAACAGTGAATTGGAGGCATAACCGATGGGTGCACGAGGATTACGCAACAACAACCCGCTGAACATCCGTCTCTCTGCCACCACCCGGTGGCAGGGGGAAGTCCGGCCCTCACGGGATAGGTCATTCTGCCAGTTTGAAAGCATGGCTTACGGATATCGGGCAGGCTTGAAGCTGTTGCAGAACTACCGGAAATTGAACGGCTGCCGCACGATAGCCGACTTCATCAACCGGTGGGCGCCGCCTGTGGAGAACAATACATCCGGCTATATCAACCGTGTATGCAGGGAAATGCAGGTACCTTCCAGCTACGTGCCCGATGTGAACGACCGGGCAACGATGTGCGCTTTCGCCGCCGCGATGTCGCGGGTGGAGAACGGGGTACCGGCTGTGATGGCGGACGTAGTGTCAGGCTGGAACTTGCTTTAGTGTTTAACGATCAGTGAAAAGTGATTAGCCATGAACTCGGACTTGATAATGCAGATTCTTCAATGGCTTGTGCCAAGCGGCATTGCCGGTTCCTTGTGGGCATGGCTGAGACATCGGGAGAACAATAAGGTAATCGCCGCCAAAGAGCGGAACGACGCTTATAAAGAAATGTACGACAACTTGTCGGGAACATTAATAGACTTACAGAATGAGAATATCAAACTTTACAAGGCGGTGCGCGAACTTAACCGTACTATCCAGAAAGCTTCTACCTGCAAGCATTATGCTGATTGCCCTATCCGCAGCGAGCTGCAAAAGTCCGGGACAATTGACACAGACCGTCAGCGGCACAGACAGCCTGCAAAGCAGAAGAGGGTTCGCGCTCCTACAGGAACCGGTACCGCCCAGTATGGCGAAGACCGTATTTCCGACGGGGATGCTGAATGCTATACCGATAGGGACGGGCTTCAGTAAACGCAGCGGGCAGGCCACGGTGAATGTTACCCGGATATCGGGAGACTCGATCGAAGTGACCGCCACCTGCGACAGCCTGGCACGGCAGGTGATCCTGCTGACGGAAGAGCTGGTACGGATCAGGAATGAAACTTCGGAAGAGGTGAAGGAACTGACTCCGGAAGTGATAAAAGAACCCACCGGTTGGCAATGGTTCCAAATATGGATAGGACGGATAGCCGTTATCGTTCTTATTCTGATACTGATTGGACGGCGATTAAACAGAACTTAAATAACAGAGAACTTATGAATACAATATATGGATTGAACCAAGTGAAGTTTGCCAGTGAGGTAATCGGATGGATAGACGAACAAGGACTTCAACCGGCAGGCACTGCCCCTACACAGGTAGACGTATACGCAGCTCAGGTGAAGGACGGTCCCGTTGCCACAATCACCAGCAATCCGGGCAAGAAAGCGTTTACCTGTAACCTGATAGACCTGTCTACGGAAAGTTTGGTAAACACAATCGGAGGTACCAAAGATGCCAAAGGCAACTGGGAACCGCCTGAAAAATGGGAAAAGACCGGTGTGATGGATATCAGTTGCGACAGCGGTGAAACTATCCGTTTCTACAATGCGAAAGTGACAGGCAATGACTTTGCCAATGGCATCAACTCGCAGGGAGTGCTGGCACTGGCACTGAATATCGAGTTGCTTAAAGATGCGGATGGCAAACGCCTGAAGATATTTGCTAAAGGTATCGATCCTGATACGGGCAATCCAGTGGTTCCCGCTGAATGATTACACTCATGGCGGATTTTCAAACAGAATCTTTAGCGGCAAAGGTATTGGCGGACAACGGCATTTCTTTGCCGCTTCGTCTTCTTGGCGGCAGATACATCCGCTGGGTGATGCGGGTACCGAACTTGGAAAGCCGCGTGCGCATATCGAAGATGTACCTGAAGATGGGTGTGAAATACACGGACTTGGAGAAATACACCTTCGAGCAGAAATTGGATTTCATGCAGAAGCATACGAAGACGGTGAGCCGCATGGTGGCTTACGGCATTGTCCGGGGCTGGATATTGGGCCGGTTGCTGAACCGTCCGGTGGCATGGATGCTGAGGAACTGTATGCATCCGGCGGCACTGGAGGAAGCCTGGATGCTCGCCATCGGCACCATGAACACTGTCCCTTTCGGAAATATTATCAGATTGGCGGAGGTGATGAACTTGATGTCGCCAAACCTGAGCCACGGAAAAAGGTAGAACGGGAGTTAAAGGGATACACAGACCCCGCACATAGCCCGTTCGGACTGATAGGACAGATTGCACGTGATACCGGCTGGAGCATGAGATATATCATGCGTGGCGTTAATTACCCGACGCTGATGCTGATGTGGCAGGATTATCCCCGCCACGTGGACGGACGGAAGAAAACGACGCTGGAGTACCTGCGTGAACTGGAGGCGGAAGATAACAAAGCCGCTTCTTCCGGAGATAAAAAAGGCATTGACCCGCTAAGTTATTTTCAACAATTAGAGGAGGAAGACTGAGATGAAACCCATAAAGCTTGAAATATTCCTGGATGACAGGACCCGCAGCGGTATGCAGTCGGCAGAACGGAACATCACCGGACTGGAGACGCAGATGCAGGAGGTTATCAATATCCTGAAAAAGGAGTTGACCGGCCTGCAGTCCGCATTCAAGGATGCGTTGTCTACGGGCGTTTCCTCGCCTTCCGATCTGGCGGACATACAGGCGCTAAAAGGCAAGATTGTGGAGCTGGAGGAAGAACTGAAACGCCTGAAGAAACAGGCGGAAATTCCAGTGAAACCGAATATCGACTTGTCGGGATACATCACGGATGAAGTCAAGGCGATGGAGAGTGCTGGGGAGCGGGTGAAAGCTATTATCATCAATATCCAAAAGGATATAGATGCTTTGCGGCAGAAGTCGCTGGAGTCGGAAGCAACCGGCGTTGTCAATCCGGAAGATACGGCAAAGATAAAGGCACTGGAGGCACAGGTGCGTTCGCTGACGGAAACGCTGGTGAAGTATGAAGTGGCCAAACAGGACAGCAACGACACGCCGATCATGCGGTATGACCCGGCACCGAAGTTGAACAACGTCAAGATGAGCATGCAACAGATCGCCCGCGAGCTTCCGGCACTGGCGATGGGACCGCAGATGTTCTTTCTGGCTATCTCTAATAATATTCCGATGTTTACGGATGCAGTGGCGTCAGCACGGAAGGAATATGAATTGATGACGGCTGCGGGGAAGAAGGCGACTCCCATTTGGAAACAGTTGCTGACGTCCTTGTTTTCCTGGCAGACGGCGATGGCGACGGCTATCACGCTGACGGTGGTGTATGGAAAGGAGATTGGGGAATGGGTGAAAGGGCTGTTCAAGGCTAAAGATGCTACGCTTGACTTATTGTCTGCCGAGCAGGAAATGGCATTGGCTCGTAGTAAAGCGTCAAACAGTATCAAGAAAGAACGAGCAGAACTGGATATCCTATACGCCAAATTGAAAACCACGTCCTTATCATCTAAGGAACGTACGGCAGCTGTCAATGAATGGATAAAGCGATATCCTGAATATGCTAATATTCTTGATGGGGAGAATATCAACCTTTCCAAATTGGAGTCTGCCTATAAGGCTTTGAGTAAGGAAATCTATGCTAATGCTGTGGCAAGGCATTATGTAGACAAAGTAGCAGATTTGTCAGTCAAGAAAGAAAAAGAAGAAATAAAGCGGCTCAATCAGAAGGCGACCTTGATGAAGGCACAGCGGCGGGTGGAACAAGCCGAAGCAGAGAAGGCTGCCGCCCAACAGGCACAACAGAAAGGTTTATATGGTTCCGGTAACCGATTATCAATAGCTAATGATGAATTATCCTCTGCCAATAAGGATTTAGAAAAGCAACAGAAGATATATGATGATATCGTGAATAACGTAAAGGACTATGATAAAAACATTAAAACCATAGCTAATCATGTAGATACTCTTAATCTGTTTCCCCAGCCCGAAGAAGGAACTTATGATTATTGGAAACAGCAACAGGATCGTGCAGAAGGCGTATTGAAAGAAATCAAGTCCGATGTAAAGAAGACACTGGACGATGCGGCAAAAGAAGGTACAGACCTGTTTTCTCTGGGCATAGACAAGTCTGTAGTAGAAACCTATAAAAAGGCAACCGATCAAATAAAGGAAGCCCGGAAGAATCTGAAAGTCTATGATAATGGAGACGGAAAGACAACCGGTGGTACCGATAAGAATGATTATCAGACCGAACTTGCCGAAGCCCGCATCCGTGCCCAACAAAAGTTTGAATCTGCCCTCATACAAGTAGAGCAGGAAGGTTATGAAAAGCGTCGTAAACTGGCCGGACAGGAATACCGGGAAGAACTTTCCCGCATTGACCGGCAAGAAAAGAAACTGACGGAGAAACTGGACCGTGCGAAGCAAAGCGGAAAAGCGGTCAGCCAGGATGAGTATAAACAAGTGCATACCGATGCGGATACCGAACGTGCCGCCGCTCTCCTTATCTACGAAAATGAACTGGATAAAATCAATAAGGACGCTACCGAAGTAGAGCGCAAGAAACTGGAAGAGTATGCCAGCCAGTTCCAGGGATATATCACCAAACGCACGTTGACAGAAAAAGGCTTTGATGAAAAACGTTCGGTGCTGGAAAAGGGAGGGGCATCGCAAGAAACCCTTGGCGAACTGGATTATCAGAAAGAAAAGGCCCTTTCGGATATTGACAACGAATTCGCCGCGCGCGAAGAGGCATTCAAGTCCTGGGCGGCCAATGTGGTGAATCTCAACCTTGAAGAGTTACAACGCCTGCTGGTGGAGGCAGAACGGGAACTGGAACGGGCAGAATTCCTGAACCCGGATGACAAGGGACTGGCAACGAAGCGTGCCAAGGTTACTGCATTGAAGAATACGGTCAGCGGCAAAACGGGCAATCAGGAAGAGGATAAGGACAAAAAGGACAACAAGAAAAGTATCAAGGAATGGTCGGAACTGAACCGCGTACTGGGAGATGTGGAAGATTCTTTCGATGACATAGGCGGTGCCGTGGGCGACGTGGCAGGTGACATCATCAAGACGGCCGGTACTATAGCTTCTTCTACCCTGAGTATCATTGACGGCATTACTACTCTGTCGGAAAATTCGGCAGAAAGCATAGAAGGCACCAGCAAAGTTGCGGCAGAATCCATCTCCACTGTTGAGAAAGCATCCGTCATTCTTGCTATTATATCAGCGGCCCTGAAGGTGGCAACTGCTATTGTAAGCCTTTTCAAACGTACGGATTATATGGAGGAATTCCGCAAGGAAATGGCCAAGTTGAATTATGAATTGTCTCTGGTCAAGTTGAACGCTGAAATTTCCGCCGATAAGAAAAACATCTTCAGTGATGACCTGTGGGGCAACGCCATCAAGAATGTGAACCTTGCCAAAGAGGCCTTGGATAGGTATAACGGTACGCTTGATAAGATAAGCAATCGTAAGAAATACTCCGGTTTAATGGCATTAATGGCAGAAGTCAAGGGTATCAAGAACTCTTATGATTCCCTAGGCGATTCCATCGCAAACATGCAGGTGAAGGTACAACATAAGACTTGGTTTCGTTCCACAAAATATAAATCTTTGAAGGATGCCGTACCTGAATTATTCAATGCGGACGGTACCGTCAACCAAGACGCACTGGAAAAGTTTATAGGGTCGGATACCTTCGGAAAGTTAAGTGCAGAGAACCAGCAATACCTGCAAGAAATGTCGGACTACTGGAAAGCATACCAGGAAGCCGTAGAAAAGGTAAAGGATTATCTGACGGACATCTTCGGAGACCTTGGAGGAACCCTTACCGATACGCTTGTGGATTCATGGGCAAATGGTACGGATGCTGCCACCGCCTATTACGAGAATGTATCGGAAATGCTGGAGAGCCTTGGCAAACAGATGATTTATTCCACATTGTTCGGTGACATCTTTGAAAAGGCTCAGAACAAGATGCTGGCCGTGACGCAGAATGCCGACCTGTCCGCCGATGAGAAATTCAAGGAGTATATCAAGCTGCTGGGCAGCATGACCGATGAAGTGCTGGGAAAACGAGGAGACTTCAATGCACTTCTGGAGGCGTATCAGCAGATGGCGAAGGACAAGGGCTTCGATATCTTTAAGCCGGATGAGGGTGCATCCCAGAGCGGGCGAAGCGGAGCATATACTGCCATGAGCCAGGAACAGGGGACGAAGCTGGAAGGACTGTTCACTTCCCTTCAGGATCATGCTAGCGGAATCCATCAGTTGCTGGAGGAATTGAAAGAAGGTCGCTATGCAGACCATGAGATATTTGTGCAGATAGCGGAAAATACAGCCTATTGCAAGTTGCTTGAAGACATACTCGAAATCATCACCCGGCAAGAACGCGACGGGGTAAAAATAAAAGGGTAAGATTATGGTGGATTTAACAGGATATATGACTATCAACGGCAAAGATGCCTGGACGGAGTATTTAGCTTTCCTGTGTGAAGACAAACCGGGAGACGAATTCAATTTCGGCGAGTTGCTGAAACCGCCAGAAATGAAAGAGTACACCGTTGTGGAGTTCCGGGAACATGACGGCGAAGAACTGCCCGACGTATTGCCGTCTCCTTGCTACAAGGCACGGGATGTAACGTTGTATATAGCTATATACGCTTCAACGTTATCAGAATACAATACCCGCCGTGCCACATTCATGGAGGCCATCCGTGCGGGCTGGGTGAACCTGAAGGTGAAGGACTTACCGGCAACCTACCGGTTCTACTATAAAGGGACAACGGACGCCAAGGTTATAACAGATGTGGCAGGCAACACTATCGGACGCTGGAAGGTGAAATTCCGGGAACCGAAACCGGGATTCACCACGGAGTGACACAGAGTTTCACAGAGTTTTTAAATAACGATTAAATATTGTCTGAATGGAGCTTAAAATCTATAATCAATCAGGAGAACTGAAGATGACGGTAAGTACGTCTTCCTCATCAACCTGGAACACGGAGTTGATGGCGGAGAATGCCGTGTCCGCGTCTTTCACCCATCCTTTTTATGTTCCGCTGGACGTGAACGACTATGTGTTGTTATCGGGGATAAAGTTCAGCATCAACAAGGAATATAAGCCAAAACAGAAGTCGACTCAGGAATACACTTATTCCGTTAACTTCTACGGTCCGGAGCATGATGCGGAGCGGGTGATGTATTTACATTTGACGGATGGGGAGTATGAACCGCAGTTCAGCCTTAATACAAGCCCGGCATTGCATCTTCAGAAGTGGGTGGATAACATGAATCGCATTTATGGTGAAGAACGCTGGAGCATAGGAGAGACCGTTGACTTGCCTAAGAAGAATATTGAATATAACAACGTCACCTGCTTTGAGGCGCTTTCCCTGATATCGGATGCCTTTGAGGCTGAATGGTGGGCCGATGGTTTCAAGATGAACCTGACGCGGTGCGAACGTGGGGACCGCGTGGAACTGGGCTATATGCAGGGACTTACTTCACTAACCCAATCGGAGAACAGTGATGATGTGAAGTTCTTCACCCGGCTCATTCCTCTGGGCAGCACAAAGAATATCGACCGCAGCCGTTATGGTTTTTCCCGTCTTCAATTGCCCGACCGGGCTAAGTATGTAGACCGGAATACGCAGTACGGACTTTACGAGCATATTGAGGAAGCCGCATTCACCGGAATATTTCCCCAATATACCGGTACTGTGTCCACAGTCCGTTCGGAAGAGAAGACCGATGATGAAGGCAGAAAGTTCACGGTCTATTACTTTAATGACGCGGACATGATGTTTGATCCCAACAAGAGTGAGATTGCCGGGTTAACGAAGCGGCTTTCCTTCCAAACGGGAGACCTCGCAGGTCAGGGCAATTCTGATAACAATGATTACTGGTTTGAGGCAAACTATAATTCCACCACGCTTGAATGGGAAATCATCAATACTTATCCTTCGGATGACGTGCAGATACCGGGAGGCAATCTTATCCCCCGGCCCGGCGATAAATATATACCCTGGAACTTCCGTATGCCGGAGTCTTATGAGGTACAGGCGGAACGCGACTATGAAGATGCCGTTAATAGCTTTTTGGAAAAATACAGTGAAGACGTGTCGAAGTATGGCGGTGACACGGACTATATTTATATAGACAAGAACGCAGTGCCATTGCAGCTGGGGCAGCGTGTACGGTTGTTGAGTGACAAGTACTTTTCGACATTGGGCGGTTATTTTGATACGCGCATGACAAAAGTGGTGCGCAAGCTGGATAACCTGAGCATTGCCACGATAGAATGCACGAACAAGGTCGGCAAGGGCTGGAAACGGACAGTGGATGAAAGCCTTTCGCAATTGCAGTACATCGTATCTTCGGGAGGCGGTTCTTCTTCCGGGGGTAGTTCTTCGGGGTCGTCCGAGGTTTCCGACAAGCTGAAAAAGAACATCCTTGTCAATTCAAACGATGTGGGCTACATCAAAAAAGGCGATGTGGTGCTTGCCGGACAGACCTGGGAAACCATCTTCCGCAATATGCTGTACAAGCCTGTGGGGGGAGAGTTGAAGGGTACCCTGTCCACTTCCAATGATGTGGAATATGGCACTAAGAAAGGATATGTCACTTACACCGCTACGCGCAACGGTCAGGGTGCAATGACAAAGGCTTATTATGACGATAACGAAAACAACAAGCTTAATTTCTCGGAAGAGAATGCCGGTATCCAAACGGCGGTACGTACATTATCCGGCACTTATACCGAAAGGGAAACATATAAGGCTACAGTAGTTTACGCGGCCGGTGGCTCGCTTCCGGAAAAGGTGCTGAATGATACTATTAGCGTGAATGTGCGTCGCAGGTGGTTTGCGGGTGTGGTCAGTGCGATACCTGCGACATCGGCGCAGGTACGGGCACTAAATAATAGTGGATTATACACAGGGGCAGGTACCTACAAGTTTGAAGCCTCCAACTGGAAAATGATAGCAATCTGTTTTCCTGAAGGTGATATAACTTCTTTGGAATTTGCCGAATATCCGGGAAACCTGATTTTGGATAAGGGTCTTGTGAGTGGTCCTACAGAGATTCTCGTAGAGGGGCTTAACGGTTCGTCTGCCATCAGATACAAGATGTGGATCATGAAGACCGCTACCATAAATGATACCACTAATCATGCAACCTTAAAAATATCGTAGTTATGGGTGATTTGCAGCTGACAGGAACTCCGTTTTCAACGACTTACAAGAGAACTACCCCTCGTCCTATCGATTCATCCGAGATATTCGATACAATAGAGGATGCTCGGGTATATGCAAGAAATACCGGTAAGACTTATGTTCCTTATCCCGGACAAATCATATCGGTAAAAGGAGGTGCGGTTTATAAACTTGTGACAGATCCTGGAATGCCGGATGATAGTGCTGAAAATGTTTTTCATTGCAAGTTGGATATTATCGGTGGTAACAATGATAATGATGACCGGTATCTTCGAAGGGATATAGCTGAGACGGTGAAAAAGCTGATGACCTTTATTGAGGGCATCAACGTAAAAGGTACTGCCACACTTGAAGAGATCACCTTGCTAAAGAATATTGTATCGAAAAACTTTGCTGCCGGTGGTAGTGGTTTTGGCATCTATCAGGATGCGGACGGAAACTATCATCTGGATATTGATTTTGTTGACATCAGGAAGAAGCTTAATGTCGAAGAGATACAGGTGCAGCGTTCAACTTATATCGGCGGCAAACAATACAATACGGCCGCAGGCATTATCTGTAAGAAGGTGGAGGATACAGGTGAAAGTTACAGGTGCTATTTTAATACAACCGATGCTGAGGGTAGAACAGTCAGGAACACTTTTGCTGTAGGCGACCTGGCGATCAGTGAGACTTTTGCCTTAAAAACCGGAACAACTTTTTATTGGCGTTACGTGAGTGGCTGTGGCGATGACTACATCGACTTATCCAAGACAGATTGCGCATCCGGAAGTGATGTGCCTGCGGTGGGAGACAATATCGTACAGTTGGGCAACCGGACGGATACAAGCCGTCAAGGTGCAATTGTCTGGGACAGCGTAACGGCAGGAGGCCCTTATGTGCGGATATACAATGGCATCGGAGCCGACGGGGCTTATACGATGCCTGAACCGCTGATTGACTTCAATACGGTGCTGAGTGAGATTACGGCCAAGTTCGTTAACCAGGCAACCGGAAAGGATCTCGACGAGACCATTGAAGACTTGCAGACGGATGTAGACCTTGTTAAGGAACAGACGGATAGGGAGTATACACTTTGGTTTTTTGATTACGCTCCGACACAGAATAATATACCTGCTTCGGAATGGACGACGGCTGAGTTAAAGGCCATGCATGACCAAGACATGTTTTATAACCGTCTTACCGGGAAGGGATATCGGTTTGAATCAGGCGTCTGGAACGAAATCACTGACCACCTGACGCTGAAGGCTCTGGAAGATGCTTCAAAAGCACAAGATACAGCAGATAGTAAAAGGCGTGTGTTTGTGGAGCAGCCTACTGCTTCGCAAGAATATGATGTTGGTGACATGTGGGTAAATGCAACATATTCTGATGGTACAGTTAAGTATAAGAATGACTCTCTTGTCTGTAAGACAGCCAAAGCAAAAGGTGTAGCCTTTAGTATAGATCATTGGAAAGCTTCGTCTACTGCTACGACGGCATATCTTGAAAATCTTGGTGATCAGATTATCCTTGCCGTAACTAATTCTGATGATGGTATTGCTGCTGCCAAGGAACTTGCCAACCAGGGAATAAATGACGCCTATGCCGCAGCGCAGTCAGCTTTGAACGCATTAGGCATTGCACAAAGCGCCCAAAGTACCGCCGATCAGAACACTGCCGCCATTCAAGTGACGAAAGATTCTATATCTGCATTGGTCGAAGGCATTCACTTTGATTCCAAAGGTAACATAACCAATATTGATACTTCCGGTCTGGTAACGACGGATGATTTCAATGTGCTGTTATCGAAGAAGGTGAATTTTGATGCTGAGGGGCATATCACTAACATCAGCACCTCCGGTCTTGTCACTGAGGCCGGCTTTGCACAGATGTTCTCGGAAAGGGCCGAGGCTGACGGCTATGTAAAACGTGCTGAAATCAGTACTTTCATTACGGAGGATGACGCGGGACGTTTGATTTCGAATGCGGTGATATCTGCAGATCAGATTCGGTTTAATGGCAATATTGTGGCGAATGATACCTTCGTTGTGGACACTGAGGGTAACTTGACACTGAATAATATCATAGCTAATGGATTTATAAATGCAACAAGTGGATATATCGGGGGACTCCGTATCAATGAGAACAGTATAGGCCTTCCTGATGAATCTTATCCGTTGGATGTTCACTGTATGAACCTATCTATGGAGAGTCTAACCTTTGTATATGGGGAAACTCTGAATGTAGGTAATACTATTTATCGTCTATTATCTAACACCAGTTTGGGAGCGGGCTATATCGATATTAATGTCAATGATGTCCCTTCTGTAACTTCGACTATTGCAAAACTTATTGCTGGTAAGTATGGTCTAAAAGTGTCTACAACTGGCGTTTTTAAAACTGCGGATGGTGGTGTAACGTGGAATAGTATATAACATTATCTATAAGAATATGAAAATCAATTTTAGAAAAATCGAAGCGCAGACCTCGTTCGAAGGTGGAAAGCAAACCTTCGATGCTGCCGAGACAGTCGGCAATGAAATGATGTACAACGGCAGTATCCTTCTGGATATCGGGTTTGAAGACCTAGCAAAAGCTATCTACTATTCAAAAGATGCAGTGGAAGTTCCGGAACGCTACTGTAAAGCTCTTGAACTTGTCGTTAAGAACTCGCGTCTTATTGCGGCTGTGAAACGAGAAATAATAAATCAGCTAAACGGTAAGTAATGGGATACATCAAGTTTGTTTTGAGCCGTACAACGGATGAGCAAGGTAATACTACTTATGCGCGTATCAGCCGTATCGAATCAGATATGGCTGATACAAGTATGCTTGAAACAAACTTGATCATGCACGCGCTTTCCGCTCCAGGTGGAAAGGTTGAGATAAGCACGGACTTCGTTCTGGATTCCGGCAGGTTGGATAATGATTATTTAGGATAGTATGGAAGAATTGAATAAGAAATTTGTCAAGGGCAATGTGCTTAAGGCTGCGGAGTTGAACGAGGTAGTGGGCAAGATTAATGAGCTTATCGGTGCTAATTATGCCACAGTTGATGATGTGAAAGAGCTAATCTCGTCCATCGGTGGCCCCGGTGGAGAGATCACCATACCTATTGAATCGGAATTTGGGGATTCATTGTTTAAAGCCATTTCACAGAGATTTTTTACGGATGAAGTCAAGAAATTGAATGCAGAAATAGAGGATGCCAAGAATCAGGATATTAACTTGTTGACGTTTGACGTAGAAGATGGCTGTTTGATGATGAATCAGCCATCGGATAATAGCAATGTGGATTTCTCCATAAGTGAAGAGGGTAATTTATTATTTGATATAAAAGTATGAAAACCAATTTAGGCAGGATTTTAATAATCGATAAAGGCGAGTTCTCTTTAGAATCTCCTTATGATAAACTTGACGCAGTTTCGGAAAATGGCAGCAGTTACTTGTGTAAAAAGCCATGTAGTGGTATTCCTGTCACTAACACCGAATATTGGATGCTCATTGCCCGGCGTGGAAATGATGGTGAAGTACGTTGGAGTAATATGAGTGAGGCAGAGAAGAACGATATCCTTAATCAGATTAACCTCTCTACTATCGGTTTCACCAACGTAGGCGGTTTCTATGTTTGTGACGAAGCTGGCAATGTCGTATTGAAATATGATACTTCCGGTTTTGATGTAGCATCTTTATCGGATCATTTTAAACAGCTAATACTTGCATTTGACGCATTTATCAAAATCGGTACGGCTGAAGGCACTGCTTTTGATGGGGCCGCCGGTTTAAAACTAACCTCCGATACAAACAGACTTAGTCTATTGATACAGGGGATTACAAGTCTCATCCGGCAAGTGGAAGACGGTTCTTTCTGTATCTGCGATGAAGAGGGTAATATCGGTTTCAAATTCGGTGTTGACGGGGTGGACGCAAATAAACTTTCAAGCCACTTTATATCGCTGATCAAAGCCATTCCCGGCATTGGCGGAGACGAACTTGTCAGTTTACAAAAATCAATCTTGTCGTTGCAGGGCAAAACCAGCCTGTTAGCTGAAGTCGGCGAAGACGGATTTTACTTTATCGATACTGATGGAAATATAGGGGCATGTATTACCCCGGAAGGAAGCCAGGGCATGAGAGGTAATAGCGGTATCGGTTATGAAATTGTATCTGAAATGAATATAAACTAATAAAGAAAAATATTATGGGATTAGCAGTAATTATTCAAGGTGCCGATTTCTCATCAGAGAATATAGGCCAGGTTACTTTTTTAAAGGAAGTGGATGTCACAGGTATCACCATTAATGCCAACAGTAGTTATACAGGTGTTTCCGCGCAATTATCTGCAACGTATGAGCCGTTCAATACCAACCAGAAGGGTGTCACTTGGGCGATAATCTCCGGTGGTAGTTATGCCAGCATTCATGCGAATACAGGTTTGTTGACCATATTAGAGGGAGCCAATGCTTCGCAAGTGACAGTCAAGGCAACTTCTACATTTAATCCGTCAATAACGGCCACGAAAACGATTGTTGTGACATATAAGGAGACTGTCGACGAGTTAACCGGCATCTCTATCAATGCTCCTTCAACTATCACCGGGAGGACTGCGGCTTTGTCGGTAGTCTACAATCCGGTAAACACATCTCTGACCGGTGTAAAATGGAAGATAACTTCCGGTGGCAGTTATGCCAGCATCAATGCTGACACAGGAGTGTTAACCATCTTGGAAGGTGCCAACGCTTCACAAGTAACAGTCGAAGCTACCTCTGTTCATGACAACTCGATAAATGCTACTAAGACCATCACCATCACTTATTCACTTCCATATTTTGATCTGGACGGGAATATGCTGGTTATTCCGGTTAATGTACCGGACGGCTTCATAGCTTCTAATGCATCTATACTTATAGAATTCGATACTGTAGGCGGAGTCATTTACGGCAACACAACAGAAAAAGCTATTCTATTCGGTGATTATGGAGCGGGAGCAAAAGGTTACATCAGCATAGAGAGTGAATACTATGGTAATTTCAGGGTGCGGTCAGATGCTGATACTACAGGAGGTAACTTTAAAAACAGCTATGCTTGTCAACTTAATAAGATTAACTTTCAGTCCGGCAGTAAATTGAAGAAGCTATATTATTCTCCGCATTCAATTACGGGTAGTGATTTCAGCGGTCGCGGTGGCAGTTATGAACTGGAAGCATCTCAAATGGGTGGTACTATTGTGCCTAATGGGTACTTCACAATGAACTTTTCCGCGGTTGCTGATAAGGTTAATACCTTAGATGAGTTGAAAAGCCACATGGGAAGTATTGAGGATTTTACGGCAGCGATTAATGATGGTAGTCTGAAAATTTCTAACCAGACCGGGCACCTTACTACATTGATCCTTATTCCTAATTATACAGCTACCAGCGAAGAAGACCTGATAGCCCATAGAGGTGATGCGATGATTGATATTCAGTTCAACAGTGCCGGTGAACCGTACAATGCGGCAACGGCTTATGCGAATGGTGATGTTATGTTTGCACGTAAATAATGATGGCATGAAGAAAATTATTCAATTAAAAGAGGAGATGGATATATTATATCCTATCACTGAAGATGGTGCCGTTATGCGTCGTGGTAAGCCCCTGTCTAAAGTTCCTTTCGGAGGAATCAACCATCTTCTGTCTGATGTGAATCATATAGTTGGTGCCGGGCAGTCGCTTGGTGCCGGTTCCGGTAGTCTGGTAACAATATCATCCAATCAGTTCGGTGATAATGATATTGTATTTAATACGGGTTTGGTATTCAATAAGGACAGTGCACCGACATCGTTCATTACTAATCCATATAGTACAACTGAGAATCCTTCGACTGCTGCGGCATCAGCGTTCATGTGTCTTTCCGGTATGGCAGGAACTGGGAAAAAGTTATTATCAAGCAATTGTTCAGTTGGTGCCACGACAATTGAACAATGGTTAAAGAGTGCGGATGACTTGTACAATGGCATCATTAATGCTGTGAGACATGCCTATAATATTGCGCTGGCATCCGGTCAAACATACCGGTTGCTTGGTGTACTTTGGACGCAGGGAGAGCACAATAAAGGTAGCGGTAAGGATGATTACAAGGCCAAGCTTATCTCTATTCGTGAAGATATTATCGCAGATGTAGAGGAGATAACAGGTGATGATTATTCGGATTTACCCGTTATCATGTATGAGTGTATGACTGCCGGTGATTCTATCTATCAGGCACATTATGAGCTTGTCTCTAATCCTACATCTTATTTCTTTTGCGGTGCCCCAATTTATTATTTGAAGTATAATGACCAATGGCATTTAGACTCCCTATCTTATAAGAAGCTGGGTAGTAGTTATGGGAGCGCATTATTTTACGTGATGGCTGGAATCAATTACAAGCCGTTGACACCACGTTCGTATATGCTGAATTCGGCTGAGAGGTATCTTGATGTAACGTTCAATACTATTGGGAGATTAGTGCTCGATGTTCCTGAGATTGCTTCTGATTCTTTTTATGGACAGATGAACGGGGCGCTGCCAGCGAAAGGTTTTTTCGTCTATACATCGAATAATACCAACCTTAATAAGATAACGGCGGTAGAAATCATTTCTGATGATACAGTAAGGTATCATCTTAATTCGGTGGTGGCTGGAATGAAATTTAGGGCAGGAGTTGAAGAGGGTGGAAGTTTCCGTTTCAAGGCTACATATCTAAGAGACAATGTTGGTGATCGGGTGAATTTTGTCTACAACGGAAATCTATACCGTTGTGACAATTGGTGTCCTTATTTTGAGTTTAATATAAATTGAAAAATTCCCGTCCTACTTTCACAAGCCGGGCGGGATAACGACAAAATAAAATTGGCTATCTAGCCAATACAGTTACAAAGATAAAAATTCTTTGTTTGATTTCTATTTAGGAGGTATTTAAATACTATCTGAAAACAAATGAAAAATCACATTTCGTTTTGTGTTAATCTGTGCAAAAGTTTTGCAAATTGATTTGTAGAAGTGATGCAGAACGTTTTGCGGTTTTTAATTCTTTTGAATAAAGTTTCACTCCATATTCCGAAGAGAGAATAAGGAAAAAGGTGTCGAGGTCGTTCATGTAATTATTGAAAGCCGAAACAACCGAGTCGCTCACCTTATTGAAGTCTATCAAAAGATAACTCCGGTATTCATTCTTTGCAAACTCTTCCACAAGGGTAGACTTGCCTATTCGTCGGGCACCTTCAATCAGAAGTGCCTTAGTACCTGCTGCCTGATGTTTCCAAGCAAGTAGTTTATTGTACAATTTACGTTTAAATATCATGCAATTCAATATTTATCATATAGTCAATGCACAAAAATAAGGATACTTTCTGTAATGCGCAAGTTTAATAAGACGCAAATCACCTGCAATGCGCACTTTACTGAATGGAATTTTACCTGCAATACGCACTTTTGTTTCACATATTGTTTACAACTCAAATCTACATAATCAATGCATTAGACGGGAATCCTCTTTTTTTCTTGTGACTATCACTTCCTTTTCAGCCTCTTTATATTCAAACCGTAACGGCGCAATCTTCTCCAAATCCTGAAGAACTTTTTCGAGAAGCGTATTCTCTGATGTAATCGTAAAGTATACACCCCAAGCTGACTGGTCTTCTATCTTGAAGTTCACATCATACCAGCGATTCAGCACTTTGATAACTTCGGACAGCGGGGCATCCTTGAAAGCTATCACATTCTTTTTCCAAAGGGAAGACAGCTGGATATCGGCATTCCGAGTAATGGTGCAATGTTCACTTTCTTTGTTATAGACAAGTTTCTCGCCGGGTTTCAACGGATATTTCTTATCTGAAGCAAGTGTCAGATTGACATGACCTTCGTCCAGACAGACCGTGATATCCTTATTTTCCGGATAGGCCTGAACATCGAATGAAGTTCCAAGAACATGCACGGCAGGCCCGTTAAGATTGACAATGAAAGGTCGGTGGGAATTCTTTGAGACTACAAAATAAGCCTCGCCCTCCAGATAGACTTCACGGCTGGACAGCGCAAATTTCTTTGGATACTTCAGGCGTGAATCTGAATTTATATAAGCACGTGTGCCATCCTGAAACATCATTTGCAGGCGTTCACCTTTGGGCACATAGATTTCTTCGTAACCGGAATCACCCAGCAGATCGACACGGGTATTCACCTGGACAAACAGCCCTATCAGCAGCACAAACGGAATGAGTACGGCTGTCACACGAAAAGTAATCCTGCGGATACGTTTCTGCCGGATGTTGCGGCGGATACGGGCAAACATCTCTTCGGACGGGATTTCGTGATTGACATAGAGTTCTTCGAATCCTTGTTTGATCTGTACGGCATCACGGTCCATACTTTTAGCCAGATAAGCCGCGCCCTCATCGGTAGCAAACCAAGCCGCTACGATCCGGGCAACTTCAGGAGTAGACGTCCCTGCCAGCACTTCCTGTATCTGTTTTTCTGTAGGTGTATTCATATTCTCTGTACTCATACTGTTAAATAGACACTTAAATACCTTAACAAGGTGAGGTACGTAACAAAAATTAGCAATTTTCCCAGATGGACGCGCAATAGTTTCAGCGCATCGGAATAATGGGTTTTGATTGTATTGATAGAGAGTTTCAGGCGGTCGGCTATCTCCTGGTTGGAGAGTTCTTCGCGCACCTTCATCAGGCAGATTTCCCGCTTCTGGGGCGGCAGCATATCGACTGCTTTATAAAAGATGGACATCAGTTCTTTCTTTTCCAGACTGTCGACAAGGGTATCTTCGTAAGCAGGGGTGCCCTGAGCTATCTCATAATTCTTGGTAAGGGCGGTATTCTCATTGCGTATCACATTGAGTATATGATTTTTAGTCATTGTTATCAGGTAGTTTCTCAGGCTGATGCCTACCCGAAGCTCCGAACGGAATTCCCAGAAACGGGTAAATACGTGCTGCACAGCGTCTTCTGCCATCGCAGAACTCATCAAATAGCGATAGGCCAATGCATAAAGCAATTTGTGATATTTATTGTAAACTGCAGTAAATGCCTCTACATCTCCCCGCTCCACTTTAGCAAAAAGTGTTTCATCGTCAATATCAGATGTTTGCGGAGTTTTACGCTGCATTTAAACTGTGTTTTTAAGGTTAAAAGATAGAATGATGCGGGCAAATATACTCATTTTTGATAAAGGTGGGGTATGGATCGGATTTTTTTATGGATGAGGAGATGGAGAAAGCCTCTTTTTATATAAACTTCCCATTTGACGAATCGTTGTTCTTCTACAGAGCAAATCTGCAAACACTACTATTTTTACAGAAAAGTTATTTCATCGTGACTATCACTTCTTTTTCAGCTTCCCGATATTCAAAACACAACGGAGATGTAAAGATTTATTATCTTACAGATAATTTTTGCAAAGAATTTACTTGTGAACAGAAGTAGAAACAAAAGACGACTACCTGCCCCAAAAGAGACAGGTTTTCGTTTTACAATAACCTTTTCAGTTCCTCAATGTCAGGCAAGGCATTACGAAGTCGTTCCGGCATATCTTTGGATGCACGGTAGGTAGCGACTCCCATCGGCTTGTTATAATCACGAACTGCAAATTCTACAAAGGTTTGATTCATTTCTCTGCAAAGTATTATCCCAATAGAGGGATTTTCATGCGGCTTTCTGATATATGTATCTAAGGCAGACAGATAAGTATTCAACTGTCCCAAATAGGATGTACGGAATTTCCCGGATTTCAACTCAACCGCAACTAGAGAGTTAAGTTCCCGATTGAAAAAGAGCAAATCAATAAACATATCTTCCCCTGCAACCTCCATACGATATTGATTACCTATAAAACTGAAATCCTGTCCAAAAGTCATAATGAACCTCTTTACGTTAGCAACAATCGCCTTTTCTACTATCTTTTCGTCTAGATCTTCCTCCTGTTCGTCTAGTTCCTCCACATTGATGAAATCAAGTAAGTACTCATCCTTGAATAAACAAACAGCTTTTAGTGCCTGTTTTGTATCGGGTAATGTTTGTGTGAAATTGTTAGGCAAGATACCTCGATGATTGTATAGGTCTGCTTTTAAATAATCCCTCAAAACATATTTGCTCCAATAACGAGTAGCACACTCATGTATATAATACAATCGCGCTTCCAAAGTCTTAGCTTTGGATATAATTTCAGTATGATGACTAAAGCCGATTGAAAGGAAATCAGTCCAATTGAATTCATCAGCCAGTGGCGGATGAATTTCTATAAGAAGCAATTTTTCATTCAACACCAAATCATCAGCCAATGGCGGATGATTTAAAACTTTATCCCACTCCTCGTAAAAAATACGCATATTTCTTATGCTTGTTGCTGAAAATCCCCTTAATCCTGGTAGTTCTTTCTGCAACATGGAAGATATTTGCTCTATTGCACCTTTCCCCCAAAAGCCCTTACGAGAATTTTCCGACACGTAACGTCCAATACCATAATAAAGGGATAGCTGCTCCTTGTTCACCGATGCAGCAGCACGATACTGACTACGTAGAATAGCTTCTTTTATGGTCTTTACCGCTTCTATATAATTCCGTTTTATATCCATTTGTATTTTGTTATTGAGTGCAAAAGTACAAAAAGAATACTGGTAAAAAGATAATAAAAGTTTTTTTTCTTTTCACCAACACTGATATTTTGCTACAGAACATGCCTTAGGATTAACTGTTGAGTTAGCACCGGCAATCTAAAAAGAGAATACTATATTTGGTATTTTACATCAAGAGACTTGCATAAGTAGCACATGTAAGTCTCTTTTTTATGATAAAATGCGAAATTCCACTAAAAAAGAACAGCCTAAAAGGCATTAATCTTCCTCTTTTCGTATATTTGAGGAGTCAAAATAAAAAACATCCAAAAAGGCTACAAAACACAGAGCTATGATAAATACACTCACCTCCTTACGGTTTATATTTGCTTTGATGGTGTTTGGAGCACATTGCTATACTATAGATAAATTCTTTGACACCCATTTCTTCAAAGAAGGATTTGTGGGTGTCAGTTTCTTTTTTGTGCTAAGCGGCTTTATCATAGCTTACAATTATCAGAAAAAATTCAGTGAAAACAAGATAGCCAAACGGGCTTTTTGGGTAGCACGCATCGCACGTATTTATCCCCTGCACTGGCTGACCTTATTTATCGCTGTCGCCTTAGGAAACTACGTCATTGCATCAGGAGCGATAGATTGGCTCAAACACTTCTTAGCTTCACTCACATTGACAAATGCCTACATACCAAAAGCCGACTACTTTTTCTCATTCAACAGCCCTTCGTGGAGCTTATGTTGCGAACAGCTATTTTACCTCTGCTTCCCATTCCTGATACCCATAGCAAAGGATTATAAAAAAATTGCTCTGCGTTTTCTTAGTTTCTGCCATATTGATTGTGATCGGCATGCATTTTACACCGGAAACCGATATAAAAGGATATTGGTACGTCAATCCGATTACCCGGTTACCAGATTTTTTAGCCGGCATGCTGCTGTTTCAATTGTACGACCGTTTGAAACGTAAAAACATCACTGCATATCAAGGAAGTATTATTGAAATAGCATCCATTGCCTTATTTTTAGCTTTTTATCTCTATGCGGCTGAAATACCCAAAGTGTATCGGTATTCCTGTTACTACTGGCTTCCGGTTGCATTTCTTCTGATTAGCTTTTCCCTACAAAAAGGTATAGTCTCACGCCTCTTATCCAATCGTATTTTAGTGATTGGCGGAGAGATCAGTTACAGCTTCTATCTGATTCATCTTTTTGTGCTGCTGTCCTATGCAGAATGGCAAAAAGGAAGTAACTTTCATATAGCATGGTATATTTCAATTCCAATCTTATTCTGTATCATCGTCCTATTAAGTTTACTCTCCTACTACTATTTTGAAAAACCGATGAATAAACGAATTAAAACATTACTAAATAAATAATTCATGGAACAACTAAGCAACAAGAATCCTCGTATCGAGGTAGTAGATGCCCTACGAGGCTTTGCCGTAATGGCTATCCTTTTGGTTCACAGTCTTGAACATTTCATTTTTCCCGTTTATCCCACAGATTCACCAACCTGGCTAAACATATTGGATCAGGGAGTATTAAGCGGTGTTTTCACCCTATTTGCCGGAAAATCTTACGCAATCTTCGCTCTCCTGTTCGGATTTACATTTTACATTCAGAGCAATAATCAGAAGAAGCAAGGCAAGGACTTCGGTTATCGTTTCCTATGGCGTTTAGTTCTGCTGGCCGTATTTGCAACATTAAACGCTGCTTTTTTCCCTGCCGGAGATGTATTATTGCTATTTGTAATTGTCGGGCTTGTCCTGTTCTTTACCCGGAATTGGAGTAATAAAGCTATTCTCATCACTTCCATTATCTTCTTGTTACAACCTGTTGAATGGTATCATTACATAGCCAATCTGATCAATCCCGCACATCAGCTACCGGACCTGAAGGTAGGCGAAATGTATGCGGAAGTGGCAGAGTACACCCAAGCCGGCAACTTTTGGGATTTCATCTGGGGGAACGTTACTTTAGGTCAGAAAGCCAGCTTATTATGGGCAGTAAATGCAGGACGCTTTTTCCAAACAGCCGGATTATTCCTCTTAGGCTTCTACATCGGCAGAAAGCAGCTTTTCGTTACGACGGAAAAGAATCTCCATTTTTGGATAAAGATACTGATTATCTCCGCAATCTCTTTTGCTCCTCTCTATGCCCTGAAAGAGTTGATTATGCAGAACAGTGCAATCATACAGCAAACAGCCGGAACTGCATTCGACATGTGGCAAAAGTTAGCTTTTACTTTCGTACTGGTAGCTTCATTCGTATTGCTTTACCAACGTGAAAAGTTCAGTAAAGCCGTCAGCAGCCTGAGATTCTATGGAAAAATGAGTCTTACGAACTATATATCCCAATCCATAATGGGAGCACTGATTTACTTCCCTATCGGTCTGTATCTGGCTCCTTATTGTGGATATACGCTCAGTCTGCTAATCGGATTTTGCATGTTCCTGTTGCAAGTAAAATTCTGTAAATGGTGGTTGAGCAAACATAAACAAGGTCCATTAGAACATATCTGGCATAAATGGACTTGGATGGGGACAAATAAATAAGCAATAGTTACCCTATAAATAGCCTTCTGGTGAGTGCGAAGACGAAGTTCGTAGCCGCCAGAAAGCTTTAATATGAAAGATGTCTACTTATGACAAGAGTTGTAAGTTTATGGGAAAAGATCGTTTTTAAATTGCCCCACACAAAATTGACGATATCTGAGATATTACCCTGTAAACTTTCTCATAAGAAACAGCTATGTTTTGCTTCATCATATGCTCAATAAGGCGGCTTTCTTCTTCAAGCGATAATTCATGCTCCAATATGTTATGATAATACTCTAATTGTACAGGAGTAAGAATAGACACGATATCATACCCCAACCAGAGGGCACCAGCTACAGACAAATCAAAATCATCCATATCATAAACTTCCTGATGATAATTGATTTCAGTGTAATGCTCCTGGCAAGCATCAAAATAATTTTCAATGATATACCATAGATCCTCACCATCTTTGCTTGTTTCCAGATTACGTTCTATCCATGCATTCAATTTCAAAAGAAACAAACCCGGTAAAGAAACAACCCGTATATCAAATTCACCGTCCACCCTGACTATCATGAAATCTTTCAAGGCTTCATCAAAACCCTGAACTGACATTTTAAATTCTTCTTCAGGCGGCCAATAAATGCACTTATCTTCTTTTGCAACTTCGCCAAATGGGATAATATCTATCTCATATACTTTCTTATAATAAAAGCGTTGCTTTTGACTCAAAGACTTCTCAAAACCATCCATCTGCGCAATACCGTTTGAGATTTCCTCAAACTTTTGCCAATCGGCTATAGCTATAGCAATATCCAAATCTTGCGTATGTCTGGCAGATCTCTGTTGCAACAGCTTCTGCATAATGATATCACGAGCTGTTGCCCCTATCACATAAAAAGGAAGCTTCTCTTTTTCGAAATATCGGCTAAGTTTTTCTAACAACTCTTTTATTAAGAGATTATCAAACTCATCACTGGAGATATTGTAATTCATTATTATAAATTCTTTGAGCAGCTTCAATATTCCGGCTGTTGCCGCTTCCCATTAAATCTGCATAAATTAGTAATGCCGGAGTGACCTGACTTTGCTCAACACTACTCCAGAACTTCTTATAAACGAAAACTTCACCCTCATCATCCGGTCTGAGGCCTGCTTTTACCCAATCGCCCATAGTACCACCATAAAGGGTAAATAACTCAGGATACAGATAACCATCAACCAAGTTAGCGGCAGGTTCTCCCCCCCAATAGATGTCAGAAGGTAATTTTAAATCAGCCCAATTCTTATGAAGCTCTGCATCTTTGAAAGTCATTCTCCTTATTAGCTGTTTAGGCTTCAAAATTTCATTGTAAGCAACCACCCAGCGTTCCAATAGGTCCTGCTTATTCTTTAAGAATTTCCCTTTGTTCGTCTTCAACAAATATCCTGATTCTAAAAGCTCGTTCATTATAACAGTTATTGAACCCAAGGAAACATTGGTAGATAGTTGCATCTGCCGATAAGACAGATTTAGCCAATCCGGCTCTAACAAGATACGAAATATGATTCTTATTCCGGCTTCCTGAAACAAACGACTTCTGTTGGCAGATATTGCCTGAAACTTAAGAGGTACTTTTCTTCCTTCAATATGTATTAGCAAATCACCGACCTTAATCCTACAGTTTCCTGCACTATCTAAACAGTTAATTTCCTGATGGGCAAATTCATCCATCAAAAGAGGATAAATGTTTTGTGCTACAAGCAAAACCGGCTTATCTGTGTTTTCTTGCCATGTTCTCAACTTCATTTGTATGCTACCGAAATTACTTCTCGTAACCGTCTTTTTAACTTCACATAGAAATTCATAGCCTCTGATACACAACATCCAGTCAAATTCCGGAATCGGACTTGCTTTTACATAAACATTGCTTCGACCTACTATTTCAACAAGTTTATTTTCAACTTCATGAATCAGTTCTTTTTCCATTTTCAGTAGCATCTTTTGTTCACTAATAAACCCTGTTCACAAACAATGAACATACAAATATAGTGAACACATCGCATACCTACAAATAAATGAGTAAAAAGAAAGAGTATGAATCAGAACCGGTAAATCAACTCCCACCCCAGAATATGCCTGTCCAAATCACTCTCGTGCTGATAGCAATAGAAAACATCTGCCGACCAAGAGGACGACAGTTTAGCTTCCACCCCACCGCGGGCACGGAAGCGGGAGGCATGAAACCATTCATCTTTGCCCAGGCCGTGATATTGCTCTAAAGAGACATACGGTGACCATGTAGTTACCTTATAAGCAGCTTTCAGGCGGGTGCGGAGACGGAATTCATCCGCTCCGCGTCCGTCGAAAGTATGCTGAAAACGTTCGCGCAGGGTGAACGTCCATTGTCGTTTTTTGAGAGTGAAAGAGACACCTGCATGATAACGGTGCCGGGATTTCCAACCGTCTTCACCACGGTTGCGGTAGTGATATTCGTAACCACCCTCAGCTTTTAGAAACGGAAGAAGAAGGACGGAAGTACCTACGCCGAAGCCCCAACGGTCTATCTCATCCAGTGCGTCACGGGTACGCATCTCGACATCTCCGTAAAGTTCCACTTTGGAGGATACATCGTGCCGGGCTTTCATCTTGTTCCAGGTCACGAAATCACTGTCCTGTGCCTGCAAAGGAGGCAGACAGAAGACAAACAGTCCTACACATAAAATGACAAATCCCCGTAATACAGAATATTTCTTTAGCATATTATCCTCAAAGGTTTACTTCAACTTATTTTCTTAGAAGATGCAAAGCTAAAGAAAGATTCTGTAATAAATCTGTAATACTCCTGTAATATCAAGAAATCACTTGATTTTATCGTATTGCTGTTCGGCCTTGATTTCCGTATACTTAGGTGCGTCTATCATTTCCACCAATGCCCTCAGCACAGGACCCTCTCCCATCGGATCATTCTTCCACTGGGGACGATTATAATAGAATGACAAAGCGGGCATTATGCCCGTACCTGCACAGATAGCCGTTACATCACCTTCCGGAGTAATCTTGGTGAACATGCCTTTCAACCCTTCCCATGCCACATAGATATAGTCGGGATGCAGCCACCCTTGTTTCACCCCTCTGGCAATGCCGAAGACGAACATGGCGGTTCCCGTGATTTCTTCATAGGAATCTTCCTTATCCAGAAGCTGATGCCACAATCCGTTCGCACCCTGATAACGAATCAGTCCGTCAGCCTGCATACGGAAGTTCCGAATGACATCTTCACGCATCGGATGGTCGGCGGGCATTCGTGCCAACAAATCGGCAGTAGCCATGAAAACCCATCCGTTTGCCCTGGACCAATGGGCAACGCCATGCGCTTTATTATCCGTGTGATAGCAATGATAATACAATCCTTTTTCGGGGCACCACAGGTAGCGGGTATAGTTCAGTATCTGATTGGCTGCATCATCAAAGTATTTAGCATCACCTGTCGCCTCTCCCATCCTGACCAGAAAAGAAAGGGCCATAAAGGCATCATCGGCCCAAATGGTATTGACATGCGGCCATAACCGGGCAATAGTGCCATCGGCAAGACGAGGTTCGGACACCATCAGGTGATGATCGGTCTGGTCGATATACTTCTGAAAAGCCTGTTCCGGATGACGGCGGTTGAGCACAATCAGACTGGCGCCCATAGGACCATTATCATCCAGACGTTTATTCCGGTAAATCATGTGCCAATTCACATGGTTCACAGCTCTCCAACCTTCCTGCTCCAATATTTGGTTATACAGGCGATGAAAATAGTCCTGGTTTGCATCGTCGAAAATGAAATTCATATTCTTCAGAACATAGTTCTCGTACTTCGAAGTGCCTAATTTATCTCCCAACTCCATCAGGGCTATGTTGGTGACTCCGTTTGTGTAATGCCAATCCAGGTATTTGCTTTGTACTTTCACATTCTTATTTAAAGGTACGTTTTTGAGCGATGTGTAGGTCTTGCCACTTTTCTTATCTACAAAATCATAGGTTGTTGACTTCAGAATGCGGTCGGCAATCATCACAGCAGTTTCTCTGGCTTTCTCATTGGTCTGCGCAATCAATGAAGTGCTGCACAGCAGGGCGAATGAGAAGATCAAATAAGTATATATTTTTTTCATTTGTTTATCAGGAATATGTAGTTTTCAATATTAGTATATCCGTTGGAAGCTATCTTCATTGCGTCGGACGGATCATTTTTATCAAGTCCGTATGCATCTTCAAAGTCGTCGGGCATACCATCATTATCCGTATCCAGTGGTTTGGTCCTCGACTTTATTTCACCGGGGCCTTGTGTAGGCAGGTCCATCTCCGTGAAAATGATTCCTCCTTTCCTACCCAATGAAGTTAATTCTTCAACAAGATAGCTATCTACCTGATCACGGGCGGGTAATGAGGCTCCACCATGCTGTACGATCCACTCGTAAGCATCCCAGGCAGTCATCAAACCTTCGATAGCGGGATGCACATCCGACGGTTTATCCAGAAAAGTAGGAGTTATCACAACTTCAGTACCAGACTCTTGTTTCCGTTTCGTGCAATCTTCACGGGTCAGTTCGCGACCATTCAGCACTCCATCCTTATTTTCATCATAATAGTTGCCGGATAAATAAGCACGGAAATGTTCGTTATAGCGCGTGAAGGGAGCGGTGGCTCCCAGCGTTTTCCCATCATAATTTAAAGTAGCACCTACTATGAAATAGTTATTCCGGATATCGGCTTCGGAAGTCTGTTCCGTATCACCCATGATATAAGCACCGCCATTACCCCAGTTGTAAACGACGTTATTTACAAACTGATTCAGACCTTTCACTTTCGGATTACGGGTTTTGTTGTCGATATACAGGTTACGGTATAAAGTCACTCCGTTTTCAGCCGTAGTCTGGATAAGTCCACCGCAAGAATGTGGTTGCAGGCCTTGCCCTATAAAGGAGTTCTGGATAGTTATATTCCGGGGCTGATCGCCCGGTTTCTTCGGGTCTCCATTGATGGAAAAACATTCATCGCGCCCCCAAGTGACCGACATGTGATCAAAAATCATATTCGAGCCGTAAGCGACACCGGCGGCATCTTTACCGTCTTTCCCGTTCACTCCCATCCGTATGCGCAGATAGCGGCAAATGAGATTGTCGGCCCCGGAAAAAGAAACATGATTTCCATAAATGACAATTCCGTCACCGGGAGCCGTTTGTGCAGCAATAGTCAGATTCTTGGAAAAAGCAAGCGGGGATTGCAGGCGAATGATTCCCGCAACATCAAAAACAACGATTCTTCCGGGTTTACTCACCGCATCACGCAAAGAGCCTTTTCCCGAGTCGGCAAGCGTAGTGACGTGATAGACCTCGCCATGTCTTCCGCCTACCGCATTGCGCCCGTACCCTTCTGCTCCCGGAAAAGCAAGTACTTCTCCATAATCAGGGAAAGGAACAGACGGACCGGCAACCTCCTCTTTTTCATCACAGGCCAACAGGCCCCATGCCAGAAGAAGTATTCCAATTGTAGCATATCTCATTATTCTAATCTCCTATTTTAATAGTGTATAGTCAATAGGCGGCCCGTATGAACGAATCAAAATCCGTCCATACTAAGCACAGCCCTCTTACAGAATCTTACACTTTCTGTTTTTTATCAATAAGTCAGTATTCGGAAACCGTTATCCAGCGCGGGTCACCATATTCCTGGGTATAAACCGTGGACCCGGTATTGATAATCGTAAAGTCACCATCCTTAGCATTCCTGAAAAATGAAGAATCCGACATACCCAAATCTATCAACGTCAGTCCAGTATCGGTTGCCTGTTCAAAGTCTGTGGTGCAATAATTGTTCTTTCCCGTCAGATTAACTTGTCCCGGAACCAGAGCTTTTCCTGCACTATATCCAAAGACACAGGCATTAACGGATAGCGGCAATGCAACAGACAGTTTAGAGAAATTGCCAATTGCCGTATACGACGACTTGCTTGTAGCCCAATTATAGAATGTACAATTCGAGATAGAAACCTTAGCGTTAGCCGAAACCGGCACATCGGCGGTAAGCACTCCAAAGACACCCGGTGAGATATAAAATTCATAGAAGGTGGAGTTCGTTACAGAAACATCATTCCAGACATTGGAACCTTTATTGATGGCATGTATGAATCCGAACTGTTTCGTTACATATTTGGTATCATTGATTCCGGTAACCAGACAATTATCAATCCGGATATGGTTGATGGTCGTCATTCCTTCGCTGGCATCGCTCATCATCAGAACGGTAGAAGGCAAGACAATATCGGAGTTACGGATTTCAAAACGGTCTATCGTGATATCAGTTCCGGCATCGTGCTTGCCGATATTCAACAAGCGTGTTTTGCTACCGCCACTTCCTCCGGACACGATTGGCTCTTTGACATTCACATTCTCAACAATAAAATAGTTGATTTCAGGAATATTATTCACTTCCGGTTTAATGATGAAGCCACCTTTACGTATATAGAGCGTAGGGCGATCTCCGGGATTAGCCAGGAATGCAATGCTTTTCGTCAGTTTGATGTCACCGGTGCTACTTTCGGGAAGTCCGTCTGCCGACAGATAATAATCAACCCCGTTTTTCAATTGAAAGATCAAACTTGATTGGCTGTCATCATCCATTCCCTCTTTTATTTTTGACAGTAAGTCAACGCCGTCTGTCACCAGAACGGCACCGGAAGGCATACCGGCTGTTGTAAATTTCTGCCGGTTATACTTTTCCGCACCTTCGGGAGCTTTGCTATTGGTCAATGCAACATAGTAGGACGTACGGGGAGCCAATCCTGAAATTACATATTTACCTGAAGCTATTTCCGATCCGGACAAGTCAAAATGCTTTTCATCCGTTCCATTTTCCTGTTGCCAGATGGAAACACCGTCCACAGGATTCTGGTCAGAGACTCTCCATTCTATCACAGCCGAATTCTCCGTTATCTGGTGTTCATCCAATGCATAAAGTACCTTGGGTATGATACGCGTCAAAGTGGTGATAAGAGAAGAATATTCCGTCCAGTTTGAAATGATATCCAGACTCTCATTATTCGCTCTTACCCGTGCATAATAACCTGTTTCATAACGCAAACCTGTAAAAGTGCATTTACCGTTGTTTACGGTCTGCGTTGCAGCGGGTTCCGACTGGAAAGTTTGGTCACGCGAAAGCTCCACCGTATAAGAGGTTGCTTCTCCGGATGTTCTCCAAGCAAGGGTAATCGAATTCCCTTCCGCAAAACAGGAGGAGGCTATAAAGGAAGGTCTGAACAGGCGAGGCAGCTCTTCCGCCTCATCCTTGCATGAAGTAATATTCAATAGACAAAATGCCAATACAGGTATCAAATATATCAATAACTTTTTCATACTCTCTTTTTTAATATCCATAATAATTCTTCAACAGTCCCTGATGGCTTGACAATGCATCGGGAGGTATAGGTACCAGATAGCGGACCGGATCGGTTTCCGGATTCACAGTTGCGGCATTCGATTCATTGATATAGCCGTAAAAGGAAAACAAGACAGCAGGGGCAGGAACCCATTGACGCGGATTCGAGGTATTCTTGACCTGCGTGCAATATTGATTACACATATTGATAAGTGTATATCCCGTAGGTGCCTTTGAAGGATAGGATTCAAAAGCCTCATCATAAGAGTTCTTGCCTCCTTCTTTATACCAGTCTATGGTCTGCGATACACATACGGCAGCCGGATTCACGGCATCGACCATTTTGTAATAAGCAACTGCCGGATAAGATTCAAAACGTTCATCATAAGTCGGTTCCTCAAATGCAGTGGTCGTATTCTCATATTGCTTGGTACGGGCAACTTTTCCTAACGTAATCCAATCAAAATACAAGTTATAGAGGGTCTTTCCATACAGATTCCAACGTGCCAGATCATATCTTCTATGCTTTTCACCCCCAAACTCCCATGCGCGTTCTTTAACGATTGCATTAAAGAAATCTTCTTTTGAAGTAAGTTTATCGACATAGGTGTCTACCATTTCCGGCTGATCTTCCGCCGCGAAAGCACGGTTGCGGACTTTCTTCAGAGCCTCTTTGGCTTGGGGTGTAGGACCGTTATGATTCTCATTGGCAGCTTCGGCATACATCAGTAGCACGTCTGCATATCGCATATAAGTGTAATTGATTCCGGTACCTTTATTAGAAGTACTGCCCAGAGGAGTTGCCATAAACAGGCGGTTCCATTTTCCGCAATAAACCGTAAGGGCGGCTATCGGTTTCTGAACTATATTAGTCATTCCAGAATTTTCATAACGGAACATCTCGCACGTAAGGTCGCGGCGCAAGTCCTTATTATCAAACGACAGCATATAGGTAAGCGCCAGTTTGGAACCTCCCGAAGAATATCCATGCGGAGCATTAGATGCATTCTGTCCCTCTGAGTTCTTTTGCGAAACGATGTATGTCCCCCAGGAATATCCCAACTCTCCGGAGCCTCCTACCTTTGCCGGTACATCGAAGATATTATCATCATTCACCGGAACAATCCAACTACATTCGTCCACCCAAACCTGACGGAATGAGCGATTCAGCGAATGTTTGCCTTCATTAATCACTTTACCTGCATATTTCTCGGCTATCTCATAGTATTTCTGCCAGTCATCATTACGCTGCATTGAACCGATAGCGGCAGGGTTCGAGTAATCCGGACGCAGAGTCCATCCTCCTCTATACAATGCCATACGGGCAATCAATCCCTGGCAAAACTCTCTTGATGCCGCTTCCACTCCCCTGTCCGATTCTTCTGCATACCACATGACCGGTTCAACTTCAATCAGGTCATTGATCATGTCTGTCAATATGATGTCACGGTCAGTTGCGCCGATAAACAATTCGTCCTTGTTTCCTGCCGGTTTCCGCCTGTAAGGAACGTCTCCCCAGTTTCTCACCAACTCCAGATAGTACATGGCACGCAGAACTTTCGCCTCACCATAATAATGCATTAACCGCGAAGGCTTCGTTTTATCAGCAGCCTCAAACAGAGGACTTTGTTCGATACCTTCTATCACGTCATTCGTCCTGTTCACTCCATCATACATCCCTGTCCAGATGCTGCCGTACGAACTGATGTCACCTGCACTCGGTTCGAAAGCACTCTCTTTCAGATTGGACGACGTAGTGACCGTAGTAAACTCCACATCCGTATTAAACAGCATTTTCTGGGCCAGGTTGCCTACCCATCCCTTACCACTGACCATCGGTACATACATGCCATTGACGGCAGTCGCAATCTCCGATTCACTGGTAAATATATAATCTTTATCAAAAGTGGAAGGCGAATTTACATTCAGGTAATCTTCACAAGATGTAAGTATCATCAATATGATAACTGGAATATAAAATTTTCTCATGGTTCAATTCTATAGTATTAAAAATTCAAATTCATTCCAAGCGTATAAACACGACTGCGAGGAGTCACATTATTATCTATACCCGGCGTCAAACCTTTCTGTATATTCACTTCCGGATCATATCCGCTATATCCCGTCAAAGTGAATAGGTTACTACCGGAGAAGTACAGACGCAGACTCTTGACTCCCAGGCGGCTCAACCAGCGTTGCGGAAATGTATATCCCACAGTCAGCGTACTCAGACGCAGGAATGAACCGTCTTCAATCAAATCGCTCATTGTGATACCCTGTGTAACGGACATCCAGGAATAAGTGGCGGCATTCTGATTTAATGCGGCCAATGCAACCGGATCACTGGAAACATTGACACCGGCATCATCCACATAGCGGAAACGGCGTGCCAAATTCATATTGGTAGACAGATTGGAATAGTTGCGACGAACAGCCGAATTCAAATAAAGTTTATTGACGTTGAATACATCAAAATCGCACATATAATTAAAGAACGCGGTAAAATCCAAGTTCTTCCAACTGCCGGAAAGGCCAAAACCACCAGTTACCTTCGGATTCGTATTTCCAATGACCGTCATATCTTCTTCCGTTATCAGGTCTGAGTCGGAATCAGACAGTTTCTTGAACTTCATTGCTCCCGGTTTAAAGCTAAAGTTACCTGAGCTGAATGAAGAATTATCCGGAACTCCCGGTTTCAAAGTCCACTTCTTCGTCGTTTCATCAAAATTAAAATCGTCAACCGTATAAAAACCATCATTCACAAAACCATAGATGAGTCCCATACTTTTGCCCACTTCCATTTTATAATTGTAGGTTCCATACCAGTTGGACAAGGAAGCTTTTGTTTTCCATTCCGTCTCACCGGAAGAAAGCTTATCGACTTTGTTCTTATTAAAGGCCACATTGAAACTGGCAGACAAATTAAAGTTCTTTGTCTGGACGATTTTACCGTTCAATGAAAGCTCAACTCCTCTATTGGAAGTCCGGCCTACATTTGTCATCTGTCTCGAATAACCTGATGAATTAGGAATGATTGACGGCACCAGCAAATCTTTAGTTGTATTCCAGTATACATCGACTGTACCGGTTAAACGGTTTTTGAAGATACCGAAATCCAAACCGAGATTTCGTGTAATGGTAGTTTCCCATCTCAAATCCGGATCATACAAATAAGTCTGGTCGGCAAACTGATAGTAATTATATTCTTCATTATTGAAACCGGGAGCACTTGATCCGCTATACACACGATAGATGTTATGCCACAAATCATCACTGATACGGTTGTTACCAGCCAACCCGTAACTTGCTCTCAGTTTCAGTTCTGAAATAAACCTGACCGATTTCATCCATTTCTCTTTGGAAAGTCTCCAAGCTATGGAACCGGCAGGAAACACGCCCCATTGCTTACCGGGTGCAAACTTCGTCGAACCGTCTGCACGAAATGTAAAAGTGGCATAATAACGGCTTTTGTAATCGTACAAGCCACGGCCAAAGAAAGAGGCTGTTCTGTCCGGAGCAGCTTTATAGCTGGTGCTCTGGTGTGGAGTGCCCAGTGCAAAGTTTTCAAGAGCCGCTTCTGCCGTAATGGAAACCGGGAAATAACGTGCACTCATAAAAGTATTGTTATTCTGCGAATGGTTTATTTCCTGTCCAAGCATCAGGTTTACATTATGAATTTTACGGAACAAATTGCGATAAGTCAGCGTATTTGCCAGTCGGTACGACTCTTTATGTGTTTTAGTACGCTTAGCCGAAGGCATATTATTCATTCCCGCAGCAGACGCTGTGCTGGATAAAGCTCCATAAAACTGATCATCATTCGAGTCCGTTGTGCTGATGCCATATTCGGAGCGGAATTGCATTCCTTTAAACATATCCCACACCAAAGCTGCTTTGAGGCTGATTGCAGTTTCTTCCCTTTTTCTATAGTTCTGCTTATTTTCCTCCAACGGGGTGTATCTCTGATTTAAGGAATTACCATCTTCATCCAGATTTTCATCATCATCATCCGGATCAAGGGATGCGCCGGAAGTTAGTCCGTTTGTGGGACGGAAACGAAGAGCCGTGACAATGTTGGTTCCCGATGTACCTGCTCCGTCAATGGTACGGGTGCGATATGTAGCATTCGTCTCCAGTTTCAGGTTCCTGAACAGTTCATGGTTCAGCTTCAGAATAATATTGTTACGTGACAGACCGGAACCTATCAGCTGTCCTTCATCTTTATTACGGTTATAACTTAGATTAAATTTCGTCTTTTCACTACCGCCGCTGATAGTCAGATTATAGTATTGTGAAATCGGATTGCCTCCCAGCACTTCATCCTGCCAGTCGGTAGAGTCCGTATATTTGTATAAGTCAATATCGTCATAATAACCAAAATTTTTAATAAAAGTATCAGCCGATCCTTTACGTATCATCTGGTACTCGTACTCCGCCATCACAAATTCATAGTTGTTCATTACCGGTAATTTCCCTGCCAGTGTACGTGTCTGTACATAGCTATTGAATTGAACCGAGGTCTTACCCATCTTCGGGTTCTTCGTGGTTACAATGACTACACCATTCGCACCTCTGGCACCGTAAACAGCAGTCATAGAAGCCTCTTTCAAGACATCAATAGACTCGATGTCCGTAGGCGGAATACCACTCAAATCGTCAACCGGAAAGCCGTCGACCAGGAATAACGGTGAATTGTCCTGAGTGATTGATCCTCCACCACGTACACGAATACTGATTTCAGCATCCAATGCACCATCTGTTGTAGTGATCTGTACACCTGCCATCTTTCCCGCCAAGGCATCGGCCACGGAGGCAGAGGCTACTTTAGAGATAGATTCCGAGGAAACAGACGCAATAGATCCCGTCACATCACTACGGCGAATATTGCCATATCCCAAGACTACAACCTCATCCAATAATTCGCTGTTTTCTTTTAATGTAATTTTTGCCAATTCCTTACTGCCGGACTTTAATTCAACGGTCTGGTAACCGATATAGGAAATTAAGATAGTAGCACCATCAGGAACATCGTTCAACGTGTAATTTCCATCAAGATTAGTGGTTACACCATTAGTAGTGCCTTTCACCATTACAGTAGCACCGATTACCGACTCACCGGTTTCATCTACCACTGTTCCCTTTATAGTTCTTGTTTTCGACTTCGGGACATCATTCCCGATTTTTTGTTTGCCTACAGATATTGTATTATTATCCCTATTGAAAAACAAATTGGTTTGTTCCGTAATCTTGTCCAGAACAGTCTGTAGGGGACTATTCTTTACTTTGATAGATATGCGCGGAGCAGTGTTCACAACATTTTGATCATAAAAGAATTTCAAGCCTGTCTGCTTGCCCAACTGAACAAAAACATTCTCTACAGTTTCATTCTGAACGTTCAATGTTACAGTTTTTTCCTTCTGAGCTTGCGCCTGATCAGGCATCAATGACAAGCATACGAATAGTAAAAAAGCTAAAAACGAATGTATATTTCTACTTTTCCTTTTGGAATTAGGAAGATTATTCATTTATTTGTGCGTTTTAGTAATTGATAAAATTAATTAGAACAAAGGAGTAATTCGCGATACATGATTCACGCGGGTCGAAACGAATGAATACCTGTTCGCATTACAAGATAGGGGCTTCTCTGTGAGACAGCTCCTATTTTTCTTAGAGGAAACGTTAAGTGGGTGCTTTCATATTCTATATTCTCTTTTAATTAAAGGTTAAACATATTAATACTCACATATATTATAACACACATCCGTTTACCAGCCGGACGTATATCCATGCTTTTTTGCTACTTGAATAAGAAGATATGATTTCCTTCTTTTCTATACCGGATGCCACTGGTATATTCCATTGATTGGAGTACTGCCTCCAAACTTTTATTTTCATGTTCTCCGGAAATCAGGTTGTTGAACTCCTGTCCTTCCGCAAACGTAATGCGACAATTATACATGCGTTCAAGCTCTTTAGCCACATCGCGCACCGGAGTGCTGCTGAAACGTAATCCACCTTTGCGCCATACGGCAACATCACGTTCTTCGCACCGTTTGCTGTATTCACCGGAAAGTGTATTGATCGACACTTGTTCCTTAGCCTGCAAACGCATCATCGCTTCAGGCAGATCCACCTGTACTTTGCCACTCTCCACATCTACAGAAACAACTTCATCCGAAGAATAAGCTTTCACATCAAAGCAAGTTCCCAGAACCCTTACATCAAAACGGGCGGTCCTGACAATAAAAGGTTGCTTTTCGTTTCGTTGAACCTGAAAATAAGCTTCGCCTTCCAGTTCTATCTGCCGTTCATCTTCTACAAAACTGTTCGGATAGCGAACACGTGAACAGGAATTTAAGATCAGCTGTGTTCCATCCGGCAACCGGATTTGCCTGGATTCACCATAAGAGGTAGAGGCTTCCAAATAAGAAACCTGCCGTTTATCCATATAACCCAGTAGATTGATTCCCCCGAAAATGAGCAGTACAACAGCAGAAGCACTTGCCACCGTCAGGACTATCCGCCGAAACCAGGTGCGTTTCTTATGTTCGATGCGTTTCAGTAACCGACTGGCTTCTTCCTTATATTTTTCACGTTCCATGCCGGTGGTGAGCTCTTCCATAGCGGCTTCTTTCCAGACATCTGTTGCTAGTTCATCCAGCATTGGGGCATGAATATCATCTTTCAGTCGGGATAATAATCCACGTGCCTCTTCCTGGGTGTACATATCATCCAGATAACGGCGCATTATAGATTTGTCTGTTACATCATTCTTCATTGTGCGGGCTCTTTTAGTATAAAGGTCATGAAAACTTTTCCTTTACATAGAGTAATACACAGTAAAGGAAAACATCTAGGGTATGATTAACATTTATTATGTATTAAGGCAAATCAGCAGCAATAGCAAATCCACATATTCACTGCCTGAATACTTAATGAGATAGGTACGAATCAACTTAAGGGAGGTAGATATATGCTCCTGAACGGTGTTGACGGAGATGCCCAACTTATCTGCAATCTCTTTATGGGAGAGCTGGGCTTCACGACTCATCTCGAAAATCTCACGCTGGCGGGGAGTCAGCTGCTGCAAGGCATGGGAAATGAGGAATTTCAAATCATTCAGCATTACTTCACATTTGGTATCTTCCGTGTAGTCCAATGCCTGTGAAAGAATACTCTCCTTTAGTTTTTCCTCATTAGCGGCATTGCGCAACTGGTTCAGTATCCGGTTGCGCATAATGGTGTAGAGATAGGAAGAAAAGGAAGCATCGGGATTAATGAAACGGCGGCTTTGCCAAACTACAGTGAAAGCATCCTGAAAAACATCTTCTGCATACTCCCGCGATTTAAGGAAACGCATTGCAAAGTATATCAGACGGTTTTTATAAGTGGCATACAATTCACAAAAGGCGTCCTCATCCCCCCCTATCAAGCGGAGAATGAGTGAACGTTCTTCTGAGAAATTATCTGCACACATATAGCAATCTTTAGTTTTTTCGGGAAACAAAAGTTTAATAGATGCTGCAAACGTATGTAAAATCCGGGAAATAAAAAAGGGAAAAGATAAAATAAGAAGAAAGCATAGCTTACTTATTCTATCAATTTATTCCCGTGAAATTCGTTTCAGGTGTTCTTCTATCTTTTGAAAAAATGATGCCAGATGCGAACCATCTACAAAGGCATGATTTACATAAATGGATAAAGGAAATACCAGACGCCCCTCGCGGGTTACCGCTTTACCGGAAGTCATCAAAGGGTAACTGCAACCATTGCCGGCTTCGGCCAGCGTATAGGTGGTGGCTGTGAAATACATTTTAGGAACAGCGCTTAAATGCACTACATCATAATCTCCCTGTTTTGCCAACTCCTCTTCGGCACCATAAGGATTGCCATCTTCGGGGATATTGGTTATCAACTCATACGCTTCGGCATAAAAGCGTTTGAAATCTTCGTGGTAAGGAATCCGAACCGTATAAAAGGTCTTTCCGGGAACAGCTATCGGAGAAATGATATCCACTTCATCATGAAAAATAACTTGTCCGTTCTTGTCGGTACGATAACGAAGTTCCGGAACTTCATTCGCCGAACGCACTACGGCATACAGATAATAGAGAAAAAAGGAATGGCCCGAGGCTCTCGCTGCGGCACTGGCTTCGGTACAATCAATCTCTGTGGTAATGGAATACCAGGAATTTACAAAGCCCCGGAAGAAATTGTAATTATCCCGGCGCTCCCATGTCTCGATGTCTACAATATGTCTCATAAAGTTATTGATTAATGAAAAATGCCCGGTCGCATGATATCAGCCGGGCATTCGTTCGTTTATTTTCCTTTCTTATAGTTTTCCAATCCTGTTTGCAAGAACTCGATATACTTAGGAATGTCCTCGTCATACGAATAAGATTTATTCAAAGGGCGACCTTCATTATCTATCAGCACATAGAAGGGCTGTGCATTGGCACCGAATTTAACGCGTTGGAGATAACTCCACTTATCGCCTACTGTACGCAATGTACGTTCCCGACCGTTTTCTGTCACTTTAACAGGTGAGGTCAACGGGGTTTTATTATCTACATAAAGTGTAATAAGTACGTAGTCGTTGTTGATAATGTCACTTACCTTGGAGTCTGTCCATACGGCAAGCTCCATCTTACGGCAGTTTACACAACCATACCCGGTGAAGTCGAGCATTACAGGTTTGCCATGCTGACGGGCATATTCCATACCCAGGTCGTAATCATCGAACTTGGCATGCACTTCATTATTATAGAGGTTAAAGTCCTGAGTCTGCATAGGCGGTGCAAAAGCACTGACCGCCTTCAATGGAGCACCCCACAAACCGGGAACCATATATACGGCAAATGCCAGTGAGAAAAGTGCCATAAAGAAGCGGCCCACTCCCACTTTCGTATCGTCATCATCATGCGGGAACTTGATCTTACCCAACAGGTAGAAGCCCAATAAAGCAAACAGAACAATCCACAATGCCAGGAACGTTTCACGGTCGAGGATGCGCCAGCCATAAGCCAGGTCGGCTACAGAGAGGAACTTCAGAGCGAAAGCCAGTTCCAGGAAACCGAGGGTAACCTTTATGACATTCATCCAACCGCCTGATTTCGGCATAGACTTCAGCCAGGACGGGAACAGGGCGAACAGTGTGAACGGCAATGCCAAAGCAATAGCAAAACCGAGCATACCGATAGCCGGAGCTACCACACTACCCGTTGTAGATACCTGTACCAGCAAGAAGCCGATAATAGGACCTGTACAAGAGAAAGATACCAGTGAAAGCGTGAATGCCATCAGGAAGATACTGAGCAAACCGCTTGTTGCTTCCGCTTTACTATCTACTGCATTGCTCCATTTAGAGGGCAGCGTCAGTTCGAAAGCTCCGAAGAAGGAAGCTGCAAACACAACCAGCATCAGACAGAAAAGGATATTGAACACAGCATTCGTGGAAAGTGCGTTCAGCGCACTGGCACCAAAGATCAACGTAATGGCCAAACCTAAAGTTACGTAAATCACCACGATGGAAGCGCCATACGTCCAGGCATCACGAATACCTTTCTTTTTATCTTTGGAACGTTTCAGGAAGAAACTTACTGTCATAGGGATAATAGGCCACACACAAGGGGTAAACAATGCCAGCAGTCCACCGAGGAAACCGGTGATAAAGATATAGAACCATGACATATCTTCTTGTGAAGTGGTTTCACCATAAGATTGCAGATCATTGATGACAGGTTTCCACAAGTCAATATTGCCTGCCACATTTATATCCGTCGGACCATCTGCACCACCTATGATGCCAGTAGAAGCTGTATCCGCAGGTGTTTCAGTTTGAGAAGCAAGTTGGTTTTCCGGTTTCGTATCCTCTGCCGGAGCTGTTACCTTTTCAGCTGGAGTTGCGGCGGCTGCACCTTTAGCAGCTTCCGCTTTACCTGAAAAATTAAATTCTACTTGCGTAGGAGGCAAGCAGTTTTCATCATTACAAGCACCGAATTCCAGAAAACCTTCTATCTTATAATCTCCTCCTGTGAGCTTCAGCTTCTGAACAAATTGTGCCGTAGACTCAAAATAGCGTACGTTCATCTCGAACAACTTATCATAAGAAGCTATTTCTTTTCCTTTCGGCTGCAACTTTCCTACAACTGTAGCACCGGAAATCTTCTCTACATTGAAGGTAGCCGAGATAGGACCACCGTCACCCAGGTCGGTAGAATATACATGCCAACCCTTGTCGATAGTAGCGGTAAATACAATTTCCGCCTCTCCCGCTGCAAGCGTCTTCAGTTCCGACTTAAACTTGACGGGCTCCTGTATCTGCGCTTGTGCCACGACAGCAATCAGCAACAGACAAATGGATAGTATTTTTCTCATCCTTATAATCTATAATTTATTATTAAATCTCGTAGTCAACACAGGCGCGATTCTCCTTTACATCAGCAATCAGCTTGCCTGCTGCCACATGCTCGGGATGAGTAGCATAAAATTTCACGTCGTCCAGCGTATCAAATTCGCTGTAGAGGGCAATGCTCCAAGTTTCGCCGGGATTCATATTGAGTCCAACTTCTATCTTACGTATAACAGAGATTTTAGCTGGTAAAGCCTCGATAGCGGCCTTGAATTCTTTCATTGCTGTCAGCTTTTTGTCAGCCGGAGCTTCGTCTTTTAATTTAAATAATACAATGTGTTTGACCATAACTTTGCAATTTTAATGATTTATCTATATATTTGTCAACCGAAGCGATTAATATTAACCGCAAAAATACTCGTTTTGTTTTAAATATACACTTAAACGGATGTTAATAATAGGAATTGCAGGCGGAACTGGCTCGGGAAAAACCACCGTCGTACGTAAAATCATTGAAAGCCTGCCGGCAGGTGAAGTGGTACTGTTACCGCAAGACTCTTACTATAAGGACAGTAGCCATGTACCTGTAGAAGAAAGACAGAACATCAACTTTGACCACCCGGATGCCTTCGAGTGGAGTCTTTTATCTAAACATGTAGCCATGCTGCGTGAAGGAAAAAGCATTGAACAGCCCACCTACTCGTACCTTACTTGTACACGAGAGCCCGAAACGATTCATATCGAGCCACGGGAAGTAGTGATTATTGAAGGGATTCTTGCCCTGTGCGACAAGAAACTGCGCAGCATGATGGACCTCAAAATCTTTGTGGATGCTGATCCGGACGAACGTCTGATTCGTGTCATACAACGGGATGTAGTGGAGCGTGGACGTACGGCAGAAGCGGTTATGGAGCGGTATACCCGTATCTTGAAGCCTATGCATCTGCAATTCATCGAACCGTGCAAACGATATGCGGACCTGATTATACCCGAAGGAGGAAATAATCAGGTGGCAATCGATATTCTGACGATGTATATAAAGAAGCATCTTTGAGAATTAAAAATTGAAAATTAAAAATTAAATGAGGGTAACTGCTAATCTTTTCCTGATTGCCTTGTTATGTCTGTGCTGCCTGTCGGGGTGCGGAAATAAACGGCATGGTTCCATGCCCGATGAAGCTGTGGGCGATTTGCAACAGATAAAAGATAGCGGTGAACTCGTTGTACTGACGCTATACAGTTCTACTTCTTACTTCAACTATCGTGGCCAGGAAATGGGGTTCCAGTACGAGTTGAGTGAACAGTTTGCCAAAAGTCTCGGGGTAAAACTGCGCGTAGTGGTGGCAAGGAATGTACAGGGACTTATAAAAAAGTTACTGGCAGGTGAAGGAGATATCATTGCCTATAATGTCCCCATCACGAAGGAATTAAAAGATAGTCTGATCTATTGCGGTGAAGAGGTCATCACACACCAGGTTATTGTGCAACGCGCAGGTGGGAAGACAAAACCGCTGACGGATGTAACAGAACTGATAGGTAAGGATGTATATGTAAAGCCCGGGAAATATTACGACCGTTTGGTAAATCTGGATAAAGAACTCGGTGGCGGCATCCATATCCACAAAGTGACTAATGACAGTATTTCAGTGGAGGACCTCATCACACAAGTATCCCAGGGAAAGATTCCTTATACGGTGGCCGATAATGACGTAGCCAGACTTAACACTACGTATTACCCCAACCTGAATATTAAACTATCCATCAGTTTCGACCAAAGAGCTTCCTGGGCGGTGCGCAAGGATAGTCCGGAACTGGCAGCAGCCGCTAATAAATGGCATGAAGAGAATATGACTTCTCCCGCCTATACTGCCAGTATGAAAAGATATTTTGAGATCAGTAAGGCAACTCCACACACTTCTATCCTTTCTCTTCGTGAGGGAAAGATTTCACATTTCGACGAATTATTCAAAAAGTATGCTTCGGAAATAGACTGGGACTGGCGATTGCTTGCTTCTCTGGCATATACGGAGTCGAACTTTGATACGACAGCCGTTTCATGGGCCGGTGCCAAAGGGCTAATGCAACTGATGCCTGCTACAGCACGTGCAATGGGACTCCCCGAAGGAAAAGAACAGAATCCGGAAGAAAGTGTGAAGGCTGCCATAAAATATATCAATGCTACCAGTAAGAGTTTCTCTTCAGTACCGAAAGAGGAGCGGCTCAACTTCGTACTTGCTTCCTACAATTCGGGTATCGGCCACGTACAGGATGCAATGGCACTGGCTGAGAAATATGGAAAGAACAAGTATGTCTGGAAAGACAATGTAGAAAACTTCATCTTATTGAAAAGCAATGAAGAATACTTCACCGACCCTGTCTGCAAAAACGGATACTTCCGTGGAATAGAGACATATAACTTTGTGAGGGATATTATGGGGAGGTATGAGACGTATAAGAAGAAGATAAAGAAATAGTGATTAGGGGTTATCACTAACCCCTAATCACTAAAATAAGTTCAGCTTATTCTTCTGCGCCTCCTCCAACGAAACAGTCTTCGGTGCTTGCGTAACGCTCTTTTCACGCAACCGTTGATATTCTGAACTTAATTTTTCTTTTAATTCTTCTTTGGCTTTCGGATTCATCAAGCGGGCAGCTACTGTCGCATTCTGCGAAGCATCTTTCAGATGAACTACAGGAGCATGATAGACAGGAGCTATTTTCAATGCTGTATGCAGTTGAGAGGTAGTAGCGCCACCTATCAATAAAGGAATATCGGCACCTACCTTTTCCAGTTCCATAGCCACGTGTACCATTTCTTCCAATGATGGGGTTATCAGACCACTGAGTCCAATCATATCCACCTTTTCTTCCAAGGCACGCTGAACAATCGTTTCAGCAGGTACCATCACACCAAGGTCTATAATCTCATAACCATTGCAGGCCATGACCACAGAAACGATATTCTTGCCTATATCATGTACATCACCTTTCACCGTGGCAAGCAGGACTTTTCCAGCGGAGGTGGAGCCTTCTTGTTTTTCCGCTTCAATTACAGGCTGAAGAATGGCAACGGCTTTCTTCATGGTACGGGCCGTTTTCACCACCTGAGGCAAAAACATCTTTCCGGCGCCAAAGAGCTCACCTACATAGTTCATACCGGACATTAAAGGACCTTCGATGATATCCACAGCTTTCGGGTAAAGTTTCAGGGCTTCTGCCAAGTCTTCCTCCAGATAGTCACCAATTCCTTTTGTCAAAGCATGTTTCAAACGTTCTTCCACACTTGTTCTATTACGCCATGAAAGAGGGGCAACTTGTTTATCAGTGGCATTACCTTTCTGTTGTTCGGCAGCAGCTTTCAGTTGTTCAGCAGTTTCTATCAGGCGTTCGGCAGCATCGGGACGACGGTTTAAAACCACATCCTCTATACGTTCCAGTATATCGGCAGGGATATCGGTATAAAGTACAGCCGTAGCCGGATTTACGATTCCCATATCCATTCCTTCACGGATAGCATGATAAAGGAACACTGCATGCATGGCTTCACGGATATAATTGTTGCCGCGGAAAGAGAATGAAAGATTGCTAACGCCACCACTGACATGCGCACCCGGCAGATTCTTACGTATCCAACCGGTAGCCCGGATGAAGTCTACAGCATAATTATTATGTTCGTCCATACCCGTAGCTACGGCAAGGACGTTAGGGTCAAAGATAATATCATGAGGATTAAAGCCCACTTTTTCAACCAAAAGCTGATAAGCGCGGGCACACACTTCAATCTTACGTTCGTATGTATCCGCCTGTCCTTTTTCATCAAAAGCCATTACTACGGTAGCCGCACCATATTGCCTGATCGTGCGGGCATGTTCCAGAAACTTTTCTTCTCCCTCTTTCAGAGAGATTGAATTCACGATGGACTTTCCTTGCAGGCATTTCAATCCGGCAACGATTACATCCCATTTAGAGGAATCAATCATCACAGGAACACGGGCAATCTCAGGCTCAGAAGCAATCAGATTGAGGAAAGTAGTCATTTCAGCCTGTGCATCCAGCAGGCCGTCGTCCATATTTACATCCACCACCTGCGCCCCGTCTTCTACTTGCTGACGGGCAATGCTGAGGGCTTCATCGTATTTCTTTTCATTAACCAGACGCAGGAACTTGCGGGAACCAGCCACATTACAGCGTTCTCCCACATTGATAAAGTTCTTCTCAGGAGTCACTTCCAACAATTCCAGACCGGAAAGCCAAAGACTTTCGGGTTTCGGAGCAGGAACATGGGGAGCAGCACCGGCTATCAAAATAGGATATTCGGCGATGTATGCATCGGTCGTACCACAGCAACCGCCAATGATATTTATCAGACCTTCCTGAATATACTCTTCCACTTCATGCGCCATATCGGCAGGCGTCTGGTCATATTGTCCCAGGCTGTTGGGCAATCCCGCATTGGGGTATGCACTGATATAATAAGGAGCACGGGCAGCAAGCTGTTCCAGGAAAGGTTTCAACTGGCGGGCTCCAAAGGAGCAGTTCAAGCCTACCGAAAAGATATTGGCATGCTGAACTGAGGCAAGAAAAGCCTCTAAAGTCTGTCCCGACAGAGTACGTCCGCCTGTATCGGATACGGTAACGGACAGCATAACAGGAACTTGAACGCCCGTAGCCTCCATCGCCTTTTCCGCAGCAAAGATAGCTGCTTTGGCATTCAATGTATCGAATATGGTTTCTATCAGCAGAGCATCTACTCCACCTTCCAGCAAGGCTTCCATCTGTTCCCGATAGGCATCGGCTAGTTCATCGTAAGTCAGCGCACGCATGGCCGGATTATTCACATCGGGACTCATGGAGCAAGTCTTATTGGTAGGCCCGATAGAGCCGGCTACAAAACGTGGTTTATCAGGTGTAGAAAATTCATCAGCTACTTCACGTGCCAGCTTAACGGCAGCCAGATTCATCTCACGTACATATTCCTGCACATGATAATCGGCCATACTGACACTGGTAGAACTAAACGTATTGGTTTCAATGATATCGGCACCTGCCATAAGGTATTTACGGTGTATATCCTGTATCACATCAGGGCGTGTCAGACAAAGCAGATCATTGTTTCCTTTCATCTGCCCGGGGATGTCAGCAAAGCGCTCCCCCCTGAAGTCTTCCTCCGTTAAGTTGTACCGTTGTATCATGGTGCCCATAGCACCGTCTAAAATAAGGATGCGCTCACGCACCAACTTTTCAATAGAAACCATTTGTATTCAGTGATAGAATGATATTATCTCTTAAACATCCGCGCCATATCGCGTTTATCATCTTTCTCTTTCAACGCTTCGCGCTTGTCGTATTGCTTTTTACCTTTGGCAAGAGCCACTACCACTTTGGCAAGCCCTTTTTCATTAATAAACATACGAATGGGAACCATTGTAAAACCGGGGTCTTTTGCTCCACGCGCCAGTTTATCAAGTTCTTTTTTAGTAAGTAAGAGTTTGCGCTCCCTGCGTGCCGAATGGTTATTATACGAACCGTAGAAGTATTCGGAAATATGCATATTCTTCACCCACAACTCGCCATTGGCAAAGTAACAGAAGGTATCTACAAGGCTTGCCTTACCCATGCGGATCGATTTAATTTCCGTACCCGTGAGCACAATGCCCGCGGTATAAGTGTCTACCAATTCGTAATCGAATGTAGCGCGCTTATTTTTTATATTAACAGGAGCTTGTTTCATGATTTCAAACGTTAATTAAGCACCATCGTCAGCTTGTTAAATATAAACTGAATGAGCATAGGACAGGCAATCAGTAGGATGGAAGAAATGATTGTAAACCGTAACCGGTCTTTTTCTTCTACTTTCATCAACGTGGAAGCCCCCTCCCACACCACATACACAATATAGAACTGCAACAGCAATCCGATGATATTAAAGTCCGGCAATATGCCGATAATAATCTGGAGCAAGAAAAGAACAACCAGCGCATAGCCCGCAAACTGTTGCGTCAATGGCATGTCACTGTCCATCATAAACATTTTAACGCGCATCCCATTTATGAGATACGCTGCCAGAAAATATCCTCCAAAGAGGGATACTGCCACCGCGCAACATTGCGTCATGGCATATTGAAAACTCTCGGGACCGCCCCATCCCTTCGCCAGCAAAGAACCGATGAAGACGGACAATCCACATAAACCAATCATAGGATAGACAAAAGCAGTAAATACTTTTCGCCTATCCTCTTCCAAACGAATTTCCTCCCAGGCCTTGGCCGGAGAGGAAATCAGTAACATTGCTATATGGAATAATGCTTTATAATCCAATTATTAATCTTTATATGGGTATTCTACAGAATAAGGAGTTAACTCTGATTTTGCCTTATCTAAATCATCTGTTTTGAAATCAGTAGTCTCATTTGCATAGATAATAACTTTTGTAGGAAGTTTTTTCGTTATATTTTTAAAAGCAGACAAAGCTTCTGTTATTCTATAAATTCTATTATATCCTGTTTGCTCTGACACTTCTTCTTCTTGAGAATAATGACGTAAATAGAATTTCAACTCTGTATCTGTATCTTTGATTTCTTCGACATTACAGTATAAAGAACAAAAATGACTATCTTTTTCTTTCTTTGCCAAGAAATATATAGGAACAACCAGAGTATTCTTATCATAATACATAAACTGAGCCTGAGATGCATTTTGGGAACCATATCCTATCTGAAGGATAGTAGCATTTTCCTCTTCTTCTCCTTTACTATCGCCTACTCTTACATCTCCAGTCTTTATAACTTCGATATAAGGAATCGTCACATTAATATTCTTCGTATTTTGATCTACTTGTTGTTCATCTGAATTATATGAGTATTGAAATTGTACATAATCACCATAAGTTAAATTCTTATCTGCTAAAGAATTTACTGCAGTAAATTTAATACCATAAGGAGCAGTAATAACAGTACTTGGAAATATTTCTGTCACTTGTCCTAATGTTACATCCGTCACTGTCGGGTCACTATCCATGCAAGAAGTAAAAGAAACACCCATTATTAAGGTCAGGGCAACCATCCAGATTTTAAACTTAGCCATTTTCATTGTTCTATAAATATTAGAGTTTGCAAATTTAGATAAAAGAATTGAGTAACACTGCACTCTCCTCATTTTTTCATTGTTTTTAAGAGTAAATGAAATATTAATCTAAATACTGCACACCCGACCTTCTATTTAACATCAATTCACAAACAACGTAATATCAGAGAAAGGAAAAGTGTAGCAACCAAACAGTGTACTTGTGGCGAACATCTTCCCAACAGCAGATAAATAGCAATAAAGTTAAAGTAAAACATTGTTTTGCCTTAACCTTTTTATCACTATGCCTTATTCTAATCTTTATTTTCCAATTGCGGGCTGTTCAGCCCACAATTGGAAAACAGATAGCCCACAGATGGAAACCAACGGGCCCACAATTTGGGGATAGAGTTTTAGTTTAGACCTAACCAGATTTTAAATTAAGGGTGTATACTTTTAGAAGTAAAGGAAAAGAGATCTTTCTTTAGTCATTTACGGATAAATCCTAAAGAAGAAAGGGGGGAAATACGATTTTGATAAGAAGAAAGCCCTATATTTAGAGATAATAAGGCCCAAAAACGCTGCTTTTTCACACAAAATACCTCTATTCAGCATTTATCGAATTATCAACTGTCAGACAAGAAGATAAGTCTTTTTTTTGTAAATATTCTACAAAAAGTGGTGTAGACAAACAGTTTATCTACACCACTTTTTCAGCTTACCTACACATGCCTCCCCCTCCCATCAGCAAAGGGTTTCAGGCACATGGATGTAGGTGTGCAGACAAGATTGCCCAAAAACTCTCTTGTCAGACGATTTTAGCAAACAGTTCCAGATGTTCATCTACATAACTGGCTACCATAGCTGTGATTCCTTCCTCTTTTTCCAAAAATTCTTCTTCCAGTTCATCGAAAGCTTCATATTGCTCGTACATAGCCATGAATTCATCATCTGTACGTTCCCGTTCCAGATCTTCGC
>ENA-USYP01000186-USYP01000186.1-human-gut-metagenome-genome-assembly--contig:-NODE-186-length-63771-cov-7.998870_pt1 | contig 63771 bp, 58 predicted proteins | sample MGYA00250065_ERZ773512 | MGnify/ENA primary metagenome ERZ773512 (study PRJEB29103, sample SAMN06112003) | human gut metagenome | biome: human gut; feature: ankylosing spondylitis patient; material... | reverse complement strand
ACTGCAAAGGAGTTTCAGGAGCGGTTAATGAAAGAACAGCACATGCCACACGCCATGGTCGTGGGAATTATGCAAGCTATCAGCAATGCGCTGGGCGACTGGCTCGCCGAAGGTTACAATGTAGAACTGGACGAACTGGGATTTTTCAGTACTACACTGAAATGTACGCGTCCTGCCATGCAGAAAAAGGACATACGCGCCGAGTCCGTACGCTTTGAAACGGTAAAGTTCCGCCCCAGCAAAGCCTTTAAAAAGTATGTGAGATATCAAATGGAACTGGAACGAGTGGACAAAAAGGCCTCGGCAAAGAAACCGGCAGTTGCAAAAAAAGACAGAAAACAGATGATGCTGACCTTTCTGGAAGCAAACGTCTGCATCACACGCGCCGAATATGCCCGACTCACGCGCGTAACGGACAGATGCGCCAGCTCTGATTTACAGGAATTTCTGACAGAAGGTGTTATCCGTAAGCGAGGCGGAGGACGTTCAGTGGTTTATATAAAAAATCAGTGACAAATCATTTCAACGGGAATATGCAGTTTGTAATGCCTCGTAAACCGCCGGATGGAGGAAGTAACGAACATCTTTCCCCTCCTCCATCGCCCGGCGAATAAAGGTAGAACTGATTTCAAAAGTAGGAGAAGAAGCTACTTTTACATTCTCCGAAAGGGAATCGGAAGAAACCGGATAACCGGGACGGGGATATACAAGAATATGGTTTTCGGCAAGAATACGTTCCGACTGATACCAGCGGGGAAAAAGCGCCCAATTGTCCGAACCGATAATCAAATGAAATTCCCGGTCGGGATAGGCTTCTTTCAGTTTATCCAATGTATGGATGGTATAAGACGGACGGGGCAGATTAAACTCAATATCAGAAGCTTTAAACTTGGGATACCCCTCAATGGCAAGTTGAACCAACTCCAAACGGAAGGTATCATCCATCAATTCATCTTCTTCCTTCAACGGATTATGCGGGGTTACGAGAAACCACACTTCATCCAGCCCTTCATATTCGCAAAGATAATTGGCAAGGGCAAGATGTCCGATGTGAACCGGATTGAAGGAGCCGCTGAAGATACCCGTTTTCATTCTTTTGTTTTCATACGTTTCCAGCAAGTATAAACATTGATGCAACTTGAAAGCAATACCAATGTCATACCAAGAACTATTGTCCATTGGCTATAATACAACGCCATCAGACCTGACACCAAAGATATAAGTGCCAGGAGTGTGTTGAGAATCAACAATGACTTGTTCTGTTTAGGAGAAACAGGTTTCGGCTGATACATGACAGACCTTATTATTTCGATAAAAACTCTGTAATTACCTGCAAAGCTTCTGCCTTAGCCTGCTCCAAGTCATCATTTACAATGACCTTATCGAATTTAGGGGCAAAGGTCAGTTCATATTCCGCCTTAGCAACGCGGGCTTCTATCACTTCGGGAGCATCCGTTCCACGTCCTACCAGACGTTTACGAAGTTCCTCTACCGAAGGAGGCTGAATAAATACTGACAGAGCACGGTCGCCATAAAACTTCTTTATATTGCAGCCACCTACAACGTCCACATCAAAAACCACATTTTGTCCGGCAGCCAACTGAGCTTCTACCTGAGACTTCAGTGTACCGTAGTAACGGTCTTTGTACACTTCTTCATATTCCAGAAACTCGTCATTGGCAATGCGGGTACGGAATTCTTCGGGAGAAAGAAAGAAGTACTCCACTCCATGCTGTTCTGTTCCGCGTGGCGGACGACTGGTAGCAGAACAAGAAAAAGCCAGATTCAGGTTCTGCTCCAACAAATAGTTGATAATGGTTGATTTCCCTGACCCGGAAGGGGCTGAGAATATAATAAGTTTAGCCAACATAACATTTACAATTTAGCAAAGTACAATGTACAATTTAGTAAATTACAATATACAAATTAAAGGAAAAACTTGATGAGAGGTACAATTTAGCAAAGTACAATCTAAAGAAAAGCACAATCCGGCGCACACCTCAATACGGCAAATTGTACATTGTAAATTGTACATTACAAAGTCTCTACATCACGTTCAATACCTGTTCTTTGATTTGTTCCAGCTCATCCTTCATCTGCACTACAATCTTCTGCATCTCAGCATGATTGGACTTGCTTCCCAACGTATTGATTTCACGTCCCATTTCCTGGGCAATGAAACCCAATTTCTTACCTTGCCCGCTTCCATCCTCCATAGTATTAATGAAGTATTTCAAGTGGTTGCTCAGGCGTTGTTTTTCTTCGTTGATATCCAGTTTCTCAATGTAATAGATGAGTTCCTGCTCCAGACGGTTCTTGTCATAGTCCACGCTGATGGTCTTTTCCAGAGCATCCGTGATGCGTTCTTTGATTTTCTCTACACGCTCTTTTTCGTACGGATCAACAGAAGTCAGCAACTTGGCAATATTGGAAATCTTTTCGCGGAACTTCTTCTCTAAAGCCGCGCCTTCCTGTATACGGAAATCAACCAGATTTTGGATAGCTTGAAGCACAGTGGCATGAACAGCTTTCCATTCTTCCTCGCTTAGTTCCTGAATATCGTTCTTGGTCATCACGTCTGGCATGCGGAGCAAAGTAGAGAACCAGTCTTCGGGTGCAGGGATACCGGTAGTTTCGGAAATGGTACGAATCCGTTCGTAATACGCCACTACCACATCCTGATTAATGGGAGTAATAAGTTCACAGGCATCTTTTTTATCAATCCACAGACTGAAATCCACTTTTCCACGTTCCAGTGCCTTAGCAATTTCGTTACGGATTTCTATTTCTTTTTCCCGGTAGAGGGGAGCGATGCGGGTTGACAGATCCATCGCTTTACTATTGAGCGATTTGATTTCTACATTGATTTTCTTATCGGACAGTTCAGCGGTCGCTTTACCGTATCCGGTCATGGATTGTATCATAAGATTCTTTAGTTTTCCGCAAAATTACATGAATATTTTCATTAGTGAAAATTATTCAAGAAATAAGTGATGTGTTTATCGCTTACTCTTTACTCCAAATACGTGTGTTCAAGTTTAGTTCATCTACAATATCCAGTAAGGATTGGAGCACTGCAAAGTCCGATTTAAGGATGCTCATATCACTCAAAGAACTCCACACATCTGCTTCAAACCGGTTCTTTGAATCCGGAATGGCGACCAAAATCGTAGAATCCCGGAAACTGATGGTAATTCCTTTCTTAAAATTGCTGTCCAACTTCAACATTCTTTCCATCATGGAAGGGGTAATCAGATAGCGGGCCTCAATCTGGTTCGTGGAAAAGACATCAAAGACTTTTTCAAAATCGGGATTTTCCATTTTCACTCTCGAAGCTCCCATCTTAATCTTGAAAAAGCTGTCCCGCAAAACGGTCGTTTCTCCCTGAAATTCTTTATGAAAGTCAGCAATGAAAAGAAATCCTTTGAAAATATCTTCCCAATAATACTGTACTCCATTCTTGGTAGAACGAGCCCTGCGCTCTTCGGCATGTACTTCGGAACAGATAAAGCTGGTTTTATCCAGACATCCTTCTATCAGATCTTCGGCATGATAACGATCGGGAGAAGTAAACAGTCCGCTATTTCTAAAAAGCTCCTCACTCACTCCATTATTCGGAGAATAAGTCGCATTCGGACAAAAGGCATGGATTATTTCATCTACCACTTCTTCTTTATAAAAAGAGGAGAATATTTTCGACTTATTATTGATACAAGTAATAAAAATGATTACAGAAATAACAACAATAACTATCGGACCAAAGATCCCTTCCAATTTAAGTATTAGCAAAGCGATCACCCCTACTACCAGAAAAATAGCTGCATAAATCAAACCCTCTGAACGTCCTTTCCTCAGGAGTTCCTTACGTTTATTTTCTAGAACTTGCAATGTGGGGGCCAGCTTCTGCGCCAGAGAGTCAAAATCTACATAATCCATTGCCGGCTATTTTATGAATTGAATAAGTTCTTTACATCCGGAGTTGCACGTTCTGCTTCCGGAATTGTCAGTACCGCTTTTCTTGTAAAGCCAAACATACCTGCCAACAGATTTGTAGGGAAAGTCTGGACGGCATTATTGTAATCGGTTACAGAAGCATTGTAAGTGCGGCGGGCAGCAGCCAACTGTTCTTCCGTTTCATTGAGCGAGCGCTGCAATTGCAGGAAATTTTCAGAAGCTTTTAGTTCGGGATAGTTCTCCGCCACTGCAAAGAATTGAGTACGCACTTTAGAAAACATCTTGTCAAAGTCCGCCTTTTCGCTGTCATTAAGAGAAGTGTAAGTCTTGTTGCGCATTTCCGTTATTGCAGCAAATGTATCAGCTTCATGCTTGGCATATTGCTGAACGGTTGCAACCAGATTGGGGATCAAATCGAAGCGGCGTTTCAACATGACATCGATAGTGGAAAAAGCATTTTCTATCTGATTTCTCTTTCTCACCAATGAGTTGTACATCGAAATCACCACCAAAATAAAAAGTACAATAATAATAGCTACGATCATAATTACAGATACAACGACCTCCTTGTGCCGGTTATTTTATGTTAACGAATTCAGTATTTATTCCTAAAATCAGATAGCAAAGATAGAAATAATCTAAAAACCTGCCAATTATGCTGCAAGAAAGATACCGAACCCTTTTTGGATTCGCTTGTGTATCTGAAAATAAACCTGTAAATTTGCCACAATTAAACTAACAAAAGACTATGTCGTGTATCTTGCATATTGAAACGTCCACCTCGGCATGCTCCGTTGCTGTGAGTGAAGATGGACAAAATGTATTTAACAAAGAAGATCTGAACGGCCCGTCTCATGCCGCTCTGCTGGGAGTATTTATAGACGAAGCTCTGTCGTTTGCCGACAGTCATGCCATGCCGATTGATGCAGTGGCGGTGAGTTGCGGACCGGGTTCTTACACCGGACTACGTATCGGCGTATCTATGGCGAAAGGGGTTTGTTACGGACGTAATATTCCGCTGATCGGTCTTCCGACATTGAAGGTACAATGCGTGCCGGTATTGCTTTATCATGATGAATTGCCCGAAGACGCATTGCTATGCCCGATGATCGATGCACGCCGTATGGAGGTATATGCTGCCATCTACGACCGTGCCCTGAAACCTGTGCGCGACATAGCCGCTGACATTGTAGACGAAAACTCTTATACGGAATTTCTGGAGCAACATCCCGTTTATTTCTTTGGAGACGGGGCAGCCAAGTGCAAAGAAAAAATAACTCATCCCAATGCGCACTTCATTGACGATATTCGTCCATTGGCAAAAATGATGTTCCCGCTTGCTGAAAAAGCAATAGCCGAAAACGACTTTAAGGATGTAGCTTATTTTGAACCATTCTACCTGAAAGAGTTTGTAGCTTCCCAACCGAAAAAACTTTTATAATATATGCAATATAACACTCAACAAAAGCGGATGCCTTTGCCGGAATACGGACGCAGCATTCAAAATATGGTTAGTCATGCGTTGACAATCGAAGACCGCGCTGAACGCCAACGTTGCGCAAACACCATTATCAACATTATGGGTAATATGTTCCCGCATCTGCGTGATGTACCCGATTTCAAACATAAACTATGGGATCATCTGGCTATCATGTCCGACTTCAAACTGGACATTGATTACCCTTATGAAATTATCCGCAAAGATAATTTGAATACCCGTCCGGAAGTGATCCCCTATCCCAGTACAAAAATCCGTTACCGCCACTACGGCCGTACACTGGAAGTATTGATAAAGAAAGCAATTGACTTCCCCGAAGGAGATGAAAAGCAGAATCTGATTGCCCTGATCTGCAACCACATGAAGAAAGACTACATGACCTGGAACAAGGATACGGTAGACGACCGCAAAATTGCAGAAGATCTTAATGAATATTCGGGTGGCAAATTGCAGATGACGGATGACATCATCAAACTGATGGCTGAACGTATCAATCAGAACTACCGTCCGAAAGTAAACAATCAGAATAACCGGAGAGATAACCGGAATAATAAGAGAAAGTACTAATAGATTTATGATTTCAGATTTATGATTTATAAGCGGCAGATCCGTTCATAAATCATAAATTATAAATCATAAGTCATAAATCCCAATTTATGGCATCATTCGTAATTGAAGGAGGACACAGATTATCCGGCGAGATCCATCCGCAAGGCGCAAAAAACGAGGTATTGCAGATTATCTGCGCCACGCTGCTGACAGCCGAAGAGGTGACCGTACATAATATTCCGGACATACTGGACGTCAACAATCTCATTCAACTGATGCGTGATATGGGCGTTACGGTATCCAGAAAAGGGCTTGATACGTATTGTTTCAAAGCAGAAAAGCTGGATTTGAGTTATCTGGAAAGTGATGAATTCCTGAAGAAATGTTCCAGTCTGCGAGGTTCGGTTATGTTAATCGGCCCGATGGTGGCACGCTTCCATAAAGCAATGATATCAAAACCGGGTGGTGACAAGATAGGACGCAGACGTCTGGATACTCACTTTATCGGTATACAGAATCTGGGTGCAGATTTTTCGTACAACGCAGAGCGCGAAGCGTATGAGATTTCAGCTTGCGAACTGAAAGGCACCTACATGTTGCTGGACGAAGCTTCGGTTACCGGAACTGCCAACATCGTGATGGCGGCGGTACTGGCCAAAGGAACAACCACTATTTACAATGCTGCCTGCGAACCGTATCTGCAACAACTTTGCAAGATGCTGAACCGCATGGGCGCCAAGATACAAGGCATTGCCTCCAATCTGCTGACCATTGAAGGAGTGGACGAACTGCACGGTACCGAACATACGATACTTCCCGATATGATCGAAGTCGGCAGTTTTATCGGTATGGCAGCCATGACGCAAAGTGAGCTCACCATCAAGAATGTTTCTTATGAAAACCTGGGCATCATCCCTGAAAGTTTCCGCCGTCTGGGCATCAAACTGGAACAACGGGGAGACGATATCTATGTTCCTGCACAGGAAACGTATCAGATAGAGTCGTTCATAGATGGTTCTATCATGACTATTGCCGATGCTCCCTGGCCGGGACTGACGCCGGACTTGCTGAGTGTAATGCTCGTAGTTGCCACTCAGGCAAAAGGCAGCGTGCTTATCCATCAGAAGATGTTCGAGAGCCGCCTGTTCTTCGTGGACAAACTGATAGATATGGGAGCACAGATTATTCTTTGTGACCCTCACCGTGCCGTTGTCATTGGCCATAACCATGCCATGCGTCTGCGAGGCGGAAATATGACTTCACCTGATATTCGTGCCGGTATTGCATTGCTGATTGCCGCCATGAGTGCGGAAGGAAGCAGCCGTATCCACAACATTGAGCAAATAGACCGGGGGTATCAGGATATTGAAAGACGCCTGAATGCTATCGGAGCAAGAATTACGAGAATATGATATAGGATGGTGGAAGATGATTAAGAATGGTAGGATGATAAGATGATAAAAAGAGAAGATGTATATAAGATAGGAGTATTCAACAAACCGCACGGCATTCACGGTGAGTTGTCATTTACATTCACCGATGACATTTTTGACCGGGTGGAAGCTGAATACCTAATCTGCCTGTTGGATGGTATTTTCGTACCTTTCTTCCTGGAAGAATACCGTTTCCGCTCCGACTCCACTGCATTGGTAAAGCTGGAAGGAGTAGACACGGCGGAACGTGCGCGGATGTTCACCAACGTGGAAGTTTATTTTCCTGCCAAACATGTCGAAGATGCCGGACCGGGAGAACTGACCTGGGATTTCTTCGTAGGTTTCCGCGTGGAAGAAGTTAACCACGGAGACTTGGGAGAAGTGACAGAGGTGGATACTGCAACCATCAACACCTTGTTTGTAGTTGATCATCAGGGAGAAGAGTTACTGATTCCTGCACAAGAAGAATTCATCCTGAACATTGACCAAAAGCACAAAGTAATCACTATGGATTTACCCGAAGGATTACTGGCTTTGGATGAAACAGAGGAAGTGTAAACAAGTGATTAGTGATAGAGTGATAAGTGATTAGCGCGTATGGTGAAAAAGAAACGACATAAAGCATTCTGGAGTAATATCAAATTCAAATATAAGCTGACTATCATCAACGAGAATACACTCGAAGAAGTAGTCGGTCTCCGTGTATCCAAGTTAAACGGCATCTCGGTATTACTTTCTGTGCTGACTGTTTTGTTTCTGGTTGCCTCAGTTATCATTGCTTTCACTCCGTTGCGCAACTACTTGCCGGGATACATGAACAGTGAAATCCGTGCCCAAGTGGTAGAGAATGCTTTACGAGTGGATTCACTTCAACAGTTGGTAGATCGCCAGAATTTGTATATCATGAATATACAGGATATTTTCAGTGGAACCATACGGGTAGATACTGTGCACAATATGGACTCATTGACTACCGTACGCGAAGATTCGTTGATGGAACGCACACAGCGGGAAGCGGAGTTCCGGAAACAATATGAAGAAACAGAAAAATATAATCTGACAAGCATTACAGCCCGCCCGGACATAGAAGGATTGATATTTTATCGTCCCACGCGAGGCATGATTACAGACAAATTTGATGCTGACAGAAAACATTACGGTACGGATATCGCCGCCAATCCCGGAGAGAGCGTACTTGCTACGCTGGATGGTACAGTTATCTTGAGTACTTATACGGCCGAAACAGGATATGTGATAGAAGTACAACATAATCAAGACTTTATATCCGTATATAAGCATTGCAGTTCCTTATTGAAACGTGAAGGAGACACTGTACAGGCCGGAGAGGCTATTGCTTTGGTAGGAAACAGCGGACAACTGACAACCGGTCCTCACCTGCACATTGAGTTATGGCACAAAGGACGGGCGGTGAATCCGGAACAATATATTGTATTTTAAGTGATAGATAAATGAAAAAACAAATTGCTATACTCGGTTCTACCGGCTCCATAGGTACGCAGGCTTTACAGGTGATTGAAGAACAATCCGACCAGTACGAAGCGTATGTGCTGACTGCCAACAACCGTGTAGAAGAACTCATTGCCCAGGCTCGGAAATTCAAGCCTGAAGCGGTAGTTATAGCCAACGAAACGAAATATGCCCAACTGAAAGAAGCCCTCGCCGACCTGCCTATCAAAGTATATGCAGGAACGGATGCTATCTGCCAGATTGTGGAAGACTCGGAAATTGACATCGTACTGACTGCGATGGTAGGTTATGCCGGACTGAAACCAACCATGAATGCTATTCGTGCCCGTAAACCCATCGCTCTTGCTAACAAGGAGACGCTTGTTGTGGCAGGTGAGCTGATTAACGATATGGCACGCCTATCCGGTACACCTATATTACCGGTAGATTCCGAACATTCAGCCGTTTTCCAATGTTTAGCGGGGGAACTCGGCAATCCGATAGAGAAGGTGATCCTTACGGCATCCGGTGGTCCGTTCCGCAATTGCACAATGGAACAACTGGCTACGGTAACCAAAGCCCAAGCCCTGAAACATCCTAATTGGGATATGGGAGCGAAGATCACGATTGATTCCGCTTCAATGATGAACAAAGGGTTCGAGGTGATAGAAGCAAAATGGTTATTCGGTGTACGTCCGGATCAGATTGAAGTGGTAGTACATCCGCAATCCATTATACATTCGATGGTGCAGTTTGAAGACGGTGCAGTAAAGGCACAATTGGGTATGCCGGATATGCGTCTGCCTATTCAGTATGCATTCTCTTATCCGCAACGCCTGAAGGCTTCATTTCCCCGGTTGGATTTCAAGATGTGCACAAACCTGACATTCGAACAACCGGATACGACTCGTTTCCGTAATTTGGCTTTGGCTTACGAAGCTTTGCATAAAGGTGGAAATATGCCTTGTATCGTGAATGCAGCCAACGAAGTGGTAGTTGCCGCTTTCCTGCGGGATGAGATTTCATTCCTCGGCATGAGTGATGTGATAGAGAAAGCAATGTCTATCGTATCGTTTGTGGCAAAACCGGAATATGAAGACTATGTAGCTACGGATGCGATGACACGCCGTATTGCACAAGAGTTGATAAAATAAAAATAGTACAGGTATTAGAGTATCTCAACTCCCTTCTTCCTCGGAGGAGAATAAGAATAGTAAATAGTAGTTAATAGTAAAATAGAAAAATTATTAGATGGAAACATTTTTGATTCGTGCCCTGCAACTCATTATGAGCCTTTCGTTGCTCGTTATCGTTCATGAGGGAGGGCACTTCCTCTTCGCCCGTCTTTTCAAGACACGGGTAGAAAAGTTTTGTTTGTTCTTCGACCCTTGGTTTACCCTGTTCAAGTTCAAGCCGAAAAATAGTGATACGGAATATGGTATTGGTTGGCTGCCGTTAGGTGGTTATGTAAAGATAGCAGGTATGATAGATGAGTCTATGGATACCGAACAGATGCAACAGCCAATGCAACCGTGGGAGTTCCGGGCCAAACCGGCATGGCAACGGTTGTTAATCATGGTAGGTGGTGTATTGTTCAATTTCATATTGGCATTATTCATCTATTCTATGATACTTTTTACTTGGGGAGATGAATACGTACCGGTACAAAAAGCCCCGTTGGGTATGGAATTCAACGAAACGGCAAAAGCTATCGGTTTCCGTGACGGTGACGTACTTATATCTGCTGATGGTGTACCCTTTGAACGTTACGGTGGTGATATGCTGACAAGCGTTGTCGATGCCCGCCAGGTAACAGTACGCCGCGATGGGCAAGAGGTATCCGTTTATATTCCTGAGAATTTTATGGAGCGTCTGCTGGCTGACAGTGTACGTTTTGCCTCATTCCGCTATCCGTATGTTATTGATAGTATTTGTGCCAACCGTCCTGCTGCCCTTGCCGGACTGCAAGCGGGTGACAGTATTATGCAATTGGACGGAAAGAACATTGCTTATTTCGATTTTAAAGAAGAGATGTTACGCCGTCAGAAAGCGGATTCAGCTTCTCATTATATCACATTGACTTATGCACGTGCCGGAGTGATAGATACTATAACTTTTGCTACAGATTCAATCTATGAGATAGGTGTAGTAGTACGTACGGCAACCAATCAGTTACTGCCGGTTGTAAAGAAAGAATATAGTTTTCTGGCCTCTTTCCCCGCTGGTGCAGCATTGGGAGTACAAACTCTGAAAGGCTATGTAGGACAGATGAAATATCTCTTCTCTAAAGAAGGCGCCAAGCAATTGGGTGGCTTCGGAACTATCGGAAGCATCTTCCCTGCTACATGGGATTGGCATCAGTTCTGGTACATGACAGCGTTCCTTTCTATTATCCTCGCCTTCATGAATATTCTGCCTATTCCGGCACTGGATGGCGGACATGTACTATTCCTTATTTATGAGATTGTGGCTCGTCGCAAACCAAGTGATAAATTTATGGAACGTGCGCAAATGGTGGGCATGTTCCTGCTATTCGGATTGCTGCTTTGGGCAAACTTTAATGATATTCTGCGGTTCCTGTTCTAAGAGAACTTAACCACAGATGTAAACTGCATCAAAATAAAACTGACAATTTTATTTTGATGCAGTTCTTTTATATAGAATTTATTGCTATCTTTGTCTATATCAAGACTATATAATCTAAAACTAAACACAAATATCATGAAAAAGCTAATCTACCTATTATTTATTATTACATTTATATCTTGTAATAAGTCAGAAGATTCTCCTGTCAGTGAATTTGCTGGTAACTATAAAATAGTTTCCATAATCTCCGAAAAAGCAGTAGACATGAACAATGATGGTATTGTATCAAATGATGTCTATTTAGAAATAATATCTCCTTACCACCTGAATAGTACCAAAATTATTGAAGATTATTACTCATTTGACTTCTATTATGCAGAAATGCGCCCTTTAAAATATCAGACGAACAATGCTCAGTTTGCAAATTTCAGTATTCCTTGCCAACACATAGAGTATACCTCCGATGGCTCTCCTTTTCTGGCATTCTATCTTCAGGAATTTATATTTTATACGTATGAGTTTACTGATGGCGACGAAGTTATTCTGACTTCTGATAGCGATCATGATAAACAATTTGGCTGTATCAATTCGATGAAAAGGACTGGAAAAGATACTTTCGTATTAAATATGAATATGAACTTATTCGACTTCAAAACGGAGAAATGGATAGATGCACCTATACAAATTGCTTATCAAAAAATACCTGATAAAGAATAAATATATAACCAGAAAAGAGAACTTTAAATTTACCTCAATAAAAAAGGATGACCAATATTACCTTGGCCATCCTTTTCTATATAATCGTATTTTCTTACACTAAGTGTCCGATCCACTCTTCACGATCTCCCGGCAGAAAATCAATAACCGGAACCTCTACCATCGTGTAACAACCTGGTTGTTGACGCATGGAAGCGCGAGCTACACAAACCAATACCTGAGCAGTAAGTGCAGGATTATTAATGCGCATATTGAACTCAAACAATTGATTCTGAGTTTTACCGGAAACACCTTTACGAGTGAGGTTTACACCATGTCCCATGTCAAGCAAAGCATCTACGCTGGGAACTAATTTCACATGTGTCTCGTCATTCACAAAGTATGGATCTGCCTTGATGGCAGCAGACACTTTATCAAACTCATAACCGTCTTTCAATTCGATATAAACCATACGGCGGTGAATACCTGTTCCGGTAGGAATAGTCATGGAAAGAGCAGCCTTTACACCATCAATAGCTTTTACAGCAACTGTATGTCCCATACTCATTCCCGGACCAAAGTTTGTATAAGTAATTCCTTTCGGAGCAATAGCTTCCAACAGGGTACGCACGATAGAATCGCTTCCCGGGTCCCAACCTGCAGAAATAATAGAAACTGCATTATGTTCTTTTGCAGAAGCAGACAGTGTGCGACGCAAATCGACAATACCGGTATGAATATCGAAGCTGTCAACCGTATTGATGCCAAGTGCAAGGATTTCTTTGGCATAAGTCTCTACACTGCGGGTCGGTGTACAAAGAATTGCAACATCAACGCCTTCCAATTCCTTGATATTCTTTACAACAGGGTATTCACTCAGTTCTGCGGGACGGTTTTCAGCTCCAGCACGGCGTACTACACCGGCAATTTCAAAGTCGGGAGCCGCTTGCAACGCTTCGAGCACGTATTGCCCGATATTGCCATAGCCAACAATGGCTGCTCTTACTTTTTTCATTCTTTTATTGAATTTATTTATCAGTTTTCTATTTTATCGACACAAAAGTAATCATTTTCATTCAATTTAACCACAAAACGATTCAGTGTTCCACAGAGTTTTTTCTTTATTAAGACTTCTTTCAAACTTATGTACCTTCAATGACTTATCACTCTAAAACAATTTCCAAAGGAAAAAGTTCCCCGAAACTCTTCTGAGTCTGTAATGAAGAAACACAATATTCCTCGCTCGCGCGCGTTATAGTAAGTATTATGATAGAATACATCAGAGGCGGACTTGCCGAGCTCAGCCCGGCAACCGCAGTTATCGACTGTAACGGATTGGGATATGCCGTTAATATTTCATTAAATACGTATGCTGCCATCCAAGGCAAAAAAGAGTGTAAACTGTATATCTACGAGGCTATACGCGAGGATGCATATGTCCTCTACGGCTTTGCAGATAAACAAGAGCGTGAATTATTCTTGTTGTTGATTTCCGTTTCGGGCATTGGCGGTAATACTGCACGAATGATACTTTCAGCACTTTCACCGGCAGAACTGGTGAATGTTATCAGTACTGAAAATGCCAATTTACTGAAGACAGTGAAAGGTATCGGATTAAAAACAGCCCAACGGGTGATTGTGGATTTGAAAGATAAAATCAAGACAGGTGCTGCAAGCACAGGAAGTACGATAGGAAGTCTCGGCGGAATGTTATCTGCTGCTAATGCACAGGTGCAGGAAGAAGCTATTGCAGCATTGACAATGTTGGGATTTGCACAAGCACCATCACAAAAGGTAGTTTTGGCAATATTGAAAGAAGAACCGGATGCACCGGTAGAGCAGGTTATTAAGTTGGCGCTGAAAAGACTTTAGTAAATGATAAGTGGCACAAGCAAAGGTTACCTGCCTGTTAATGTCCTCCGTTTAGTTTCACCTTGACTGAGTTATTCTCAAGCCTATGAGAATCTTTTCTCACAGGCTTGAGAATAAAGTCTCACAGGTGTGAGAAAACATTCTCCCTACGGTGAGAATAAAAGAATTATTCTACCGAAAGATAATAACATGAAGTCTCCTCGTATACGACATATCATCTGGTTATTGCTGCTGTGGCTCATGCCTGGCAGCTTTGTCGTTATGGGACAGAATGTAAATGGGGAGAGTGCACAAGAAGCAGAAAATGTACAGGATACAATAGCTCCGCGATATTCCGTTCGCAAGACCGTGCCGGGTACACTTAAAGACCTTTCTCCCCACCCTGCCGACCTGCAATCACCCATGAACCTACGAACCGAAGCAGAATATGATGCAAAAACAGACAGGTACTACATACGCACAAAATTAGGGAATACCGAAATCGGTGTACCGATGGTACTGACCCCCGAAGAATATCTGGATTGGACATTGAAACAATCCATGCAATCTTATTACCGCCAAAAGAACGGAGAACAAATCGGCAAAGGAAAAGAGGCTTTCGACTTTATGGATATGAAGTTCAACCTTGGTCCGGCAGAGAAATTGTTTGGTCCCGGTGGGGTACAGATACGTACACAAGGTAATGCAGAACTCAGCTTCGGCATGACATACAAAAACGTAAAGAATCCCTCACTTCCGGAAAGTCAACGCAAAACACTCGGTTTTGACTTTGACGAGAAAATTAATATCAACGTCAATGGTAAGGTAGGTGACAAGGTGAATATGAACATGAACTACAACACCGATGCTACCTTTGATTTTGACACCAAACGGCTGAAACTGAAATATGAGGGAAAAGAAGATGAAATCATCAAACTGATTGAAGCCGGTAATGTGAGTATGTCCACCAACAACTCACTAATACGCGGAGCATCCGCACTGTTCGGTATTCGTACAGACCTGCAATTTGGCAAGCTAAAGCTACAAGCTGTTATCAGCCAGCAAGAGAGTGAAGCCCAAACAGTGACAAGTCGCGGTGGTGCACAAACCACTACGTTCGACTTCTCCGCAGATAATTACGAAGAAAATCGTCACTTTTTTCTAGCCCATTATTTCCGGGATACTTATGATAAAAACCTGACCCAACTTCCAAACATCCTTTCGGGAGTTACAATTAACCGAATTGAAGTATGGGTAACCAATAAACGAAACAACTATGATAACCCCCGCAATATTGTAGCATTAACTGACCTCGGGGAAGCCTTTCATATTGGTAACAACACAGCTTGGCAGGGAACAGGAAACCCATCCAACCCGACTTCCAATGTCAATGCCCCCACCAACAATGCCAATACCCTTTATGCGCAGATGACCAGTACCTATGCCGCTGCCCGCGACATCAGCCAGGTAAGCAACACCATGAACAATATTCCCGGTGTAGAGGGAGGTATGGATTATGAGAAGATTGAAAGTGCCCGACTTCTCACTTCTTCGGAATATACTTTGAACAGTAAGTTAGGCTATATTTCACTAAAACAAACCCTGCAACCGGATGAAGTGTTAGCAGTCGCTTTTGAATACACACTGGGGGGACGGAGTTATCAGGTAGGTGAATTTTCTTCTGATATCAAAGAGACAGGGCAAAGTTTATTTGTTAAACTATTGAAGAATACGGCTAACTCTCCCGATGCCGCTTGCTGGGATCTGATGATGAAAAATGTCTATAGTCTCAATGCCTACTCTGTTCAAAAGGAGAAGTTCCAGTTGAATATCACCTACCAAAGTGATACGACAGGTGTGTATCTACGCTATATTCCCGAAGGCAAGATTGCCAAAATGCCTCTATTACGCGTCATGAATCTCGACCGCCTCAATAGCCAGAACCAAACAGGTGCAGACGGTTTCTTCGACTTTGTCGAAGGCTATACTGTAACTGCTGCAGACGGACGTATTTATTTTCCGGTTGTAGAACCTTTCGGCAGTCATTTGCGAAAAGCAATCGGCAATGACGCACTGGCAGATAAATACGTATTTCAGGAACTCTACGATTCTACCCGTACTGTTGCCAGGCAAACTGCGGAGAAGAATAAATACCGATTGACGGGAGAATACCGTGCCTCCAATGCAAATGAAATACGATTGGGAGCCATGAATGTTCCACAAGGGTCGGTACGTGTAACAGCTGGTGGCATGACGCTGGTGGAAAATTCCGACTACACAGTAGATTACACATTGGGAATAGTTACCATCCTCAACCAAAGCATCATAGATGCCGGCACAGCCATCAGTGTAAATCTGGAAAGCAACACACTTTACAGCATGCAGCGTAAAACGATGATGGGACTAAACTTCACTTATGATTTCTCACAAAACTTCTCTTTCGGAGGAAGCATCATGCACCTCAGCGAAAAACCACTGACAAGCAAAGTTGCAATGGGTGATGAACCCCTCTCCAACACTTTATGGGGAGTAAATGCCTCATGGAAGAAAGAGAGTCAATGGCTTACAAATATGATAGATAAGTTACCTTTTGTCAATGCCACCGTCCCCAGTAGTATCAATCTGGGTGTGGAATTCGCCCACCTCATTCCGGGACATGCCAAAGGACTGCAACAAAACGCTTCGTACATCGATGACTTTGAAAGTACGCAAAGTGGTATCGACCTCCGCCAGCCCTCATACTGGATGCTGGCAAGCACTCCCTACAGCCCTTCCGCCTCTGCCCTCTTTCCCGAAGCATCACTCAGTAATGATATAAACTATGGAAAAAAACGGGCATTACTGGCATGGTATCATATTGACGGACTTTTTACCCGACGCAATTCTTCGCTGACACCGACACACATCAAAAATGATCTCAACCAACTTAGTAACCACTACGTACGCGAAGTATATGAACAAGAACTTTTTCCCAATAAGGAAACCCCTTATCAAAAATCAGCCTCTATAAATGTACTGAACCTGGCATATTACCCGCAGGAACGGGGACCCTATAATCTCGATACGGATATGAATTCGGATGGTACTCTGCGTAATCCGGAGAAACGCTGGGGAGGTATGATGCGCAAATTGGATACAAGTGACTTTGAAGCTGCAAATATCGAGTATGTTTCATTCTGGCTACTCGATCCTTTCATCTATGCAGAAGATGGTACGCTTATTAAAAATACGACTTCTACCGCCCGCGGAGGTGACCTTTATATCAATCTCGGAGAAGTATCTGAAGATATATTGAAAGACGGCAAGAAATTCTTTGAAAATGGTCTGCCCATTGATGGAGATATGACAAAAACCGAAGAAACCGTCTGGGGACGTGTCCCCAGAGACCGCAGTGTAGTGTATGCCTTCGATAATACTTCCGGCGCACGCCGCCGCCAGGATGTCGGTCTGAACGGACTCTCTACAGAAGACGAACGTACTTTCTCCACGTATCAGAAATATCTGGAACGAGTACAAGGCATCGTTAATGCCGAAGCTTACCAAAAGTTCTACAATGACCCGGCAGGTGATACTTATCATTATTTTCGGGGCAGTGATTATGACCGGGAGGAGCGTAGTATCCTGGAGCGTTATAAATACTATAACAATACCGAAGGCAACTCCACAGCCAATGAAGACTCTCCGGAGCGATACGATATATCCTCAAAAACCGTGCCCGATGTAGAGGATATCAATCAGGACAATACACTAAACGAGACAGAGAAGTATTTCCAATATCGCATCAATCTGACACCTGCCGACCTGAAAGTAGGGCAGAATTACATCACGGATAAACGAACCGCCAGCGTCCGCCTGCGCAACGGACAAACAGAAGAAGTAACCTGGTATCAGTTCAAAGTACCTGTACGTAGTGGTGAGGCGGTGGGAAGCATTAAAGATTTTAAATCCATCCGCTTCATGCGTATGTTCCTGACCGGATTTGAGAAACCTATCGTGCTGCGTTTTGCCACACTCGAATTAGTACGCGGCGAATGGCGTACCTATACCGACGCACTAAACAATACGCAACAAGGTACTTCTACCACCAGTTCCGCTACATTGGATGTATCTGCCGTCAACATCGAAGAAAATGGTGACCGCACTCCGGTAAACTATGTAATGCCTCCGGGTATTTCCCGCGTCATCGATCCCGGACAACCGCAACTCCGTCAACAGAATGAACAAGCCATGAGCTTGAAGTTGGAAAAGTTGGCTCCCGGTGATGCCCGTGCCGTCTACAAAAACACCGGTATGGATATGAGACAGTACAAACGCCTGCAAATGTTTGCCCATGCCGAAGCCTTACCCGATCTCAGTACTGACCCACAAGACGGTGAGCTCTCCGTATTTATCCGCCTCGGTTCAGACTATCGTAGCAATTATTATGAATACGAAATTCCACTCACACTCACTCCCCACGGAGAGTATAATGGAAGCACTGCTGCCGGTTGCCTTGCCGTCTGGCCTAAGTCAAATAATCTGGATATCGACCTCAGTGTGCTGACCAATGCAAAAAAAGCACGCAATCGCCTGAAGAATATTTCAAATAGTGGTGTAACCTATGCCAAAGTCTATTCTGAATACGATCCGGATAAGCCTGCTAACAAAATAAGTGTAATTGGTAATCCTTCGTTGGCAGAAGTAAAGACCTTAATGATCGGAGTTCGCAATAATTCTCGTACTGTCAAGTCGGCAGAAGTCTGGGTAAACGAACTGCGTCTCACCGAATTCAATGAAGAAGGAGGTTGGGCTGCACAGGGCAATCTCAATGTGCAACTCTCTGATATAGGTAGCATCAATCTGGCCGGACACATGGAAACAGCCGGTTTCGGCGGATTGGAACAAAGTGTCAGTGAACGCCGTCTGGATGACTACTATCAATACAGCTTCACTACTACATTCGACCTTGGACGCTTCTTTCCCAAGAAAGCCAAACTGACTGCGCCCATTTATTTCTCCTACTCCAAAGAAGCCACTACGCCCAAGTATAATCCGCTGGACAAAGATATGTTGCTGGATGATGCACTTGATGCCTGCACCACCGATTGGGAACGCGACTCACTGATGAATATAGCCCGCGAAATTACTACTTACCGTAATTTCAGCCTCAGCAATGCACGGCTGGGTATCACCAGTAAGAATCCCATGCCATACGATCCGGGAAACTTTACTTTCAGCTACTCCCGTTCCCTACGTCATAATCAAGGCAGTACTACCGCCTATGAAAATGAAACAGACTGGCGTGCTGCTATGACTTATAACTACGCTCCCATATACCGTCCATGGGAACCTTTCAAAAGCATGGAGAACAAGTCTCCCTGGATGCGTTTTATTAAGGAATTCAACCTGAACTGGCTACCTCAAAGTATATCATTCAATACCGATATGACGCGCCATTACTACGAACTGCAACTTCGTGACCTGGAAGCATTGACCTCCGGAGCATCTGCGGGCAATGGAGACATCAGTATCGAAAGTATTCCAATCTCTGTAGCCAAAGAATTTCTCTGGAACCGTGACTTTGCCCTACGCTGGGACCTGACGAAAAACCTACGCTTCAATTTCACCTCTGCTACCCACGCTGAAATTGTAGAACCCTACGGTGTAGTGAATAAAGACCTTTATCCTGACGAATACACAGCCTGGAAGGATACTGTCCGCCGTAGCCTGCTCTCACTCGGCCGCCCCATCGACTTCCAGCAGACATTCAATGCTACCTATAAACTCCCATTTGATAAATTCCCCGCCACTGACTGGATCAGTGCAGATCTCCGCTTTGCTTCTTCCTATAATTGGGATCGTGGCGTGTCCTTATCCGAAGGCATAGAAATGGGAAATACTGTCAGCAACCAACGAAGCATCGATGTAAATTCCCGTTTCAACCTTGAAGCGTTATATAACAAGATCCCCTATCTGAAACAAGTAAACCGTCGCTTCTCTGCCTCGTACCGTAAACCGACATCCCCCAAAGAACAGAAGCCACGTCGCTACGATAAAGAAATACAACTACGTGCAGATACCACCCTCACGATACAGCACAATATGAACTCCCGTCGTCCCAAAGTCAGTGCACTTACAGTCGACGGGCATCGTTATCCTGTAAATTATAAAGTCCTAAGTGCCAATTCTCTCCGTATCAATACAAAAGATACGGCACGCATTAAACTTACGATCATTCCCGGCCCCAATCCGGAAGATGGCTGGTGGTATAAATTCGGACAACATGCCGCCCGCTTCGCTATGAGCGTGCGCAATTTCAGCTTTACGTACAAGAATACATACGCTATGACCCTTCCCGGCTTCCGTCCTGAAGTCGGTGACATGTTCGGACAAAAAAAGCATGGTGGCTTCCTTGCTCCGGGAATAGACTTTGCTTTTGGTCTTACCGGAGATGGTTACATTGACCGTGCCCTACAAAACGATTGGCTTGTTTGTAACGACTCCATTGTCAGTCCGGCCAGCAGCAATGCACTGGAAGACTTGCAACTACGTATTTCCCTGGAACCGATACGTGATCTCAAAATAGACCTCACTGCAAATCGTACCCGTAACCGCAGTCGCGAAATGCAATATATGTTCGCAGGCATGCCGGATACCCGCAGTGGCAATTTCTCTATGAGCATCATTTCTATCGGAAGTTCTTTCGAACGACACAGTGCCGGAGATGGCTACCGTTCCGGTACTTTCGAACGCTTCCGCCGTAACCTCGATGTTATCCGGGATCGTGTAGAATCTCAGTTCATTGGTGCGCAATACCCACAAGGCAGCGCCTTTGCCGGTAAGACATTCGATCCAGCCAATGGTACTATCAGCAAACATTCACCAGACGTTATGATACCCGCTTTCCTTGCCGCCTATACCGGAAGGAACGCCCGGAACTCAGCCCTCGACTTCTTCCCCAGCCTGTTCTCCATGATGCCGAACTGGCGTATCACCTACACAGGACTTACCAAGATAGCCTGGTTCAAAAAGAACTTCCGCAGTGTCAATCTGAATCATGCCTATCGCAGCACCTACAGCGTCGGCAGCTACAACACTTTCCAGAGTTTCATGAGCTATATGGGTGATATCGGCTTTGTAGAAGATGTGCAATCAGGAAATCCCATTCCTTCATCCCGTTTCGATATCAGCATGGTATCCATCAACGAGCAATTCTCTCCCCTCATTGGTATGGATGCTACTCTCAAAAATGGACTTACCGCCAAGGTAGAATATAAAACCAGTCGTATTCTGAATCTTAGTATGAGCGCCTGCCAACTGGTAGAAACAGCCTCACGTGACTTTGTAATCGGTCTGGGATACAAGATTGTCAACTTTAACTTATTCGGCCGCCGCAATGTAAAGGACAGTAAAAATCGTGTCAGCCATGATCTTGCTCTTCGCACCGATATATCATTCCGTAACCAGTCGGCCCTTTGCCGTGATATCCAACAAGGATTTGCCCAGGCTACCAATGGGAACAAAGCCCTTAAAATATCTTGTTCTGCAGACTATACCCTAAGTCGTCTTCTGACTTTACGTCTTTACTACGATCGCCAGCAAAATACCCCACTGATATCTTCCAGTTCGTACCCGGTTGTCAGTGCCGACTTCGGTTTCAGTATGAAATTCTCACTGACTCGGTAAATATATCCGACGGCAGGAGCACAAGTTCGAGGGAAAGCCCTATCTTTGTCCAATATAAAGTAAAACAACATGAAACAATCAAGAATTTACATGAAGCGTTGGTTAGCAGCTAACGAACGCAGTAAACAAGTTCCGACCGACACCTGGTATTTGCACTTCGCCAGTCAACTACTTCTTTTGATCGATCAATCTCCATTATACTGTAAAAAATCTGAAACGGAAAGAGTAGATGCTGCCATTTCATTAGCTCTCTACTTCCAAGACAGCATAGCCCAATCAGGTGGCTGGAAAGAGTTTTCAAATGCATACTACGGACTGTATAAATCTTATCTACCTTTCTATACACTGACAGATGCATATACTCCCGATGAAATCAACGTAGAGGACCTGTCATTTATACAATGGACACTCTTCTCCCGATATGCCATTTTTGAGGAAGACGAGGTTATCGTCCAAAACCCTCATGACCCCGATTTATTGGCACTCAGCCGGGAAGCGTATGATCTAATGGATGCTTCATTCGAAGAAGCACCTATTTGTGATGAACCTTCTTCTCCTATTTGGGTGATGGGATTGGATTTATTAGAAATGCCTCAAGTGCCATTACCCGAAATTAAACCGGGAATGCAACTCAAGAAAGATGTAGAAAATTGTCTGGCATACAGTAAAGGAGAACCACTATTGTACTTCTCCGTATATGACGAGCTATGTAAATTCTTTATAGAAGAACTGAAATGGGAAAATAAAAATGAAAGCCTGCTACCCGAATTAAAAAATGAAAGGAACTTCGTAATCTATGCCAACGCCAAAGGTATGTTGATTGCCCCGAATGTTTCCTATTGTTTCTGCGATCCGCATAATCCAACATACAATGCAGCAAATGCTGCTGATAGAGGATTCAAATTATTCACTTATCCGGGAGCTTGTCCCTTTGATCTTGTAAAATATGGTATGGCTAAAGGACTGTTCCCTGATCTGCAACTTCCTTTTCCCGGTGGAAAAGAAGTATTGCATGATAATTGGGACTTCATTGCACGTTACTTCTTGTGTGAATATTACGAAGGGATTTAAAGAGGTGGTAGGGTGATAGAGTGATAAGGTGGTAGGGTGATAACACAGTTTCCACATCTTATCACTCTATCACCTTATTACTCTATCATCACCTTATCACCCTCTCCCAATTCCACTATTTCTTCCTTGCACAGCGTCAATTTCTCTACCCCGTTCGTTGTTACTGCCCAAGAATTTTCGATGCCCAACGGACCAATACCCGGTAATACGATTTTCGGTTCAAGCGCAAATACCATGCCCGGCTCCAACTCCTGTTTCATACGCGGAGCAAGTACAGGGGCTTCATTAATTTCCAGACCAATACCATGACCTATAAATTTCGCTTTCTGTCCGGCTCCCATAAAATAATCAGCAAACCCGGCTTTAGTAACCATATCGATAGCTGTATTATAAAGATCTTCGCACACAGCCCCTGGTTTTGCCTTTTCTGTTACGGCTTCCTGTATTTCCAGACAAGTTTGATGAGCAGCATAAGCTCTCTCCGGCAATTTACCAATAGAGAACACACGGCTCATATCACCCATATATCCATTGAAGTTTCCACCCATATCCACCATGAGACTCTGTCCGGGTTGCAACATTGCACCATTTGCACCGATAGGTATAGACGGATCAAGTCCTTCACCTCCTAAAGCAAAATCATAAGGTGCAGGAGCAGTAGCATTATCACCAGCCAACAGACTTCCCATAAATATCTCCATACTCTGTCCAAAAGTCCGGAAAATACCCAGGCAACCTTCCAAGCGCATCAGACGTTCTATCTCAATAGACAACTGGCGGTCTGTCATTTCCGGTTGATAAACAGAAGGAATCCGCTCGTATGCTTTCGCGTGAGCAGCACCCGACCGGCGGAACATCTCAATCTCAATATCCGTCTTTATACTGCGTGCCTTACGAATAATAGGTGTACCATTCACAACCGTCGTTTCCGGAAAGCAAGCTGCCAGACGGGTATATTCAGTATACGACAATTCATCTCCCTCCAACATTAACTTTGTGGGCAAAGGTAACCCGCACTCTTTCAACAAATCAGTCAACTGCTCCGGCTTACGGATAGGATGAATATGTTCCCCCTCAATATTATTAGGGCGTTTGACAAACAAACGTGCCGGGGCATTCAGAGGTAAATAAAGATAACCACTGACAACACGTCCATACGTATAGATTAAATTTACATTGCAAGTGATAAGAGCGGCATCAATCTCTTGTTGAGCCATCAAGACGCGTATTTTATCGCGTCTCAGTTTCAATTCAGGTTGTAACATCTCTTTGTTATTTATAATTTCGAGATGCAAAGGTAGACTAAAAAATGAAGAATGAAGAATGAAGAATGAAAAAAAGTACTGCCCTACACCTTCGCAGGCAGGGGCAGCACAAACCACAAATACAAATACAACTAAACAAAGTTTTCCTTTAAATAATTCCCTGACCCATCATAGCGTGAGCCACCTTCATGAAGCCTGCAATATTGGCACCCTTCACGTAATTGATGTAACCGTCAGGTTCTGTCCCATATTTTACGCATTGTGCATGAATGCCGTGCATAATAGCGTGCAGTTTCTCGTCCACTTCGGCAGCACACCAACTGAGATGCATTGCATTCTGTGACATTTCCAATCCGGAAGTAGCAACACCACCGGCATTGACTGCCTTACCCGGAGCATACATCACCTTATGTTCGATGAACAGGTCGATAGCTTCCGGCGTACAGCCCATATTTGAAATTTCTCCTACACACATCACTTTATTTTCAATCAACTGACGGGCATCCTCACCATTCAGTTCATTTTGCGTAGCACAAGGCAATGCAATATCAGCTTTCACTTCCCAAGGACGCTTGCCGGCAACAAATGTAGAACCGGGGAATTCGTCTGCATACGGAGCCACGATATCGTTGCCCGATGCACGGAGTTCAAGCATATAATCTATCTTTTCACCACTGATACCATTCGGATCATAGATGTATCCGTCCGGTCCGGAGATAGTAACTACTTTTGCACCCAACTCAGTTGCTTTGGTAGCAGCTCCCCAAGCCACATTTCCGAAACCGGAAATAGCAACGGTCTTACCTTTGATATCAATGCCTTTAGTTTCTAACATCTGGTTCACGAAGTACAATCCACCGAAACCTGTAGCCTCAGGACGAATCAGAGAACCGCCGAATTCCAAACCCTTTCCGGTAAATGTACCGGTAAATTCACGCGTCAGCTTCTTATACATACCGAACATATAGCCCACTTCACGGCCACCTACACCGATATCACCGGCCGGCACATCCATATCCGGACCAAGATGACGCCACAGTTCCAGCATGAAAGCCTGGCAGAATCTCATTATTTCACCATCGCTCTTACCACGTGGAGAGAAGTCGGAACCACCTTTACCACCACCCATAGGCAGAGTAGTCAGTGCATTTTTAAACGTCTGTTCGAATCCTAAGAATTTCAGGATAGAAAGGTTTACAGATGCATGGAAACGAATGCCGCCTTTGTACGGGCCAATGGCATTGTTGAATTGCACACGATAGCCAAGGTTGGTTTGTACATCACCTTTGTCGTCCACCCAAGTAACACGGAACGTAAAGATACGGTCGGGTTCAACCAAGCGTTCTATGATTTTAGCTTTCTCGAACTCTGGATGCTGGTTATAGATATCTTCGATGGAAAGAAGTACTTCCTTTACGGCTTGAAGATATTCAGACTCGCCGGGATGCTTTGCCTCTAAAGAGGACATAATTCGTTCGATATTCATAATATTACGTTTTAAAAGGTTTATCCTTTCGTGATTTTAAGGTTATTCGAACAAAATGTCAGCGAATAACACTGCAAATATAGGTAAACTTTTGAATTTACCTATATTTTTCAGCGATATTTTGATTAAATAATGATAAAACGTCAGATTAATTATGAATTATAATTTAAAACTTAGGGTTCATTCCCAGATTATACATGATAAAGCCGTAAATGTCCGCCTGTTCCTCAAGCACCTTACTCATGGGCTTACCTGCACCATGTCCTGCTTTGCTATCGATACGGATAAGCGTAGGATTCGTTCCGTCATTACATTCTTGCAGGGTAGCTGCAAATTTGAATGAGTGGGCAGGAACCACACGGTCATCATGATCGGCTGTAGTTACCATCGTTGCAGGATACTTGATACCGGGTTTCAGATTGTGCAGTGGAGAGTATCCTTTCAGGTACTCGAACATTTCCTTACTATCTGCACTTGTGCCGTAATCGCTTGCCCAGTTCCAGCCGATAGTGAACTTATGATAACGCAACATATCCATTACACCTACCTGCGGAATAGCTACACGGAACAGGTCAGGACGTTGTGTCATACAGGCTCCTACCAGCAAACCACCATTGGAACCGCCTACTATGGCAATCTTATCTTTATTAGTATATTTATTATCGATAAGATATTCGGCAGCCGAAATAAAATCATCAAATACATTTTGCTTCTGCATCTTGGTACCTGCTATGTGCCAGTCTTCACCATACTCGCCACCCCCACGCAGGTTAACCTGTGCATAGATACCTCCATTTTCCAGGAACGGAATACGTGATGTAGAGAACCCCGGATTAAGACTGATATTGAAGCCACCGTAACCATAAAGGAATACGGGATTCTTGCCGTCCTTCTTAAGATCTTTCTTATAAGTCAGGAACATCGGTATCTTTGTTCCGTCTTTGCTGGGATAAAACACTTGTTCCGTCACAAACTCGTCTGAATTGAAATCGACCTTCGGAGCACGGAAAAGCTCGTAGGTATTCGCATCCATATCATATTTATAAGTAGCACCGGGAATAGTAAATGAAGTAAATCCGAAGAAACATTCTTTATCATCCTTATCTCCCGTGAAACCTACAGAGCCAAGTGAAGGCAATTCTATTTCCAGTATTTCCTTACCATCCATCCCATATACATAAGCATGGTTGGCTGCATCCTTATCATAGGTCAGGAACAGTTTTCCACCTATCACTCCAGCATTCGAAAGTACATTCTCACTCTCCGGAACCAGTTCGGTCCAATCTTTCAGGGCAGGCTTATTGATATCTGCTATCATAAGACGGTACTTAGGTGCATCGTAGTTCGTAAACATATAAATCTTATCTCCTATCACTTCCATCGGAGCATAGTTATAATCCATATCCGTAGCCATTGTCACAAACGGAGCATTCGGTTTACGCAGATCTTTCATATACAAAGCATTTCCGCGCCCGTCACCGCTCTCATACAGGAACAGGACAGTCTCATCCTCATTTACACTGGCAGTATAAAAACGCTTGGGATGTGCCGGATTCTGATAAACCAGCTGATCCTGCGACTGCGGCGTACCCATCTTATGATAATAAATCTTATGATTCTCGTTTACGTTAGAAAATTCCTTTCCTTTCACCGGGGCGTCATAAGCGCTGTAATAGAACCCGTCTCCTTGCCAGGCAGCCCCTGTAAACTTCGCCCATTCGATGTGATCATCCAGCAGTTTACCGGTTTCCGTATCCATCACATAGATTTCACGCCAATCCGATCCGCTGCGTGATATGGTATATGCTGTATATTTTCCATTATTTGAGAAAGAGATACCCGATAAGGCTACTGTACCATCGTCCGAGAGTTTGTTAGGATCGAGGAATACACGTGGTTCACCGTCCAAGCTATCCTGTACATACAGTACGCTCTGGTTCTGCAAACCGTCATTCTTATAGAAGTAATACTTGCCGTGTTTTTTGAATGGTGTACCAATCTTTTCATAATTAGCCACATCCGTCAGTCGCTTCAGCAGAGCATCACGGAAAGGTATCTTAGACAAATAGCCGTTTGTTACTTTGTTCTGAGCTTCCACCCATGCAGCAGTTGCAGCGGAAGTGTCATTCTCCAACCAACGATACGGGTCGGGTACTTCTGTTCCAAAATAGACATCTACAGTATCCACCTTCGCGGTTTCAGGATACGTAAGCTTTTGTTGTTGTGCACATGACATCATGATGATACCGGTTGCGAATAAAGTTACTTTTTTCATATTATACATATAAGAGTGTACAAGTTAGTTTAGGCGTAAAATTACAAAAACAACTGATAATAAACAAGGATTTGCAGTATAATTATGCAGGGAAAATGAAATACCTGTCATGCAAGAACAGTGATAATCATTTAAGAAAAATACATTATATCTGAATAAGCATTAATAATTAGACCTTTGGATACCTCAAAATAACAATGATATGAAAAAGATGGAACAGAATACTCTCTTTTTTGTCGTACATAATATAGATTTCTATAAATTGAGAAAAAACTATGGCAACTGTAAAAGTAAAATTAAGAAAATCATCGGTGGAAGGAAAAGCCGGCAGTATCTATTATCAGCTATGCCACAAGCAGAGCAGCAGACAAATAACCACCCGGATGCATGTACCTTCCCAATGGTGGGATGCAAAAAAAGGAACATTTATAAATGAAGCGGACAACAGCGGAATGTCAGCCCGCTACCAACGTCAAATAGAGAAAGACTTGCAGTGCATCCGCCGGATTCTATGCGAATGGGACGGAGCCGGAAAAGACTACACTTTGGCGGATGTCATTGCCAGCTTTCATACTTGGAATGAAAAAGGAGACACCATACTGTCCTGTTTGACTGCTTTGACCGATGAGTTAAAAAATGACGGACAATGAGGAAATACCCGTAACCTGCAACGGGCAATGAACAGTTTCTCCGGTTTCCTGAGAGGCGTGGATATCCCCCTCAATCAGGTGGACGAAAGGCTTATCATAGAGTACGAGCAATGGCTCCGATCACGAAAAGTAAGCAGAAATAGCAGTTCTTTTTATATGCGGACTTTGCGCTCTGCCTATAATAAGGTGATAAGCACGAGGCGGCTGGAACAGACATATCCCTTTCAGAGCGTTTATACAGGCGTGGAACGCACCCGTAAACGTGCTGTACATGAGGATATCATGGTTCGTTTGCAAAAATTGGATCTGACACGTTCTGCTCCGCTTGCCTTTTCGCGCGATTTGTTTATTTTCAGCTATTGTACCCGTGGAATGGCCTTCGTAGATATTGCCTATCTGAAGAAAGAAAACATCAGCGGAGGAATGCTTAGCTATGTCCGCCATAAGACAGGACAACGCCTCACCGTACGCATAGAACCTCCTATCGGGGAGATCATCAAACACTATGAGCCATACGTCCGCAATAGTGCTTATCTTTTTCCTATCATCACCTCCAATGATCCGGAAGAAGCATACCGACAATATCAAACTGCGCTGGGCTACCATAACCGGAAGTTAAAAAAACTGGGAAAGTTGACAGGAGAGAATCTACGCCTCTCTTCCTATACCGCAAGGCATAGCTGGGCAACCGTGGCACGCAACCACAACGTCCCGTTATCCATCATTAGTGCAGGCATGGGACACACTTCTGAAAAAAACACGCTTATATATTTGGAATCTGTAGAAAATTCACTGATAGATAAAGCGAATGAAGGAATCTTGAAGGCTTTATGTTGTAACGTTTCTAAGTAAGAAATGGTATAACGCTTTAAAACATTGAATCACTGTAGGATAAAGAATATTTTTTATCCTATTTTTTTTAGTTTTGTAGATTCAATACTATGTTTTGATTATTTTTTAAGAATATATTTATTGAATTCTATTTCATATTTATTTTGAATATCTATTCATTTCTGCCTGTAAACAAGTACTTATTGGGCTTAAAATCAATATTTTATACTCTTTTTTAAATATAAGTATAAATAATTATTTATTGTATTATGTTGTTTTTCTTTTATTTGTTATATCTTTGCGCGGTAATTTTAAGGTTTCTTACTTAGAAACGGTACAATTACAGGGTTACGGATGCCTTCTCTTGGGTTCAGGAGAAGTTCCGGGTTCCAAAAATCGACAAGTAAAACGAACAATTGGATCAACCTTACTTGCTGCGTATCAGAGTTGTTTTAAAGACCCAAAGACTCAGATACGCAGGAATGGAAGGAATATCTTTTAGATAAAATACTACAAAACATGCAAGTAGTACCTTCAATCATGCATTGGTACGCCTTCAAAGTCTTTTATAATAAAGTATTCGAGATAGAAGACACGCTGAATGAAGACAAAATCGAGACTTATATTCCCTGTGAAACAACTCTTGTGGAACGTGGTGGAGTAAAAAAGAAGATACGCAAACCGGTCATATCCTCCCTCCTGTTCTTCTATTCCACAGAGAAACAGGCACTGGCATTGCAAAAAAAAACTGACAGACCGCGTCATCCTATATACCCATCTTGTCAATTGGCAGAAATTACCGATAGCCATTCCCGAACGAGAGATGAAGATTTTCATGCTTGTCACTTCCTCCGGAGAAAAGGGACTGGATTATTTCGGCGATGCTCCCATGGAGTACAGCACCGGCGAACGGGTACTTGTGACGGATGGCCCGTTCAAAGGAGCAGAAGGCTACATACATCGTATCAAAGGAAACCGCCGGCTGATAGTAGCCATCCAAGGCGTATGTGCAGTGGCAACTGCCTATATTCCCCAATGCTTTCTCAAGAAAATATAATACATTACACTTAAAACAAATTTCTCAAACATGACAATTTACCTTTTTGAGACCTTGGCGGCATTCACCGTCAGTTGCCTGCTCAGCGCAATGATTATTCCCAGAATATCATTGGTAGCCTTCAAAAGGAGGCTTTTCGATCCGCAGAATGACCGGAAGTTGCACACGACGCCCATTCCCCGTCTGGGAGGAACCGCTTTCTTTCCGTGCATCGCTGTACCCATTTCGCTCATCATCGCCTGCCACAATCTCTGCACGGACAGCAACTTGCTCTGCTGGGAACAGTCCACCTGCCTACTCACCCTATTCAGTTGCCTCTTTATACTCTATCTGGCAGGAATGAAAGACGACCTGATAGGCATGCGCTACCGTGCCAAGTTTGTCATCCAGACACTTTGCGGCCTTCTATTAGTGGCCTCCGGCTTTTGCTTCAACAATCTCTACGGACTGTTCGGCATCCACGAGCTGCCCCGCTATATAGGCATGCCGTTCACGGTCTTCATCATAGTCTATATCATGAATGCAATCAATCTGATAGACGGCATCGACGGTCTGGCTTCCGGATTGAGCATAATAGCGTTCTTCGCTTTCGGTTGCATGTTCGTCTGTCTGGATTGGTGGCTGTACGCTTTCATCTCTTTTGCCGCCTTGGGTGTGCTGATACCCTTCTTCTATTATAATATGTTCGGGCAGACCCGCCGGGGGCGGAAAGTGTTCATGGGAGATACCGGTTCACAAACCATCGGCCTGCTGCTGGCTGTGATGGCCATCCGGCTCAGTATGTTCGACCCCGTCAAGGACAAGATTTTCCCCGGTGCCATCGTGACGTCATTTTCCTTCCTGCTGGTGCCGATGCTGGATGTAGTCCGGGTGGTACTCCACCGCCTGCGCACTCACAAGCCTCCGTTTCTTCCCGATAAGAATCATATCCATCATAAATTCATCGCCCTGGGGATGTCTCAACATCAGACACTGGGCTTCATCCTGGGCATCGCCTGGATTTTCATTATGTCCAACACACTCTTAGCCCCCTATCTATCCGTCACCGTGTTGTTCCTGCTGGACGTGGCGGTATGGACAGCCATGCACTTCTACATTACAGCAAAAATATTGAAGAAGAAAACAAAGAATTAAACATCAAAAATTAATACAAGAACATTCAACAAAGAAACATTTAATATGAAGAAGCATCTTTTATATCTGCTCTTCTCGTTGGCATTGCTCACTTCGTGCAATACGTCAAAAGAGATTATCTATTTTCAGGATGTGCAGGTCAACAGTCCCGAAGCAATTGCCCCGCCTCAAGACATCACCGTACAGCCCAAGGACCAGATATCCATCATAGTATCAAGTAAGGACCCCGAACTGGCAGCTTTGTTCAACTTGGCCCGCGTGCAATACAGAGTAGGTTCCAAAGACCCAAATAGCGGCAATAACAACGGGGAAATTTCCGGCTATACACTGGATGACAAGGGCAACATCGACTTTCCTATATTGGGAGAGCTCACTGTGACAGGTATGACCCGGAGCCAGATTGCCGCGCTAATAAAGCAAAGGCTGAAAGAAGAAAATCTGGTGAACGACCCGGTGGTCACCGTGGAATTCATAAATCTCAGCTTCTCCATTTTGGGCGAAGTAAAAACTCCCGGGAAATACAGCATTTCCAAGGACTATATAACCCTGCTGGAAGCTATCAGCATGGCAGGCGACCTGACTATTTACGGCAAGCGGGATGCCATTTTCGTAATCCGCGAAGAAAAAGGAGAACGAGTGACGCACAGGGTGGATCTCCGCTCCTATGATTTATTCAAATCTCCCGTTTATTATCTGAAGCAGAACGACGTAGTGTATGTGCAGCCCAACAAGGTGCGTGCCGGACAATCCACACTGAATGAGAACAGTGTGAAGAGTGTAGGACTATGGATCAGCATTGGGTCGTTCCTCACCTCGCTGGGAGTGTTGCTGTTTAAGTAGTCAGCTCATAACTAATTAATATTATTATGATTGAAAAGAAAAAGCCTTCCGACGATTTTATACGAATACAGGATTTATGGGGAATGTTTGTTCCCAAATGGCATTGGTTCGCCATATCCTTGTTCATTACTTTGGCCGTAGCGATGTTGTATCTGCTGAGCACGCCTCCCATTTACACCCGTACAGCCGCTATCCTTGTCAAGGACAATTCGAAAAACAATTCTTCGACAAGTGCAATGAGTGACTTTTCTGACTTGGGCATCTTTAAGTCCAACACCAACATAAATAACGAACTGTTGACGTTGAAGTCCCCCACATTGATGACCGAGGTGGTCAGACGATTGGGATTGAACGAATGTTACACCGTGCGCAGAGGATTAAAAAATGTCGATTTATACAAATCGGCTCCTGTGGCCGTCACGTTCCCCGACAAGGTAGAAACTGCATTGAGCTTTACCATCGAGTTCTCCTCAAAAGACACGTTCATCCTTTCCGAATTTGAAGTATCGGGAGAAAGCACAGAAGAAACCTTCTCCGCCCAAATGGGTGATTCCATACATACCTCCGCCGGTACGATAATCATATCTCCTGCTCAAACCCCTGCCGGCACTTTCATAGGGACACCTGTCCGATATACCAGAAGCAATGAGTACGGTGTCGCCGATGCATACAGCCAAAAGCTGGTTGCCGAATTAGGCAATGAAGACGCCACCATCATCAATCTCAGCATCAACGCCACCTCCATCCGGAAAGCGGAAGACATCCTAAACACTTTGATCGAGGTCTACAACGAGAACTGGATTCAGGACAAGAACCAAATTGCCGTCAGCACCTCGCAATTCATCAGCGACCGTCTGGGCGTGATAGAGAACGAACTGGGACATGTGGACGAAAACATCTCCAGTTACAAGAGCGAGCACCTGCTGCCCGACGTACAGGCAGCCTCCAACCTCTACATGGCACAGTCTGTCGAAAACAAAAAAGAGTTGTTGGCGCTGAACAACCAACTCTCCACCGCCCAATACATCCGCAGGGAACTGGACGCCAATCAATTGAATCGGCCGCTACCCACCAATTCCGGCATCGTCAACGCCAATATAGAAACTCTGATCAACGAATACAACAATCTGGTGCTCGACCGCAACCGGTTGATAGCCAACAGCAGCGAGAAGAACCCGCTGGTAAAGAACATGGCAAACTCCCTGCAAAGCATGCAGCACACCATCATCCAGTCCGTCGATAATCTAATCGTCTCCCTGAATACCCAAATCCGCAGTATCCGCCGACAGGAAGAAGCTACCACCCACCAATTGGCATCCAATCCGAACCAGGCGAAATACCTGCTATCGGTGGAACGCCAGCAGAAAGTGAAAGAAGAGCTTTATCTCTACCTGCTCCAAAAACGTGAGGAAAACGAACTATCTCAGGCATTCACCGCCTACAACACCCGCCTGATCACTGCTCCGCACGGCAGCATGTTTCCTACCGCCCCCCGCAAGATGAATATCCTGTTAGTGGCATTCGCCGTCGGGCTGCTGCTACCGGCAGTCATCATCTTCATGAAGGAGAACATGGATACTAAAGTACGCGGACGCAAAGATCTGGAAAGCCTGAGTGTGCCGCTCATAGGCGAGATTCCCCAATGCCCCGGCACGAAAAGGAAATGGCAACTTAAGAAGCGGCAGAAGATAAATACCATCGTGGTGAGTGAAGGCAACCGCAACATCATCAACGAGGCATTCCGCGTGCTACGTTCCAACATAGACTTTATGGCAGGCAAGGACAGCAGTCAGAATGTCTTCGTGCTGACCTCGTTCAATCCCGGCAGCGGCAAGAGCTTCCTGGCCCTGAACATCGCCATGAGTTTTGCCATCAAAAAGAAACGGATTCTGGTTATCGACGGCGACTTGCGGCATGGCACCACCTCCTCCTATATTGATTCTCCAGGCAAGGGACTCAGTGATTACCTAAACAATCAAATTAAAGATTGGAAGGAAATCGTTGTCCCTCACAAGGAATACGAAAACCTGCACTTCATCCCCATCGGCACAGTCCCTCCCAACCCTACGGAGATATTGGAGGACAGCAAGCTGGCGGATCTGATAGCAGCTTTGAGACCGGAATATGATTATATCTTCATCGACTGTCCGCCCGTCGACATTGTGGCCGACGCACAAATCATCGAAAAGCTGGCGGACCGCACCATCTTCGTTGTCCGTTCCGGCCTGCTGGACCGCACCATGCTCTCCGAACTGGAAACAATGTATACCGTGAAACGATTCAAGAACCTCTCCATGATACTGAACGGAACGGAAAGCACCGGAGGACGCTACGGATACGGCTATCGCTACGGATACCATTACGGGTATGCTTCTTATTATGGAGGTAAAGAGAAATAAGACTAAATAGCGCAGTGAAAAAACATAAATTAACTATAATAGTGCAGTTAAGTTCGAAAAACATAACAAAATAGTGCAGTTAAAGAATTAAATAGACTACCTTTGTTCTGTAATACATAAAAATATACCGTTATGAACATCAACGAATATGCACAAATTGTAGCAGACCAAAAAGAGGAACTGAAATTAATCAATTCTGAAGACTTATGCTCCCGAAAAGAAGAAAAACTATTCGACATAGATAGTCCTTTAGCGCAAATAGTCATAGGAGTACGCCGAAGTGGCAAATCAACAATCTGCCATAAAGTTCTAAAAGAAAGAAAGATACCTTATGCTTATGTCAATTTCGATGACGAACGATTATACAAATTAGAATCCAAAGACTTAAATTCACTATTGGAAGCAATATATATGGTATATGGAGACTTCCAATATTTATTTCTTGATGAAATACAGAACATTGAAGAATGGTTTCTTTTCGTAAACAGATTGCTTAGACAGAAAATTCATCTTATCATAACCGGCTCTAACGCCAAACTCTTAAGTAGTGAACTCAGCACACACTTGACCGGACGGTATAACCAAATAGAACTTTACCCTTTTTCATTCACAGAATTCTGTCAATATCGAAAAATAGATACTAAAGACATTTCAACCAAAGGAGTAGCTTTCAAAAAAGCTGCATTTGAAGACTACTTCAAGAAAGGAGGCTTTCCTGAATTATTTGAGGTTAAAAACAGTCGAGGATATATTCAAGGATTATTCGACTCTATCATACGTAAAGATATACAGCAGCGTTTTAAAATCAGATATATAGAATCGTTACGTATGTTGGCTAACCATCTGATAGATGGCTTCGGTCAGGAGATTATATATTCCGACCTTGCTGAACGCTTTGGTTTTGGTTCTTCACACACAGCAGAAAACTACGTTTCATATCTTAAGCAAGCATATCTTTTGATAGGCATTCACAAATTCTCATTTAAAAGCAAAGAACGCATCCGTAATGAAAAGAGTTATGTGGTTGATACCGCCTTTATTACAGAAAGGGATGATGCTATGAATAAACAAAACTTAGGGTGGAAATTAGAGAATATTACCTATGTTGAACTATTAAGAAGAAATAAGCCTTTATTTTACGATGTTTTCTATTATCGGGAACAATATGAGATTGACTTTGTGATTTGTGAAGGAATTAATGTCAGAGAATTAATTCAGGTATCAGTTGATATTTCTTCTACCAAAACCTATAACCGGGAAATATCAGCATTGTGCAAAGCTTCTGCTGATTTAAAATGCAATAAATTAACTCTAATAACCATGAATGACAATAGAATTATTGAAGAAGAGAATCATACGATACAAGTTATATCTATCATAGACTGGTTATTACAAGAATAAAGCCTGCAATATGCAGTTATTTTCCAAATCCCAATCCATCGCAAAAAGCGGCCTTCTGAAAGGAATGACCGACTACCATTGTCACATCCTGCCCGGAGTGGATGACGGGGTGAAAACAATGGACGAATCACTTCTGATCCTGGCGGAAATGGAACGGCAGGGTGTCCGCAAAGTGTGGCTCACTCCCCATGTGATGGAAGACATCCCTAACGCCACTCTTATATTGAAAGAAAAATTCAAAGAGTTACAAGCCGCCTACTGCGGCACGGTGGAACTGAATTTAGCCGCCGAATATATGATGGACAACCTCTTTGAGGAACGCCTGGAAACCGGTGATCTACTCCCACTCCACGAAGGCGGCAGGCAATATCTGCTGGTGGAAACTTCCTGTTTCAATCCGCCCATGAATTTGCTGTCTATCCTGAAGCACATTCAAACGAAAGGCTACCGGCCTTTGCTGGCACATCCCGAACGTTACCTGTATATGGACATGCCCGATTACCGCGCATTGAAGCATGAAGGAATCTCCCTCCAACTGAACCTTCCTTCACTGACGGGAATATATGGCATACATGCACAAAAAAAGGCCGCATCCCTGCTGAAAGCAGGGATGTACGACCTTACAGGAACCGATATGCATTCTGCTGAAAACTTCAGAGTATGGCTCGGAACACGGATTGGCAGTCGAGACAGGGACATGCTTTGGGCACACTGCCCGGCATGTCGCGATGGCCTCTGAGCTGCGCCTTCGGGAAGAGTTTCAGCAACCGGGACAGCAGTTGTTCCAGTTGTTCGAACTGCTCCCCGGTGAGCGTGTCGGCGGGATGTCCTTCCGCGTCCAGTCCGCCTTCGTAGCATACACCGATGGAACAGCGGTTGAAAGGACGGCAATGAGCCCCCACTTCGAGCAACCGGCGATGCCGGCTGACAGTTCCGTCACGGCGGACGTAGAAGTGATAACCGATAGTGCGGAACCCACGGGCACGATGGTCACGCAAGAGTTGCTCCACGGTATAGTCGCAGTTACAACGGGTAGCGGAACAGTGCAAGATGATGTAACGCACCGAATCTGCGGAATCCATCATCAGCCCGTTCTCCACCCCGGCGAGGAGTTCACGCTCACTGAGCACTTCCTCCCCGCCCACAGTCATAGGGAATGTTTCCTGTATCATGGCAGCATGCCCTCGACGATGGTTGAACAACTCGTCACCCCCAGTGCCGTGAGCGCCGCAATGGCCGCCTGAATGATAGCATTGAGCAGAGACACCCAAGTGATTTTATTCCCTTTTACAGAATCAGACATAATATTTAATTATTAATTGTTAACTATTAATTGTCAATTGTCAATTACTAATTGATCCCCTATCCAAGCGGATCGTCCTCTATGCCTCCGTCACCTCCGGTATTATCGCCTCCATCATCCACATTGCCCGGATCGGAGGAAGACACCTGTTTGATGACGTTTCCGTCCTTGTCGTAGCAGGTAATGTTGACGGAGGTATCCTTCAGTTCCTGCTTGATGTTGGTACTGGGGGTGAAGATAACTTTGCGGGTGGTGATGAGTCCCGCACTCACATCCTCCACTTTAGTCACTGCCCCGGCCTGCAAGCCGAAGCGCATGGTGCCCAGTCCGGGCACGGCAACGGAATGCCCTTCGGTGGCCCAAGCCTTGACAACGTCGCCGATAGCTTGCCAGGAGGCATTGAGACTACCCTTCGGTATTCCCGACCGTATGGAAGCTTCGGATATGACTTTTTCCTGCTTCAGCGTGCTGTAGATTTCGGCCTGCATGATGAAGCGATACTGCCCCGCCGAGGGGCCTACCGTCAGTTTGGTCTGACGGGCTTTTACTTTAATTCCCATAATCTCAATAATTAATAATGATGATGTTAGTGGTAAGCAGTAAGTAGTTACTATATCTACTTGCTCTTACCGCTGGCAAAGATAAAACAGGCCGGAAACCGACTTATGGGTTTCCATGGGTTCCGCAGGTTTACTCTTTACGGCTCACCCAAGTGTCTGGTAATCAACAACACTTGCCGGGAAGTGAGCAGCTTCTGAGAACGATGATAGCCGGTAGCTTCCAGTTCCTCCATCAGGGGAGGGCAGCCGTGGACCCAGCGCATCAAACGGTTGGTAGCCACTGCGGACGTTGACTTCGGAAAGTAGAGAAGAGACAATTCGCTCTTCGTCATGGAGATGGGATGAAAGGACATGGTTTTCAAATTAAAAATAAAAAAATAAAAATTAGTGTTTCCGGCACAATGCCTTCTGTTTATCAGAGTTGCAAGAAGCGCGAAATTGCTGCCCTATTGGAAAAATATTTTTTCCCAGTTGGGAAAAAATAAAAGGCTTGCAAAAACTTGCAAACTTGCAAAACTTGCAGCCTCCTCACACCCACACACGCGCATGCGCATACGTGCGTAAGGGGCAGATTTGATCGGTACTTCGGATGAATCATCAGATAAACCTGTATTCTCCTCTACCGTTTTTCACCAGCCGGCCTTTGCCGGTCATGCGTTTCAGCAACGAGTCGATCGTATTGGCAGATATTCCGTACCGGGCACCTTCCCGGAGAGCCTGACTGCGAGTGAAACAGAGAGGCAGCATATCCAGAAACGCCTCTTGCGGCATTTTCTGCTGCGGCATTGTATCACCGGACGGAAGAAACGAAAGGATATGACACGAATGCCGGTACAGCGGCTCCACGAGCGCCAACACAGCATGAAAGTCATCGCTGCCGACGGTGAGTTCAAACTCCGGCACCACCCCGTCCTGCACATTCTCCCGTGGAATGCGGGATGAAGGTGACAGCCCCGGACATGCCATCAGTGCTTTTACAAGGTCGTCCGTCGTGCCCGACGACATCAACAGGGCATCAAGCGAACGTATCAATGCCACAATGCTGATGACGCGACAGATATTGATGGCGATACGTGCCACCGCACTTTTCATGGGATCGCCATGAACCACTGCCGCACGACCGAATACGCATGAAAGGTGAGCGTTGAATTCGTCTTTCTGCTCTTGGGTGAGTTTCAGGTTTATGCCGCTCACAACAGCCGCCAGGGCATCGAGCAGGTGTTTCCAACGTTCGCCCCAGGCGGTGAACATAGCGTCATAGTCACTCCCGGAACAGTCGAACTGGTCTACCCATTCATGGATGGGAGGCATGCAGTAGAACACCTGACGCGAGAAGAGTCCGTTCTCTGCCGAAGGGATGAGCGGCTTCACCTGGGCGGGCGTTCCGCTGAGCAACACACTGAGATATGATTTTCTGCATTCCCGGTATTCGTGGTTGGTGCGGCGGTTATAGGCCAGCCGTTCATGATCGAAACTCTTGCGCAGCGTGTCGCTCCAGTGTCCGTAATCTGTGCCGATGGCTGCACTCACAGTATCAGCTTCGGTTTCACATATCAGTCCGGCACCGTCAGCGTCCATCAGGTTCTCCAGCATACCGGATCCGGAGTTATCACCTGCGATGAGAAACATCTTCATGCAAGGTTGTTCAGGTTCGGGCGTTGCTGCCTTTTCCTTGCCCAGCACGTCCCATAGGGCTTTCTCACGGCGGTAAGTTTTCATCTTCTCGTTGTATAGTTTCATCAGCGAGTCGTGTATAGGTTCTGCCAGCCGGCGCACCCACGTCAGCGCACCTTTTCCGGAAGCGGGCGGAGCGATGACAAAGGCTTGCAGGCACGGATATTTGCTTTTGCGTCCGTAGGTGAAGTACAACAGCTTGTTGAGGGTGGCACCGAACACCGTCACGGCTCCCAGCAACAGGATGTCCCTTTGGGCGGGTGTGTCGCCGCAGTCTATCATTTGTTGCAGGAAGAGCGGCCACCGGTAATCCGGGAAGCAAGGCAGGGGAACGGGCACTGATTCTACAGGAGGCATCGGTTCGGAAGGAGGCATCGGCTCACCTTCTTTACGCGCGCATGTGTGTGTGGGTGAGGGGGCCTGCAAGTTTTGCAAGTTTGCAAGTTTCTTGTCGAGGCGCACACCTGCCAGTTGAGCCAGATGAAACACCGTTCCCAGGGAATTTCCTCCCCGTCCGTCGTGCAAGGCATGGCTGTAGAGTTTGTCAGCTTCATTCTGCCGGTACTTGGCGGACAAGCTGCAAAGACGATGGAAGAAACTCCGTCCCGCTTCGCCACAACTGTTGGCCACGGCGAAAGCCAGCGGCATATATTCCTGATAAGTGGGCGCAAGATCGGCTCCCGCCTGTTCGACGGCGAGAGTCAATTGTTCAATAATATCAATATCGTTCATGAAAAGAGGAGAAAATATAAATTATCAACTATTAATTTTTAATTTGCAATCTGCATCGTATGCCAGGAAGCAGGCTCTCGACATATCGGCATTGGCGGTATCGGCCTTCAGTCCGTGCTTCCACTCCAGATAGTCCCAAGCAGTGTGCACAGCATTGTCGAACGACTGTTCCAGCGTATCCGTAAGGCTCAGGCGATAGGGTATAAAAAGTTTCACTCCCTTAGCGCCGGGACTTACAAAGGCAAGGTCGGGCTGCAACACTTCATCGGCAAAGAGGCGGTCGCGCCACATTGCGGCCTCTTGGGTAGAAGCAAGGTGATCGATATCTACCACAAATAGTCCGGAGGGCACTACGATGCACTGCTCACGGCAGTACGAGAAGACTCCGGCAGGCGTGACGTATGGCAACAATGTCTGTTTTTTTCCACGGAAAGTTTTATCGTTTTCCGTATCGGATCTTACTCTTTGTGTCAGTTCCTCCAGATGAGAGTCGGAAGATATGTAGGCATGAAGCCCTGCCACACTGCACACTCCTGCAGGTACTTTATTAGTAACGGGAGCATTGAAAAAAGACATGATATATTCTTTCATAACGTCGATTCTGATTTAATTAAAGATATATTTTATATTCATCGGATTTATGTCAACAAAGATACAGCATATATCCCGCCTTCTACAACACTCATACAGGCGTTTACAAAGCGTTTATATTCATTGAGCGTTCATTGATAATTCATTGAAAAGAGTTGAAATAATCCAAGAAGAAAAGATAAAAAAAATGGAGAGAGAAAATATAACTATGAACGACAAACCGGAAATAGAGATAAAAATATTCGGCGGTACGAACATGATAGTCCCCACGGGTACTACCGCCGTTCAGAACTTTTACGGCGATCAGTTTGCCGAGGTCGCCATCCGTCCCGAAGCAACCACGGGCATTGAAAGTCTGAGTGATGACGAGTGTCACCTCTTCACCTACGTGCCCGACGTGAAAAAAGTGCATGAGTACACCCGCCTCCTGGGCGAATGTACCAGTGCCCACGATTTGGCCGGCGTGGTGGGCATCATGCTCAGCGAGCCCCACGTGGACAAGGATACGGTGGTGAAAGGCACCTTCATCGAGGTTCTTCTTCCTTTCGCCTCCCGGCTGACGTCGGGGGCAAAGGTGGATAATGTGAGGCAACAGATTAATAATATGCTGATGACGAGGGGGAGGGAAAGAAAATAAGAGAAAGCTTTACTTGGAGAAAACGAATGGATTTTGTTACTTTGCAAGTAATCAATAGACCAAAGGAGGAAACAGATATGATGCAGCGACGACTTTATCCGATAGGGATACAGACTTTCTCAAAAATACGGGAAGGCAATTATTTGTATATCGACAAAACGGAGTACGTTTACCGGATAGCACATTCCGAATCAAGTTATGTATTTCTGAGCCGCCCGCGCCGCTTTGGAAAGAGCTTGCTCACCAGCACGTTTCATTCTTATTTCGAAGGTCGTAAAGAATTGTTCGAAGGTCTTGCCATTGAAAAATTGGAGAAGGAATGGCTCCCGTATCCCGTGCTTCATTTCGACATGAGCATGGCGAAACACATGGATGAAAAGCGTCTGAAACAAATGTTGGACTATATGCTGTCCGAATATGAGCGGAAATATAACTGCGGCATAGCGGATACTGATGCCAATGTGCGTCTGGCGAATCTGATAAAACGCGCGTTTGAACAAACAAACAGACAGGTAGTCGTACTGATAGACGAATATGACGCTCCGCTTCTCGACGTGATCCATGAAGAGAAGAACCTGCCCACGCTTCGGAACGTGATGCGGAACTTCTACAGCCCGCTCAAGGCGTGCGACCCTTATTTGCGTTTCGTGTTCCTGACAGGCATCACGAAGTTCTCTCAGCTGAGTATTTTCAGCGAACTGAACAACATTAAGAATATCAGCATGGACGAGCCATACGCTGCCCTCTGCGGTATCAGTGAAGAGGAGATGCAGACCCAGATGTCCGATGATCTTGATCTTTTGGCTGACAAGCTGAAGGTTACCCGCGACGAAATCATCGGTAAGTTGAAAGAGAACTATGACGGCTATCATTTCACTTGGCCGTCGCCCGATCTATACAATCCGTTCAGCCTACTGAATGCTTTTGCCGATGGCAAGATGAACTCTTATTGGTTCGGCAGTGGCACGCCTACCTATCTGATAGAAATGCTGAACAAGTATGGCGTTGCTCCCCAACAGATAGGAGGGCAGAAAGTATTTGCCACAGCTTTCGACGCCCCTACGGAACAGATGACAAACATTACTCCCCTACTCTACCAGAGCGGATACATCACCATCAAGGACTATGACGCCCGTTTGGACCTGTACACGCTCAACATCCCTAACAAAGAGGTGCGTCTGGGGCTGATGGAAAGTCTGTTGCCCCACTATGTGCCGCCCACCGAGACCGAGCGTGCCGCAACGCTGACAGCCTATCTGTTCGATTCCATTGACCGTGGCAATATGGACGAGGCCTTGCAACTGCTCCAGACCTTCCTCTCTACCATCCCGCAATGCGACAACACGGACTATGAGGGGCATTATCAATCCTTGCTCTATGTCATCTTCAGCCTTCTCGGCTTCTACGTGGACGTGGAAGTACGCACTCCCCGCGGACGTGTGGATGTGGTGTTGCGCACCCATAGCACCCTCTACGTCATAGAACTGAAGCTGGATAAAACCGCCGATGCCGCCATGCAGCAGATTGACCTGAAAAATTACCCCGAACGCTTTGCCTTGTGGGGACTGCCGGTGGTGAAAGTAGGGATCAACTTCGACAGTGAACGGAAGACGCTGGGGGAGTGGAAGATAGAAGGACAATAAAAAAAAATAATGCCGTTATGAAACTGAACGAACAGGAAATATTCTCTGAAACTTTTTTCGGTATTCATTTTAATTCCGTACATTTGCTATAATAAAAAATCTGTTATTTATGGATCTATCTCATAAGACATATATAGAATCATTCTCAATCAAAGGTTTATGGGGAGAAAAAGACATTATATGGAAGCACATTAACCCTGATGTAAACGTGTTGGTAGGCATTAACGGCAGCGGGAAAACAACCCTGCTAAACGCCATGAATGCCTATTATAGCCAAGATAACAAGGAACTTAAAAAACAGACAGGTGAGCTTTTGGGCAATCCGGTTTCCAATTGCGTTTACCCGACAACTTACTTACGTTCATTCGATACAGTCCCCGTCATAGACAAACGAAAATCCCAAAGTCCGCTCATGCAAGAACTGAACAAAGTAGTCATTCAAAACCAAGAAGGGCTCTCTTTTTTCAACTATCGAATGAAAAAGCTGGACTATCCGGAGAAAGCAGAAGAGATACAACAGAATATAGATGAACTGTTTGCCATTGTAAACGAATTATTTTCGGACACTCAAAAAAGAATCGACACATCAAAGGGCAACAACAGTACATTGATCTTCCACCAAGGTAGCCAAATTATCCACTTGGAACAATTGTCTGCCGGAGAGAAACAGTTACTTTTGATTCTTCTCAAAATGTTTCTGTTAGAAAAGCAACCTGCAGTGTTCTTCATGGATGAACCAGAAATATCATTGCACATCAGATGGCAGCGAGAAATCATCAACAAACTACGCCAACTGAACCCTTTGTGCCAACTTATTATCTCCACCCACTCTCCCAGTATATTCGGAGCCGGATGGGGCGATAAGGTTATCTATATGGAAGACCTAATGCGGTAGTTATATGTCAGAATCAAATATTGAAATACAAGCCGAGTATTACAGAAATATACCCATACTTGACAGAAAATTCAAAGCAAGCGTCCATCTGGAAGATGAAGAGGATGAATTATTTTGGGACACAATGTTACAAGCACACCGTCCCGGACATTACTTCTATATCTATTACAGCAAAAATGATAATGACAATGAGACGCATGGTTGCACCCAATGTTTAAAATACAAACAGTTTTTATCAAAGAATTTCTTCATCTGTATAGATAGCGATTTACGTCATTTGCGCAAAGAGCAAGGAATAAATGCCGGCAATTTCATTCATCAGACCTATTGCTACTCATGGGAAAACCATTATTGTTTTGCAGAAAGATTACAAAGAACATTAGTAAATAAATGTCCGGAAGTGGCTGAGCAGTTTGACTTCAGAATATTTCTGGCTGCATATTCCGCCGCAATATATAAAGCTTTCCTCTTGTTTCTGACAATGGACAGGAAAGAAATCAGGGGATTCAGCCTGAAAGATTTCAGAAAGTTACTTCCACAACAGTGCAGCCATAAAAACATGACAAACAATGGAGAAGCTTTCAACCGTGAAATGGAGAAAGAAATCACAGCATTCATCTCTCCTCTCATTGCAAGTCATCACTTAGATTTAGAGGCTGAAAAAAGATACTATCAACAATTAGGGCTAACAGAAAGCAATGTCTATCTTCACATCAGAGGACATCAATTGTATAATCTCGTAGAATATATCGGAAAATATTTATGCCGTCCCAAAGGCATCAATTTCACAGATGAAATTCTGCTGGATGATATACAAATGCAAGGGTATTGGGAGGTAGAAAAAACAGGCGAGGATATCCGAAGCTTTTAATGTGTAAAAACAGTGTTTATACAAAAGACAAACGTAGAGGGTTTGGCCATCATTGAGCCACGCCTTCTCAAAGACGCACGCGGCTATTTCTTCGAGTCTTTTTCCCAACGGGAATTCGAAGAGAAAGTACGCAAGGTGAATTTCGTGCAGGACAATGAGAGTATGTCATCTTACGGAGTGATGCGTGGGCTTCATTTTCAGAAGCCGCCTTTTGCGCAAAGTAAACTGGTGCGTTGCGTAAAAGGCAGCGTACTTGATGTGGCGGTTGACATTCGCAAAGGATCGCCCACATACGGTGAGCATGTGGCTGTAGAATTGTCGGAAGACAATCATCTTCAGTTCTTCATTCCCAGAGGTTTTGCCCATGGTTTTGCTGTACTGAGCGAGGTGGCTGTATTTCAATACAAATGTGATAACTATTATGCTCCGCAAGCTGACGGTGGAATCAGTATCTTAGATGAAAGTATAGGGATAGACTGGAAAATACCGGTTGATAAGGCGATACTTAGCGAAAAAGATATGAGGCATCCGTTACTGGGGGATTTTGATTCGCCTTTCTCTATAGATATTTGATAATCAGGAGTGGATGGATATCATCACAAGTGGTGATTATGAGAAATACTATGACGAAATGTACAATGAACGATAATATTGTTTTATGAATATCCTGAAAAAAATATGGTTAAATAGATGGATGCTCCGTTCTATTTTTAGCACAATATATTTCAATCTGTATTATTTGCCTTTTAAGCAAGCAATAAAGTTACCTATATTATTGTATAAACCTCATTTAATTAATGTAAATCGAGGGGGAGTAAAAATACAAAGTAATAAGATTCATTTTGGCATGATCCGTTTGGGATTCCCACAAGTTTCCATTTATCCTAATAGCGGAATTATATGGGATAATCGTGGTATGTGTGTTTTTCATGGTTCGTGTGCTATTGGTAATGCTTCCGCTATATCGATTGGTGAAACAGGAACTGTAGATTTCGGGGATTTCTTTGGAGCATCAACAGCTTTCAAGCTGATTTGCTATCACAAAGTTACTTTTAACGACCAAGTACTTTTGGGCTGGGAGAACCTTGTAACTGATACAGACTTTCATACTCTGACAAAAGTATCTGGTGGCTACACCAAAGGATACGCTCCTGTCTCTATAGGAAAGAATAACTGGTTTGGCATGAAATGTATCACACTAAAAGGTACGCATACACCAGACTATTGCACTGTTGGAGCTAATACCGTGTTGAATAAAAAATATGATTTTCCTCCATATAGTATTATAGCCGGTAACCCTGCGAAGCTGAAAACTACTGGATACTATAGAGATATGAAGAATAATAAGGTGGAATATCCTTCAAAAGGATAGAGTTTAACCACGGGAGAGAATGTAAATCTGTCAAGTAATGTTTCCATATATACATTACAGCACGATCATCGTGACCCTTATTTCAGGTGTAATACAAGAAATAAAAAAATGTCTGTAGAAATAGACGATAGAGTTTGGCTTGGTTCAAATGTTATTGTACTGCCTGGTGTACACATAGGTGAGGGCGCCGTCTGTTGTGCTGGCTGTGTTGTGACCAAAGATGTACTTCCATACTCTGTAGTCGCTGGAATACCAGCAAAAAAAGTAGGTGAACGTCCTAAAGTTTTAAAATATGAATTTAATGGAAAGACTTGCGCTTTCTATTAGAGTGTCATTTAAGTATTTAAACTTACTATTGTACTATAGTTACTGCTTAAAAAACTATGATGTTACTTGATAAATATTTAAATCGCATAACAAATACTAAAAGAAAAGTCCTTGCCAATGTGTTTTGGGCTTTATCGGGAAAGATTATCACCTTATTCAGCACGCTCTTGGTCAGTATCCTAGTAGCTAGATATTTAGGACCTGAACAATTCGGAATGATGAATTATATTATCAGTGTTGTTTCCTTATTTAGTATATTTGCTACATTCGGCATGACAGACATCGTGATTCGTGAACTATCTAAAAAAGAGATTCCTGATAATGAGATACTGGGAACTGCATTTGTTCTGAGAATGGTGCTTTCTTTGCTAACCATATTGGGAGTAATAATCTATTCATTATTATGTGAAGCACAAGAAGGAATGGATTGCATGATGATAATATATTCTATCTATCTGATATTTGCTTGTTTCGATGTTATTCGAAGCTATTTTACTTCCATTATTCAAAATAAACGTGTTGTTATGTCCGAAGTATCAAGATCGTTGATTGGAGCTTTAGTTAAAATAGTACTGATTATCATTCATGCACCATTAGTCTATTTTATAACAGCATTGACATTGGACTTTGTACTGTTGGCACTTGGGTATTTTGCAAATTATCAAAAAGTGGCAGATTACAAGCAATGGAAATTCAATTCACAGTTTGCTGTATTCTTGATTAAGTGTTCTTTACCTTTGTTAATAGCTGGAGCCACAGCTACAATATACCAACGTATAGATCAGGTAATGATTGCCAAGCTGATTGATACCACTTCAGTAGGCTATTTTTCTACAGCATTAAGTTTTGTAGGAATAGTAGTATTTATCCCCACAATAATGATTCAAACAGTAAGTCCATTACTTGTTGGCTATAGCAGGAATAATCCACAACGATATGCCATAGAGTCCCAACGGGTGATGAATGTGATAGTATGGGCTACCATAATATTTTGTTGTGCCATTTCTTTATTGTCTTATCCCATTATTCGATATTCTTATGGAGTAGAATATATTGCAGCTGTTCCAGTAATGCAAATATTAGTTTTCAAAGCTGTAGGCATAGCTTTGACAATGGTAGGTGGTCAATTGATTATTATAGAAAACATCCACAAGTATGCATTTATACGTAATATTCTTGCATGTATTGTTTGTATAGCAAGCAATTATTTGCTAATCCCCCATTGGGGAATTATTGGCTCTACATGGGCCACCATCCTTACAGTCTTGTTTTCTGGTGGTTTAGGCAATCTTTTCATTCCTCCTTATCATCATATTTTACGTAAGCAATGCATCAGCATTTTGTTTGGTTGGAAAGATTTGTTTAGTATCAAAAATTATATTATGAAATGATTATGAGAATTATAAAGAAAATTTTCAATTCGTTCTTGGTTCGGATATTACCCAGAGGAGCATATCTGAACTATCAATACTTTATGTACAATATCAACCCTAAGAATTATACATCCATCGGGGAACATGTACATCTGCTTCCACCTTTGTATCTCAATCCCCGAAATGTAGAGTTGGAATCTTTTACTCGCTTGCAAACAGGAGTAAATATCATAGCCTCTCATAAACAGAAAGTGACAATTAAAAAACACACGAGTGTTGGTGCCGGATGCATCTTGATTGCTGGAGCACACATACCTACTGTAGGCTTGCCACAATATCTTTCCTATACCGGAATAAATGATATAAACAGCCATTTGGTGATACCCGAAGATGTGTGGATTGGTGCACGGTGCATTGTTCTTTCTAAAGCCAAGATAGGAAGGGGATGTGTAATAGCAGCAGGCGCAATTGTCAATAAATCATACCCCCCCTATTCTGTGATTGCCGGTGTACCTGCAAAAATTATAGGAATTCGTTTTTCGTTAGATCAAATATTGCAGCATGAAAAGTTATTGTATAAGGAGGAAGAAAGATTGGACTTATCTTATCTTCAAACTCTTTTTACAAATGAGTACAGTGGTCTAAAAGTAATAGGTACCGATAAAATATCTCAAGAGGACTTTGCCCTTTTGGCTTCTACAAAAGCCAAGTTAAAGATAGGGAGTTGATTACAAATCTTATCCTGTGATTGACTTCAAAAGTCCTTTTGGCTTGAAATCAATAGCAGGAGATGAAAATATTAATCATAAATCAACCTCTGAATAACAGAGGGGATGAAGCCGCCCACAAAGGGCTTGCTCGTCAATTGTTTCTCTAATTGAGAACGTAAAAATTAAGGTACTGTTTTTGAGTGTACTGTTTTATATGTCAGGCCATATATTCAAACTTTATTCACCCAAAATCAGTCAATGGTTGCTGCCTGTGTTTTTTATGATAACCATTATAGGAAGTGTGATATGTCCTGTCTCTATGCTGGATATGAAAATTCAAGGGCTTTTGCTGTACATAGCAATAGCTTTGACAGGATGCATAATGGTATTTGTTATGTCTGATATAATATCACATACACCCTTATCGATATCAGGTAATTATACAGGTAATCACACACTTACCATACTTACATAACATTTTTAATGTTCAAATTTATCCCAATTATCATTATTGTTATAAATGAAATGGACATTAATCTTTTGTCCGCTTTTCCAGTAATAGAACAAGAGGCACATAAAGGATGGTGGATAGCGTATGCCATTGTAGGAATATCATTTCCTTTATATATGGCAAACAAGAAGGAAAACCATCAATCAAAAACTGTCAATAGAAATTTGACACACTGAAAAATGAACAAGTCAACTTATTTAATAATAACAGGATTGCTTTCGTTTGATTATCTCACCAATAATTTCACAAGGTTTATTACTTCTGACTTGTATTTGGTGGCAACCATGCTGTGGGCATTATTCGGATTTTTCTATTACAAGGGATATTCTCCACTATATACAAAAAAAAATCAGATTTATATTTACCTGTTCTTTATATTAATTTTTTTAAGCCAACTATCTCCGTTATTCAAATATAATCAGGACTTAATATCAACCATCATCGCAAACAGGCTGGAATATTCATTTATATTCATGTTGGTGTTATTCAAGATAGGTCCTACTGAAGAAGATATTTTCCATGCTTTCAAGGTTTTGGGAATAATAACTCTGGCATTTAGTATAATTGTTTTCTTCTGCCCGCAATGGTTCGTTGATATTAGAAGATTAAAAGGATTTTTACGTTATCAAGATAGAGGAGGATACGATTTGCTTGTTGTATGGCCAGGAGCTAAAGCTGCAGTGTATTACTTTTATATACTTATATATAAAACAGTCACCACCAAGGCAGAAAGTCAGAAATACTTGTTTTGGGCTACAATATTTATGATTTATATCTTTGCTATCCAAAACAGGAGCACACTGATAATGGCAGCTCCCAGCTATCTGTATGTGTTGATGAAAGCTCAGACAAAATATAAATGGATTATTATAACAATAATTGTTGCCATTGCCGGAATATATATAATTAACGTATTTAGTGCATTGATTGAAGAAAGCCAAAGCCAATTAGGAGACAAACATTATAACAGGTGGCAGGCTGTGGAATATTATCTGTTTGAACGGAGTTACGGATTTTATGATACTCTTTTGGGAAATGGAAGACCGTCGGCTGGTTCTGTTTATCTTTATGAACTTGTCAGAGCATCTAAAACCAGACTAGCCATTATCTCAGACATTGGTCTTTTAGGAACTTTCTTTTTTTACGGACTTGCCATGATGCTATTCATATACCGTTTTGTATTGGCTGCAATTTTAAGACGTAATATGCCGCTATATTTGCGTTTATATGCTTTATGGGTATTGCTTGTTCCTACTATTCATAACTTCGGTACAGGAACAACATGTTCAGGCATGATAATGTTTTCTATATTTTTTTATAATATATTGCTCTATGAAGACAGATGTGGACGTGTCGATAATTATAGTTAATTACAACACATTAGAAATAACAAAACATTGCATAGACAGCATATTCGAACATACTTCAGAAGTTGATTTTGAAGTTATCGTGGTTGATAATGATTCTTGTGATGGCAGCAAAGAGATATTGTCTGCCGATAACCGTATAGTCTATATCCAGAGTGGTGGCAATTTGGGGTTTGGAAGAGCTAATAATTTGGGATATGCAAAAGCCACAGGCAAATATCTCTTCTTACTTAATTCGGACACTTTATTGTTGAACAATGCAGTGAAATTATTTTATGATATTGCAGAAAATGATTCATCAGAAGTTGGATGCTGGGGAACTATGCTAATAGATAAAGATGGCAATCAGGTCGTGTCTTATGGGAAATTCTTGTCTATATGGTATGATTTGTATCTTAATTGGATAAAGCTGCCACTTTCCATATTAATCCATAAACCTGTCTCGGTGAACTTGTACAACTATCCGGTTAGCAAACAAGGTTTTGTGGATTATATAACAGGGGCAGATATTTTTATGCGCAAAAGTGTGGCATACAAATATGGTTTGTTTGACGCTAACTTCTTCTTATATTTCGAAGAAACTGACATGGAAAGAAGATATGCCGTTCATGGAATAAAAAGACGTATATGCACAGAACCGAAAATAATACATCTGGAAGGTGGAAGCCAAGAAAAGGGTAAAGTAAATCTGAATATGCAACTTATCAGATTTCAAAGCAAAATGCTTTTTTTCAGGAAATGGAATAATTCATTTTCGTTTCACTTCTATATAATTGCCTTGTCTCTAGTCCGTATTCCTTTTCTTGTATTTCATAGATATCCGCTTTCGTATAAAAAAAACTATCTAAAAATTTTGTGGAATATTAAATAAAAAATGTATGAAAATAGCTTTTTATGATATCGGATATAGATTATCAAAAGGCAATGGAGTGGTCAGTCAAGCTTTCACTTGGAAAAAAGGTTTGGAAGAGCTGGGACATGAAGTGACCTTATGTAATGGTTGGGATTATTATCCTTTGGAAGAGTATGATGCTATTCAAATATTCGGATTCAATGAAAACATAGCGGATTTTGTAAATGCACTATCCAAAAAGAATCGGAACATTTTCATTGCTCCGATTTTAGATCCAGACTATGGCATACTAAAAGCAAAACTAATGTCTTTTTACGGCAACCACCGCTTTAGGTTATCAAGTAGATATAGCTCGTTGAGAAACTCTAAAAATTTAGTAAAGGGTATATTGGTTCGCAGTGAGTTTGAAAAATCATATATGGTAGAAGCATATGGATTTAAGCCTGATTTGTGCTATATAGTAAAGCTCCCAAGTGGAATAACGCCACAATTACCGTTTCACGAGAAAGAGAATTTTTGTCTGCATATAAGCTTGTTATGTGATGCAAGAAAGAATGTGAAGCGATTGATTGATGCTTCAGTGAAATATCAATTTCCGTTAGTCTTGGCTGGAGGTTTACGCAATGAAACAGAAAAGTGGACTTTGGAAGAATGGATAAGAGGGAAAAGCAATATCACATATATGGGCTGGATATCAGAAGAACAGAAGACAGACTTATATCAGCGCGCTCGTGTATTCGCACTTCCAAGTACAAATGAAGGTGTAGGTATAGTAGCATTGGAGGCAGCTTGTTGTGGGACAGATATTGTGGTCACCAACTTGGGAGGTCCCAAAGAATACTATGGTGACTATGCCATAAAGGTTAATCCGTACTCTATAGATGAGATAGGTTCGGGCATAAAAACATTTTTGTCAGGGGAAACATTTCAACCGCAGTTGAGCCGTTATATAAACGATAATTTCTCCCTTAAAGCGATTTCTACCAAACTGGAAACAATATATTCCGCTCATTAATCCTATATATGAGATTTATCATAAATACGTTACAATAAAAGACTATGCGAGAAATTTGGGCTGATAATGCTAAGGCTATCGGTATTGATGGCGTTTCCATTGTTTGTTTTTGGGTATTTATTAAAGACTAAGACAAATGTTATAGCACGACTGAAAGAGAGTAAAATGGTTGTAAATATTGCTGTTTCTTTGTGTTGTGCGCTTATGTGTCTTTTAATCACTAATCTTAATGGTCATGTTGAGTTTAGTGGAGCCGGATATGGTAATAACATGATATTGATGTACTTGGCAGCTATCTTTGGATTTTTCTTTGTGATCGGTATATCAATGTTTACACCAAGAAACAAACACATATTAACAATTGGATAGGGAACTTCGGTAGTATTAGGACTTCATTCCCCAATTCAGCAACTTATTAAAGAAATAACGAGAGTAGCGTTTCACATACCTACCCATGATTATTCAATGCTTTTGGCATTTCCAATGACTGTTATGGTCTTGATTTGTCATTTGCCGATAATATATCTTTTGAATCATAAATACCCGTTTCTCATCGGAAAATCTAAAAAAAACGAAAGTTATGAAAGTAATACATATAGTACATGGTAAGGCTAATCCTGCTAGTGCAAATGGAATAAGCCGTGTGGTCTATTATCTGAATAAATATGAAAAGTTAGCTGGCATCGATAGCCAAATATGGGCTATTGTAGATGGTCAGAATAAGCATTCATCTTATAAACGAGATGAGTTCGTTACGGTAGAATGCTTTCCTCGTGTCAAACCATGGGGCGGGCGTGATATTATCAAACGTCTTGAATCAGAAAAAGAAAGCATTGATATTGTGCATTTCCATCTCATTTGGTTTTATGACAAGAATATAATCATCAGAGCAGTCAAGAGGCTTGGAATACGTTCCGTGGTGACAACTCACGGAACGTATTCCAAGCCTCACGCCTATACAGGCGTGAGGATTGTTGCACGCTCGCTATATGAACTGGACTACCTCAATATGGCAGATGAATGTCATATTCTAACACGAGAAGAGGGTACCGGGCTACGCAAATATGGATATACCGGAAAAAGTTTTGTGGCTTACAACGGATATGAACCGGGTGACATGCCATCCGCAGAAAGGGCAAACCCTGATTTCTTCAAAGACTATCCGTTTCATAATAAAAAGATTCTCACCATGATATCCGTACTGAGAAGCGATAAGAATATTGATTTAATCATCCGCTCCATCAGCATGTTGCCAGACAATCGAAAGAAAAATTTGGCGTTTGTGCTTATTGGCCCCGATAATAAAGGCAATGCCGCTCGTTTTGAGGCATTGGCTAAAGAGCTTGGTGTAAGTGATAATTTCTATTGGATCGGTCCGCTTTACAAAGATGACAAGTACAACGCCATGCTTAGTTCTGACGGATATATTATGGCATCAGATAGTGAAGGCTTTTCAATGTCAATTATTGATGCAATGGCTTGCGGAATGCCAATGATACTCACAGCAGGTTGCAATATGAAGTATCTGAGCAATGAACCCTTCTATTTGATGTGTGAACCTTATGCCCAAGACATTTCTCGTTCCATTGAATATTTTCTAAACAAGCCTGACGAAATGAAAATACTGGGAGCTAACGCACGGTTGGTGTGTGAGAAAGAATTGCACTGGAGTAGTATTGTTGAGAATATGATAAAGAACTATAAGCGCATAGCAGGAATTCCCCAAAAACTATAAAGATGAATAATGAGTTTAACTTTCTGGAAGCACGTGTAGAATGGGACGAACGCCATGCTGCGCTCTTGAAGGATTTTCTGGATGGTCTAGCTTTTCATGGCATCCGTTATGTAATCTTAAAGAACGATGATGGATTGCCATATGAAAACCATTCAAAAGATGTGGATATAGTAATTGAGCCAAGTAGGTACCGTGATTCTGCACGAATCATACAATCGTGTTACAAAAAGCATGGAGTCAGCCATTACAAAGTTCACAAATTCGAACGCTTGCGTTGTTGGTATGGTATGAATCCAGATACTCGTTTTGCCATCCATATCGATTTATTGGAAGGCTTTTTGCACAAGGGCTTTGAAATGTATCCATTTGACGTGCTATATGCTCATTCCCAAAAGAATGACAATGGAATTCAGGTGCTTGATGATTTAATGGGCAATGTGGTGTTGCTACTGCACAGTACAATATGTTATCACTCTATAAAGGAAAAGTATGCAAAAAGTATCGCAAAAACATTCCAAGTTGAAAAAGATAATTTTGCAGTACTGCTAAAAGAAATTTTAGGGGCATCCGCTGCTAATGAGATGGTTGCATTGCTTGCAGCTGGGAGGTATAAAGAAATTGCAAAGAAAGGGAAGCATTTCTCTCACCAATCAAAATTTCGTTTGTTGATTAAACGCCCTCTGTTTTCGATATACAATGTGGCTGATTTCTTATGGGAAAAAGTGTGCAGATTGTTGCTGAACTTAAATAGATATAACACGATGATTTCTGTTCATGCTCCCGATGGTACAGGTAAGACTACGTTTATTGAGCATTTCGGTAATGAATTGGGGTTTTATTATGTATGTGCTGCTAATGATTTATTGGATACGTACCATTTTAGACCGAATATATTGCCAAATTTGGGAGCTGCTGGCGAGAAAGTCGGGGTTATGAAACAGGATAAAGATTTTACTAATCCACATCGTGCCAAACCCGCTGGAAAACTTAGCTCATTATTGCGCATGACTTACTATTGGTTGGACTATGTTGTTGGCGTACCTCTTATCCTTCGCAAAAATGCTCAATTTAACAAAATAACCATCTTTGACAGATACATCTACGATTTGATTGTTGATCCTTATAGGACATGTATTAAGCTACCGCTACGTATGCGTTGGATGTTTGCCAAAATGGTAAAGCAACCAAAAATTGTATTTGTTTTGGATGCTGATGCTGACACAATATATGCAAGAAAGCAAGAACTAGATAAAGTCGAAATAAACCGGCAACTTGTCGAATTTCGCAAACTGAAAGCATTAGGGGGAAAAGTCCATATACTGGACGCTTCAAAAACACCTCAACAAATTGCCGAGGATGCAATGAAGATTATTGTTGATGAATTCACGAACAAATTGTAATATACATCTAAAATCAGAACAAATATTCATATACTATATTATGGCAAATATTTTATTGACATGTAAGTTATACCTCGCCGTATATGTAAGAAAAAAACGCATACGGGAGGGAGTAAAACCATTGATTAACAGAGGATTAACCATCGAAAAAAACTTCCAATTTGAAAAGGGGATGCTTATTGACAAAATATACCCCCATCTAATAACGATAGGCGATGATGTGATTTTCTCCGCAGATGTGAAAATTCTGGCACACGATGCGGGATTACGCAACATCATGGGAATTGTACGTATCGGCCATGTAACAATAGGCAATCGTGTCTTTGTAGGTTTAGGCACTAAAATACTCCCAAATGTGACAATTGGCGATGATGTAATCATCGGTGCAGGTAGTGTAGTAAGCCGCAACTTGCCAGCAGGTACAGTTTGCGCAGGAAGTCCGGCTAGAGTACTCTGTACTTTAGATGAATATAAAAATCGCATATTATGTAATAAAGAAGAATATCCTATTTACGAATTTGACAAAGATCCATTGAAGATGACAAAGGAAGAGAAGGAAAATCAGAAAGAAGAACTGAAATCAACAATAGGACTGAAAAAAGCAGTGAATTATAAATTGTTCAATTCACTGGAAGAAGAAAATAATGAGTAAAAGAACCATATTAATATCTGCATACGGTTGTGAACCTTTGAAGGGTTCCGAACCAGGCATCGGCTGGAATTGGGTTCTCCAAATGGCGAAAAACAATCGTCTGCATGTTATTACCCGGGCAAATAATCAAAAGGTGATAGAGGCTTATTTACCAAAAGATTTGAAAAAAAATATCATTTTCTATTATTATGATACTCCCCCATTTATCAAGAGCCTGAAACATAAGGCAAAAGGGCTTTATTTCTATTACTTTTGTTGGCAGATGGGTATTATCTCTACCGTTCGTTCCATATTAAAATCCGAAAAGATAGATTATACCATGCACCTGACTTTTGGTAGTATGTGGATGCCGACTTTCTTGCCATTGTTTCGCACACCTTTCATTTGGGGACCGATAGGCGGTGGTGATTGCGAACCTAAATCTTTCCTCAAAGTATTACCTTTAAAACAACGGTTCATGCAAACCACACGATATATAATGAATGCATTTTCTTTTTTTAATCCATTTATAATGATTCCGGCAGCAAAAGCTGTTGCAATCTTAGCTCGTACACCTAACTCTGCACATGTCATCCCCCGTTGTTTTCAACATAAGACTAAGGTAATTCTTGAAACAGCAATGGAAGAAAAAATCTTTGAACACCGAAAAAAGAAACGGAAAGACGACACTATAATAAGATTGATAACTACCGGAAGATTGCTCCCAAACAAAAATATTTTAACAGCAGTCCGTGCTTTGAAATACATTCCCCAAAAACATGGAATATCATTTACCATTGTCGGATCAGGCTATCAAAGAGAAGATATAGAAGTAGAAGCCCAAAAGAACGGATGGGGAGATTATGTGAAAGTTATTGCAGAAATGCCTCGTCAAGATGTCTTGGAATTAGTAGAACAGTCTGATATATTTCTTTTTCCCAGCTTACGAGAAGGAGGCAGTTGGTCATTAATGGAAGCAATGGCTATCGGTTTGCCGGTGATTTGCTTGGATTGGGCAGGCATGGCTATCACTGTTGATGATACTTGTGCCATTCGCCTTCCGGTAACTAATCCGAAACAAATGCCTAAAGATATGGCAAATGCCATTATAAAATTGATTGAAAATCCTGAATTGCGTGAACAGATGGGGGAAGCCGGACGAAAACGGATTAAGGACGTTTTCAACTGGGAGGCTAAAGGAGAATTTATGGAACAACTGCTCGACTCGTTAGATAAAAATTAGAATAGAATGTGTTTTCTTCTAAATAAAATACTCCGCACAGGAGGAACGTCTTTTTGCCGCATAGCCAACGCCGACGGTAAAGTATGGCTAATGCCAGAGCAGGGCATGCAGGTAGCGATGAATCTCTACCAGCCGAGCGGCATAAAGGGGAAAACTCTGAAACGATTCTTTCCCTATCTATATCGGATAAGATTTGTGCGAAGAACGATAGAAGCGGAACGGATGACTTGCTCATTGCAAGAAGATATTCGAAACTTGCTTTGCCGTATATTTCAAACACCGGACTTAGAATTTGCTATATTCTGTGGAACGCCTTGCGTACACCAGAAGATAACTATTCAGATTTTCAATGGAAAACAAATCTTGGGATATTGCAAGGTGTCAGATAATCAAGAGATTTCCAAACTGTTTGAAAGTGAAACTGAAGTTTTGCACTTTCTGAAAAAACAAGGCATGACCGGAATTCCCGAATGCCTCTATTGTGGGAAAATTGATGGCAATGCCACGCTTTTCGTACAAAGCACAACAAAGACACAGCATTCGTCTGTATTGCATGAATGGAATGCTTTGCATGAAACGTTTTTATTGAATTTGCAACAACGTACCTTGCAAAGTATTCCCTTTGAGGAAAGTGACTATTACAGAACCATACAAGCATTGCAACAGCATTTTGACTGGGTGCCTGAATGTGGCAGGATAATTATAAGCAAAACCATGAAGAGGGTCATAAACAAATATGGCAGTAAGCAAGTAGCTTATTCTGCCTATCATGCGGATTTCACCCCATGGAATATATTTGTGGAGGACGGCAAGTTATTTGTATTCGATTGGGAGTATGCCCAACTTACTTATCCCCCATTGCTCGACCGCTATCATTTCTTTACCCAAACCGCCCATTTTGAAAAACATTGGACGCCTACAGAAATTATAGTGTATATAAACTCTACAGAAGGAAAATGGATTGATCGGGAGATGTATATCCTTTATTTGTTGGAGGTTGTATCACGCTTTACAATTCGAGAAAAAGGACATATCATGGGGGATGTGTCAAAGTCTTTTGCTATTTGGATAAATTTACTTGAATACTTACAGGAATGAAACAAATAGTTTGTTTCCATCTCTTCAACGACTATAGCGGCAGTCCCAAAGTTCTGAAAATGGTATTGGAAGGCTTACTTAAAAAGGGTTGCCAAGTGGATTTAGTATCTTCCAAAGGCGGTGCACTGGATGAACTGCTGCATTACAGGAACTTGCGTAAGTACTCTTACCCTTACCGCTTTTCCAACAATCCGGCAGTAACAATGTTGCGCTATAGTAGTGTGCAGTTTTACACCTTCTTGTTGGCATTCCGCTGGTTGTTTCATAAAGATGCGGTATTTTATATCAATACGCTGTTACCGGTCGGTCCGGCATTAGCCGGGCGAATAATGGGCAAACGGGTAGTTTATCATTATCACGAGAATGCATTTGTTAAGGGGGCATTCTACAAGGCACTGGCTACTATCATGCAGAAGTTAGCACATGAAATCATCTGCGTATCAGAATATCAAGCATCATTCCTGCAACGGAAAAAAGGTGTAACAGTTGTACCCAATGCTCTGCCAAAGAATTTCGTGAACAGACTGACTCCCAATCTTCAAACAGCCTTTGAACGAAAACAGATTTTAATGCTCGGCTCATTGAAATTGTATAAGGGTCCGCTGGAGTTTATCGAACTCGCACAAAGATTGCCACAGTTTACTTTTGAATTGGTGGTGAACGACGCACAGGAAAACATTAACCACTTTATAAAGGAACACAAGATAAATATCTGCAAAAATCTGACTATATATCCCCGGCAGAATGATGTTGTACCATTCTACAATCAGGCTTCACTCGTTTTGAATCTTTCCGATAAGAAACAAGTCGTAGAGACCTTCGGACTAACGGCATTGGAAGCCATGAGTACCGGATTACCAGTGATAGTGCCCACAGAAGGAGGAATTGCAGAGATGATTGTGGATGGAGAGAACGGCTATAAGATAGACGTACAAGAACTGGACAGAATGGCTGATACCATTGAACGTATATTTTCAGATGGATCTCTGTATCTTCAGTTGGCTACTAATGCACTAACGTATTCTAAGAAATTTAGTGCCGTACACATGATAGAACTGATTTCTAAACTTATTTCAGACAAAGAATCATGAATACGATTTTTTATTAATATCTTTGCTCTTCCATTAGTCAGAAACGAGTTATGACAGAGAAAAAACTGAAAATACAGAATTTCGGTCCTATAAAAAGGGGATTCACTGAAAATGATGGCTTTATGTCGATGCATAAGGTCACTGTTCTATGCGGGTCACAAGGAGTGGGAAAAAGCTGCATCGCCAAGTTATATTCCACCTTTTCATGGCTTGAGAAAGCACTTGTACGGGGAGATTTCTCCATCAAATATCTGATTCAGTACAACCGTTTCGTAAAAACCTATTGTGCTTTCCAAAATTTGCAGAATTATTTCTCTGCTGATACTTATCTGCATTTTGTAGGTACCGCTTTCGAAATGATATATGAAGACGGGAAGTTGCAGATAAATTCTATCCGGAAATCAGAATATGAGCGTCCGCAAATTATCTACATCCCGGCAGAACGCAACCTGCTGAGCGTAGTGGAGAATGCAGAAAATGTGAAAGGAATTCCTCAGGCTTTGGCTTCTATGCTGGAAGTGTATGGTATGGCTTGTCGAAATTTGAAAAATGACATAAGCCTCCCTGTCAACCACGTTTATTTTCACTATGACGCATTAAACAAGTTATCGTGGATACAGACTGATGAATACAAGGTAAGACTGAATGAAGCGTCAAGTGGCATGCAGTCTGTGACACCCATGCACGTGGTACTGGATTATCTGTCACGCTCTCTTTCCGAAAAAGAGAATCACGAAAAGAGCGACAAAAGTCTGAAAGAAAAAGAGAATATCCAGAAACGGATTAATGAGATATTGAGGGACGATTCTTTAGAACCACAAATACGAAAATTGCTGATAGAACAAACCGCAGATACTTCGAACAAATATTTGCTGAACATTGTGGAAGAACCAGAACAGAACTTATTCCCTTCTTCACAGCGAAATGTGCTGAATAGCCTGTTAGCTTTCGCTTCAGACGGGAATAATCAGTTGATGGTAACAACGCACAGCCCTTATATCATCAACTATCTTTCGCTGGCAATTAAAGCTAACAGCATAACCTCAAAGGCAAAAAGCGGAAGTTACTACGAACGTTTGGATAAAGTTGTCCCGTTGCTGGCTCAGGTAGATGGTACGCAAGTCATTGTATATGAAATCAATGAACAAGGCGAGGTGCACCGTTTGCCGACTTACGACAATATGCCATCAGATGATAACTATCTGAACAATTATTTGGCAGAAAGCAACGACTTATTCAATGAACTGTTAGAAATAGAAGAGCTATGTCAAAAGTAAATTTCTTGTCGTAGGAGTATCGCTGCGAAGAAATAAAATACGATAAAGTATTAGGCATTTGTGATCCGGAAGGTGAAGCACCGGCTTACACTACTATCGAGACTGGAACTGAAAGATGGATTGCAACACTTAAAAACGACAAAAATGTAGGTATTCAATTTGTACCGATCGATAAAAACATTCTCATTTACCGCTCAAACGGTGAGAAAGAAAGCTCTTGTGACGGTATGCTTCTTTACGGAAAAAATATCTGTTTCATCGAACTGAAAGATGTACGCGTTGGCGGATGGCTTTCTGAAGCTATCAACCAATTAGCTGTTACCATAAATATATTTAATCAGAATCATAATTATCGTGATTTTGAAAAGCGATATGCTTATCCTGCCAATTGCAAACACCCGCAGTTTCAAACCTCCTGCCGCGAACAGTTGCAGGAATTCAGAAACAAATATCACTTCACATTAGTACCTAAGGCTACAATTGTGGTAGAATAAAGTGTTGCAAGAATAAGCCGGCATTTTTCAGCACCAAGTTATCTTTTATCGCCATTATAAAACTTTTCTTCAAAATTCCGGCAGGTGTTTTTTTAAGCATCTGCCCTGAAAAGCATGTACTTTCTGAATGATTGTATTTGAAAAAATACACTATATACCCTTTTTATATTTATGAAACAAGTAGCTATTGCTTATTCCAATAGATTCAGTGAAGTAGAAATGGTAAATTGCATAGAGACTATTGATATAAAAATTCAGTTGACCTGCATATTCAGGTTTAAATGGAGTTGCTTTTAATTCTATAACGATATAAGCATGAAGTTTTATGTTATATAAAATAAGGTCTGCATAGAAATCACTGTCTCCAACTTGGAAGTGTTTTTGTTTGGCCACAAAAGCGAAACCATTTCCCATTTCCAGCAAATATCTTGTAACATGCTCCACAAGTTGTTTCTCAATGTCATTTTCATCAACCAGTTCTCTCGTGCCAGCCACATCGAATATATAAGGGTCTTTCAGTAAATAATTTGCCAGATCGCTTTGAGGAGCAGGCAAAGTGTTTTTGAAATTACTGACTTTTTGCGCTTCTATTTGTCGTTTGAATAAGTTGTTTTCAATCTGCATTTTCAATACACTGCTACTCCATCCCATTTCTACGGACTGTTTCATATACCAATATCTGTTTCCTAATGGTAATGAACTGTCTAATAGTATCACATGGCTGGTCCAATTTATTTTTGAAATTGGGGAGTAAATAAAGTTCCTTTCAATTTCATCAATGGATGTTTGCAGCATTATGGCAATTGTCTTGTCTATATCTTGAATTTGCGCAAGAGGTTCTTGCGTAAATTTTTCCGATTGGGATATGTTTATTTGAGATTGCGCAAGAAGATCTTGCGTAATTAGCAGACCGTTCAACTCATTAATTAAAGATTGCATTTTGAGGATAGTTGGTATTTCTAATTCCTTATCACAAGAAATCATCTTTTGTAATACCTCCAATGGGTATATTCGAGCAAACTGACACATATAAGTGAGATTTCTGACTGAATATCCTTTCTTTTCAGGATAATTCATCTTGATAGCCTTTGAAATCTGACTTATAACTTTGCCACCCCAACCTAACCTTTTTTGATAGTATCGGATAAAAGTTCCCAGTTTCCAATAGTGAAATAGCATTTGGGCATTGGCTGCAACAATCAGTTTTACTTGTGCATGTTCTATCTCAAAACCTATTGCATAAATGAGAGCTTCAAAATCTTTTTTCTCTATAGGATGATTCAAGTTTTCCATTTCTCTTTGATTAAATGATAGAGCAAAGATAAGCATATAATTTTCTTTTGATGAAAAACAATAAAGAAACCTCAAGATATAATCTTTTTATTTATGAAACAAGTAGCTATTGTAGGCATCCAAGGTGTGCCTGCGAAATACGGCGGCTTCGAGACTTTAGTGGAGAACATTATCGGTGATAACTGTTGCTCCGAAGTCCGCTATACCGTTTTTTGTAGTGGTAAGGACTATGCCATGCGGATGAAAACCTATAAAGGAGCACAACTGAAATACGTCCCGCTATTCCATGCCAATGGGGCGCAAAGCACTCCATACGATATCCTGTCGATGCTTAAATGTTTGCGAGGCTATGATGCAGTAGTCATATTAGGCGTGTCGGGCTGCATTTTCCTACCCATATTCAGGCTATTGTATCGCAAGCGGCTGATAGTGAACATTGACGGACTGGAACACCGGAGAGCCAAATGGGGCAGGTTTGCCAAGTGGTTTCTGCGGACAAGCGAGGCAATGGCAGTGCGCTATGCGGATGTAGTGATTACCGATAACAAAGGCATTCAGGACTATGTGGCAGATACTTATCACAAGCATTCAGAACTGATAGCTTATGGCGGAAATCATGTATTAAGGGATGTACCAATGATGAGACAAAACGAAATATTAGAAAAATACGGGCTTATAAAAAAGGAATATGCCGTTTCTATTTGTCGCATTGAGCCTGAAAACAACTGTCACATTACGCTCGAGGCATTTGCGGAAGTGGGACAGAAACTGGTGTTTATAGGTAACTGGAAATATAGTACGTACGGAAAAGAGTTACAGAGAAAATACTCCAACTATCCGAATATATGTATGTTGAGCGCTGTATATGCTCTTGATGTCCTATACACATTAAGAAACAATGCGAAAGTCTATATTCATGGCCATAGCGCCGGAGGCACAAATCCATCATTGGTGGAAGCCATGTTTT
>ENA-USYP01000170-USYP01000170.1-human-gut-metagenome-genome-assembly--contig:-NODE-170-length-66253-cov-11.928871_pt1 | contig 66253 bp, 51 predicted proteins | sample MGYA00250065_ERZ773512 | MGnify/ENA primary metagenome ERZ773512 (study PRJEB29103, sample SAMN06112003) | human gut metagenome | biome: human gut; feature: ankylosing spondylitis patient; material... | reverse complement strand
CCTTGGTTACGACAGCTCTAAGTTAGTGAAACGCAACGATAACTAACATTTTTTCTGCTTTCTATACTTGTAAAAACAGGGTTTTATGAACCCTTATATAAGTGCGCCCAAAAATCTACTTTATTTTTCACTCTTTTCTCCGTGAAACATGCTCTGCATTGCAGTCGCTTATAACAGAAAACGGACCGCATCCGCAGTCCGCATTTTTCTCAAAAGGTGTAAGCAAAAAATAAGCCGAGTTCTGTATATGACGATCATCTATCTAGTACGACTGTCACCAGCCGCATCAAGCGACCTACCTGAAAGCAGACCGGGCCGGTCTATAGCTCTCTGTTTGGTCTTGCTTCGGATGGGGTTTACATGGCTCCGTCTGTTACCAGCCGGACGGTAGTCTCTTACACTGCCTTTCCACCCTTACCGGCCAAAAGCCGGCGGTATATCTCTGTTGCACTAGCCTTGGAGTCACCTCCACCAGACGTTATCTGGCATCCTGCCCTGTGAAGCCCGGACTTTCCTCACCTGCATAAAGCAGCCGCGATCATCTATCTTACTTACACCTGTTCGATTATATCTTTTTCTTCCGGAAAAAGCAATATTTTTCTGCCAGACGTATGATTTCCCCATATCCCAGTGCTGCCAGCGGGAACATCATCATGTAATAGGCATACATATACCTGGCCTTTGCTTCCCAGAAAATACTGAACAAAAAGCCCCCGATCACAGCCACTGCCAACAGATGCTGTGTGATCTCACTGTCTTTTCGGACACAGAAGATAAAGTAAAACAGACACCCCAGATAGATAATAAACTGTAAACGATCTGCCATCCTCACCACACTGTCAAACAGATCTCCACTCAGCCGGTCTTCCAGTGCCGCCAGTTTCTCATGGTACACATCCCCGTGGTTAAAGTTGAAATACAGTGACTGATAGGTCGGGACATTCCACTGGGACAGAAGTTTTCCCTGATAAAAACCTCTCAGATACCCCGGCTGTGCTTTCATGGCCTGCATGCGCTCCTGCATCATCTCCCGGTAGATCTGATCGCTCTGCTCTGTATTACAGTCCGTTGCATAATATTGTGCCCAGCAATCGCTGTAATACCAGCCGTACCGGCCACCGATCTCTTCCATTCCCAGATACAGGTAAGCCGATGTGGGCAATCCCCGGGAATGCTCCATTCCGGATCTCATCTCATACATTTTATAGATTCCCTGATAGCACAAGAGTGGCAGTGCCAACGCCAGCACCAGTGAAATCAACAGGCGTCTGTCCCATTTTGAGAATATCCTTACCGCGCCGACCATGCAATATGCCACCACCAGGACCAGTGTGTTCTTACGCAGCAGAGTTCCCAGTGTAAGAGCTGTCACAATGCCCACCAGTGATCCCGTTTTTCCATATTTGATATATCGGACCAGCATCCATGCGGAAAACAGGGAACAGAATACCCAGGGAATCTCTCCGTAGACCCAGCTGGCATAAAAGACAGATGCCATACAGCTGCCCGCAAGCAGTGTCCCCATGGCCACCACCGCAAGTCTTCCGGAAACTTCCTTCAGAATGCCGTAAATGCAATAGATACCCGCCACGTTCAGAAGTACGAACACTATCTGGATCACATGATAATCCGCCTCTCCAAGAATCCGGAACAGCATCTCTTCCATGGCCGCCGGTCCCAGCTGATGAGCATACAGACCGCAATAATGATCCGGAGCCAGCGTCCCATAGTCACCCTGTATAAAATCTATGGCCGCACCAATAACCGATGCCTGATCTGCACTCGGCACTCTGTCTGCCGCCAGAACCCAGCACAATCCTGCGATTCCCTGCCAAAGCATGCCGAGCGTTACGGCAATTCTTTTGCACCAGATGACGATTTTGTCACCGGCCTTTTTTTCCACTGCCGTCAGAACTGCATACAATAGCAATATCAGCGCTGCTGCCGCCAGATTCCGTATTACGGAATCCGGAATCTCCACCAGAACTTCATGACCTGCCACCGGAAGCATATACTGCAGGGTACGCATGGCATACCATACAAGGAACAGAAGGATCAGGCTGCCCATGATCCGGATCACCCAGTTTGCTGTCTGCTTTACTATCGATTTTATCTTTGGTAAACGACTCTCCACAGGTATTCTCCTTTTCTTACTGTAGAGTAAACTATTCAGCACCACATTCGCAAAATCGCATCTGACGATGCTTACTTTTTGCTCATGTGGTTACTTCGTCGCATCAATTCTGCCGCACAGTCTTACGAATGCAAGCATTCGACGCCTGTCAGCAGAATTGCGCTACTCTGAATAGTTTACACGTTGAAGCAGCTTCCACCCACAAATTCCCTGCACAGAGAATTATTGGGAAGGCTTTCACTGGTCACACCCAGGAAATACTCCAGGAACTTAAGCAGTCTCTTGGCTTCGTAATATTCCGGTTCTCCCTTATCGATCTGGAACAATAACGGCTCTGCGAACTGCTTTAACACTGCCAGTTCATAGATCAGGACGGAATTAAACATGGCATCCGCATCCTCCTGGAACGGGAAAATATTCTGTTCCTCACCCCGTCGTACAGAAGCCCACATATCGATGGTGCGTCTCGCATCCGCACCTCTGGTCCTCGCATCTCTGACCATACGGCGGAGAAGTCTTCCGTCCGTAGTCGGGATCCGGTTATGCTCATCAATATTGATATTGGTCAATGCACTGATATAGATCTTGTATTTACTCTCCTCGGGAAGTGCATAAGATGTCTTCTCATTCAGACCGTGGATACCTTCGATCACCAGAATATCATCCGGTCCCAGTTGTTTGAAATTGCCCTTATATTCCCGCTTTCCGGTCTTGAAGTTAAAGGAAGGCAGCTCCACACGTTCACCGGCTAACAATCTGCACATGTCATCATTGAACTGCTTTACATCAATCGCTTCCAGACATTCGAAATTGTAATCACCGTTCTCATCCCTTGGCGTGAATTCTCTGTTCACGAAATAGTCGTCCAGTGCAATGGGATGCGGTGTTTTCCCCAGGGTCTTCAACTGAATGGATAATCTGTGGGAAAAACTGGTCTTGCCGGAAGAAGAGGGTCCGGCGATCATGACAAATTTCACGCCGCCCCTGTCTACGATGCTCTTGGCAATCTCGCCGATCTTACGCTCCTGCTGCGCTTCCTGTACCAGGATCAGTTCACTCAGCGACCCACGGCAGATCTGATCATTCAGATCACCTACGGTCTCAATACCGATCTCCTTTCCCCATTCCTCAGATTCTTTCAACGTCCGGAATAACAGCTTTCTCTCTTGAAACGGCTTAACATGTGTAGGATCTTTTTTATCCGGCAGCAGCAGCATAAATCCATCTTCATACGCTATGACATCGAACCACTTTACATAGCCGGCATTGGGCAGCATGTAGCCGTAATAATAATCGTAATAACCGTCCATTTCATAAATATTTACGAAAGAGCCTCTGCGGTAACGGAACAGTTTTTCCTTATCCTTCATCCCCTCTTTCCGAAACAGTTCCATGGCATTATCCAGGGAATAGGATCTCTTCAGAAAAGGTGTCTTTGCCTCCACCAGCTCCCGCATCCGGTTACGGATCTTTGCAGCATTTTCTTCCGTCACATTAATCTTCCCCTTTGGAGAGATGTAGGAACCGTTGCCGATGGCAAATTCCACACGACAGCTCTGGGCCGCCTCTCTGCCGTAGACATCAAATACCGCTTTCAAAAACAGCATTGTGGCAGAACGCACATAAGTCTTGTTGCCCACATCATCCTTCAAGGTAAAAAAGGTAACCTCGCAATCCCTTGTCAGTTTCTTGAACAATTCTCTGATCTTGCCGTCTCTGGCTGCCAGTGCGATCAGATTCTCATACTCCTGCTGATAATCGTTGGCCACATCCTCGTAAGTGGCTCCCTGAGGATATTGTCTCTCTTCCCCGTTTATCTTCACTGTGATCATTTTTCTCACCCTGTCCTTCTGTAATCTGCTTTTACAGGTCTTATTGCCTAAATACAATCCGCTTCCTTGCCATTATCATACCAATCCAGTGCACGGGTAATCAGGGTGATCTCGTCTGCGATCTCCTGTCTGCGGCATATGGTTCTGGGATTGTCCGCATCTGCCTTTTGCTCCATGCGTCCCACGATCTGCCTTCGCTCGGTCAGCATCCATTCCAGATACTCCCGAAGTATCCGGTCTCTGCGGGATAAAAGCAGCGGGCCGAACTTTTCCGCCAGTCCGGGATCCAGACCTTCCGTCTTCCAGGAGTCCCCGACTTTCTGCCGTACCGCATCGTCCGTCATCGCACCCAGCCAGCGCACCTTCATCATAAAATAATATTTTCCTTCTTCGTAGATGATATTCTCATCCAGCAGAAGATATCCCTCATCCATCAGGAATGTCCGAAAATGCGGGATCTCCGACTGTGGCTGCAGGATCAGCTCTGCAAATCCCTGTGCCTGTTCTCTTCCTTCGGTAAGAATCTTCTCCATGAGAGGTCCGCCCATGCCGGCACAGATCATCCCGTTCGCCTCTCCGGTCTTCAGGCCGTGCAGACCGTCGGAAAGTCTGGTCTCTATCCTGTCCTGCAGACCATATTCCCGGATATGCTCTCTGGCACGCTCCAGGGGTCCTGACCGCACATCCATGGCGATCACCCGTGGGGAGAGCCCCCTCTGCACGAGATAGACCGATACAAAACCATGGTCACACCCCACATCTGTTATCACAGTGCCGGGAGTGACCATGTCTGTTAAAGCCTGCATTCGATTGGATAATATAACTTCCGCCATTAATCCAGATAATCCTTCAGCTTGCGGCTGCGGCTGGGATGACGCAGTTTGCGCAATGCCTTTGCTTCGATCTGACGGATACGTTCACGGGTAACGTTGAATTCCTTACCTACTTCCTCCAGAGTACGGGCCCGTCCGTCATCCAGACCGAAACGGAGTCTCAGTACTTTCTGTTCTCTCTCTGTCAGAGTACCCAGCACTTCCACCAGCTGTTCCTTCAGCAGGGTAAATGCTGCAGCATCGGAAGGAACCGGTACATTATCATCCTGAATGAAGTCGCCTAAATGGCTGTCTTCCTCTTCACCGATAGGAGTCTCCAGGGATACGGGCTCCTGGCTGATCTTTAAGATCTCACGCACTCTGTCTACCGGCATGTTCATCTCTTCCGCGATCTCTTCGGGGGTCGGTTCTCTTCCCAGCTCCTGCAGCAGCTGTCTGCTCACGCGGATCAGTTTGTTGATGGTCTCTACCATATGCACCGGGATACGGATGGTTCTCGCCTGATCGGCGATCGCTCTGGTGATGGCCTGACGGATCCACCAGGTCGCATAGGTGGAGAACTTATATCCTTTACGATAATCGAATTTCTCTACAGCTTTGATCAGACCCAGGTTACCTTCCTGGATCAGGTCTAAGAACAGCATTCCACGGCCTACATATCTCTTGGCAATACTGACTACCAGACGTAAGTTGGCCTCTGCCAGACGCTTTTTCGCTTCCTGGTCGCCCTCTTCCATTCTCTGGGCCAGTTCGATCTCTTCCTCAGCACTTAACAGAGGCACCTTGCCGATCTCCTTTAAGTACATACGGACAGGATCCTCAATGCTGACGCCTTCCGGTACGGACAGGTCGATGTTCTCCACATCCACTTCGTCCTCATCGGTCAGAATGATCTCTTCGTCATCCACATCATCGTCATCGGTAATACGCAGCACATCTACGTTGTTCTGGTCCAGATACTCCAGAACCTTCTCCATCTGTTCCTCTTCCAGAGGCATGTCCGCAAAGAAGTCACTGATTTCCTGATACTCCAGCACATTCTTTTTCTTTTTCGCCATATTCAGGAGCTCTTTTATCTTCTCCGCAAATTTTGCCTGTGTGTTTTCATCCATTTTCGTGGTTCCATCCTTTCATTGCCATTATTTATAGCCATATTTCGTATTTTTTATAACTGTCCCGAGCCGCAAACCCTATTATTCCAGAGAAATGCGGGCTCTTTGTAATTCTTCCAGTGCTTTTTTGCCTTCCACCGCTTTTTTGACCGCGTTGACATCTGTACCCAGCTGCGCCATATAGTACTGGTAGCTGTTGCGTTTGACTGACACCAGAATGTCATGGAAAGCTCTTTCTCTCTCCTGCTTCGTGGACAATTCGGGGAGCGTTGTATGGAACAGCTCCGCTGCCTGCCTCTGCTCCTCTTCATCCTCAAACATGCTGATGATCCCCGCCGGCTGAAACTGTCCGTTGTCCAGCTCTGCAAACATCTTCTCCGCCACCTTGCGATACAATTCCTCCGTGAAATCCTCCAGAGAAATGTACTTGCGTACAATCGTATACAGAGAAGGATCATCTCCGATCCAGGTGATCAGCAGTCTCTGGGACTTCCGTCCGCTCTCCGAAGGATCGCTCTTGTTCTGCACTCCGCTGCGGGGACGGGGAATCGGTCTGGCGATTCCCGTCTGGGAAGCATATCCTATGACCATTTTGCGCAGATCATCGGGACGGATCATATATTTTTCGGCAATGGCCTGCAAATAATTCTCCCGCTCCAGATCTTCCGAAAATTCGCACAGTTTCTGTGCGATCTCCCGGTGGAACTTCGTCCGCTGTTCCGGATCACTCTGATCGTATTGTTCACTCAGGATACGGATCTCGAAGTAGAAACTGTTCTCCGCCTGATCGATTCTCTCCTGAAAAGCCTCTTTCCCCAGATTCTTGATAAATTCATCCGGGTCCTTATAAGGACGCATATTGATGACTTTACCGGTAAGCCCGGCCTCCCTGAGAATACCGATGCCCCGGAGTGCCGCCTTGGTTCCGGCACCGTCACTGTCGTAGGCCAGCAGGATGTTTTCCGCATAACGGTGTAAAAGGTTAGCCTGTTCCACCGTAAATGCCGTTCCCAGGGATGCCACCGCCTGGGTAAATCCCGCCTGATGCATGGCTATGACATCCATGTAGCCCTCGCACAGGATAATATTGCCCGTCCGGGCAGTCCTTGCGAAATTCAGTCCATAAAGATTCCTTCTCTTATCGAAGATCATGGTCTCCGGTGAATTCAGGTATTTCGGTTCCCCGTCTCCCATGACTCTGCCGCCGAAGCCGATGACCCGGTGGTTGATATCCTGTATGGGGAACATGACACGATTCCAGAACTGGCTTCGCAGTCCCCGCTGTTCAGAAAACATTGCCAGTCCGGAGTCTTTGATCTCTTCGTCCGTAAAGCCCTTTTTCCGCAGGTACTGTACCACCTGCTCGCCGTTTTTCCCGGCATAACCCAGTCCGAAATGATGCATGGTCTCATCGGTCAGCTTCCGCCCCGTCAGATACCGCATTCCCACTTCGCCACGGGGATCCCGCAGCATATAATAAAAATATTTTGCCGCTTCCTTATTGACTTCCAGCAGCCGCATACGTTTGCCGGCTTTTTTCTTCTGTTCCGGTGTCTCCTCCACTTCGGGAAGCTTTACCCCGGCGCGGTCCGCCAGGATCTTAATGGCCTCCGGGAAGGTATCGTTTTCATATTTCATAAGAAACGTATATACATTTCCGCTGGCATGGCATCCGAAGCAATAATACATCTGTTTGTTCGAAGACACCGAAAAGGAAGGTGTTTTTTCGTTATGAAAAGGACAGCAGCCCCAATAGTTGCTTCCCTTTTTTTTCAATGAGACATAGCCCGATATCACATCCACGATGTCATTTCTGGCTCTGACTTCTTCTACCAGTTCTTCGGGATAATACACGTTTTTTTAACTCCTATTTTATCTTGTACCTATCTCTGCCAGGATTTCGGTATGTAAATATCCTCGTATACCGCTATGGCAAACCGATCCGTCATCGCTCCCACATAGTCGCAGACGACCTTCTCTCTCGGTTCTCCCACGGAAAGAAGATTGAGATATTCTTCCGGCAGATCATCCAGATGCTTCAGGAAATGCTGGTACAATGTCTCCATCAGCATCTCTGCTTTCCCCTCTTCGCTCTTCGCTACCGGGTTCTTGTAAACTCTCTCAAACATGAACTGTCGTATCTTCGTCATGGCTTCCGCCACCGGCTCCGACATCAGGATGTCTCCCTTGTCCATGCTGTTGGTCACGATGTCATGAATGAAATGATCCAGTCTCTCGGTGGGACTGCTGCCGATCACCTCACAGATGTCCTTCGGCACATCCGCTTCCGTGAGGATTCCTCCGCGGATGGCGTCATCCATATCGTGATGAATATAGGCAATTTTATCGGAAAGTCTGACGATCTTGCCCTCCAGGGTGTGGGGCTTTCCAATGGTCTGGTGGTTTCTTATACCGTCTCGCACCTCGTAGGTCAGATTCAGCCCCTTGCCATCCTTCTCCAGAATGTCCACGGTGCGGACGCTCTGTTCGGCATGTTCGAAGCCAAAAGGGCATACTCTGTTCAGCGCACGCTCTCCGGCATGTCCGAAAGGCGTGTGTCCCAGATCGTGTCCCAGCGCAATGGCTTCCACCAGATCCTCGTTCAGCTTTAATGCCTTGGCTATGGTTCTGGCCGTCTGGGATACCTCCAGCGTATGTGTCAGTCTGGTACGGTAATGGTCACCCTCAGGTGTCAGAAATACCTGGGTCTTATCCTTTAGCCTTCGAAAGGCCTTGCAATGGATAATACGGTCTCTGTCTCTCTGAAACACCGGCCGGATATCACATTGTTCTTCCGGTCGCAGACGTCCTTTGGAGTTCACACTCAAGGATGCGTACGGACTTAAATAATCCTTTTCCCACTGTTCCAAGTTTTCTCTGATCGTCATAGTTCCTCCTGCCCCTACTTCTAATATTCTGTGCCTGTCTTAAAAATCCTTTTCTTTCTTTTGAAAAAATAGTCATTTTTTCTGATTTAAATTATCTGCACACAGAATAGATGAATTCCGCATTCTTATCCATGGCCTCACTGGCCTTTTTGAAGGGTGACATCTGAAAAACATGCCACATTCCGGGGAATCGGTCGATATGGGCAGCGACCCCGGCTTTGATCAGATTTTTATATAGCCGCAGAGAATCGTCCAACAGGATTTCATTCTCTCCCACCTGAATATAGACGGGCGGGAAACCATGAAAGTTTCCAAACAGCGGAGAAATATAAGGATCCGTCAGATCTCTGTCCGGGGCATAGGCCCTGGTCATACGGTCGATGTACTCTTTATCCAGTACCGGATCCAGTTCAGCCTTGGTCTGGAAAGTCTTGCCCTCGCCGGTAAGATCCGTCCAGGGAGACATCAGCACGATTCCTCTGGGAAACAAGCGCTCCTGCTCTTTCAATTTCAACACCAGTGAAAGCGCCAGATTACCTCCGGCCGAATCTCCGGTAATGATCACATCTCTTGCTCCGTAGCCCAAAAGCATCAGATAGTTCCAGGCTTTCATGGCATCCTCCGCAGCTGCCGGATACGGATGCTCCGGTGCCAGTCTGTAATCAAAGCACAGCACATCCATGGAAGTACCCGCCGCCAGCTTTGATGTCAGGGTTCTGGCATAGATACTGCTGCCGGTGGAATATCCGCCTCCGTGGCAATGCAGGATCACATACTTTTTCATATGAGCCCGGTTCACGCTGACCCACTCCGCATCCATGCCATCGATGTCCACGGGACGGTACTGGATCTCTTTACTGTTGCCGAGCAGCTCGCCAATGTGATCCTGGGATTGTCTGTGCTTCTCCAGATCCGGATTCTCCACAAGACCATGGGCCCTGCGGATGAGCTGCATCAGATTCTGGTTGTTCTTCTCACTGTTTTTTCCTACCAGTGCCATAAGTTCCTCCTGTTCACCTAGTTTTCTCGTAACTATTCAGCGCCTCATTCGCAAAATCGCATCTCCGATGCTTTCCTGAACAACAAGTTCACTTGTTGTTTGCTCATCTGAGGCTGCTTCGCCAATATTTCATGGCTCTGAATAGTGATCAAAAGTGCAATCTTCTGCGCACTGCATTGCGCAGTCTCCTCCGGGATAAAAGGGTGGCGATGGTGATATCGACGATCACGCAGATCGTCAGCACGATAGCCGACCATCCCAGTGCGATCTCCTGTCTCAGGAACCGGTCGATCAGAAGTTCCAGTCCCACGCACAAAACAGCGATTCCCGAGATCAGGTACAGGGCTCCTGTCAGGAAGGACATGGGGAGCTTGCGGATACAGAACGTCACCGCTTCCACCACTGCCGTCACCAGCAATACGATCGGCAGTCCCAGTCCATAGAACCAGCTGTTATGTCCCGTCAGATAAGTCAGCAGATATAGATACACGATCACTGCCACTCCATCCAGCAGGATCGACAGATAAATGGGCTGTCTCGTATAAATAACCACAGGGATCATAATAACCCACAATACCAGGACTACGCCGATCACCGCCAGAGACCACAGACTGCTGCGGAACACAAAAGCGTTTAACAGCCCACAGGTCACCGCCGTAGCCAGTACAATAACCGTCAACAGTACTCCCAGATCTTTTCTTTTTACCACTTCCACCTGTCCCTTTTCCTTTGGAAAAGGGGATGGCTGCTTCTCCGGTTCCGGTGCCTTGGGATTATACACCGGTGTGTCGCACAGAGGGCACTTCTTTGCCGAAGCATCCAGTTCCACACCACAGTTCACACAATATGACATAAGCATTTCCTTTCTAACCGGAGGATCTACCGGTTACTCTCGATCTTCACATGAATACCGTCCTGTACCAGCTTGCGGAAAAACAGTCGTTCCACATCCGTTTCCGCAATACTGCTGGCAAAATTGATGGTCAGAATATCTTCAAAGCTGGCAATGGCACAGTTGGTTCTCGTAGAGAACGGTTGTCCCATATAGATATCAAAACGTTCGATATAGGGCTTCATGGTCTCCGGCACTTTCAAAGCTCCCATGTTGGTCAGCCCCGCCGAAGAGTTTTTGTCCTGGATCTTCGTATAGAACTGGCGGACCACCAGATCCTTGATAAACAGCGGTACCACACGGATAAACGGGTTCCTCTGGGTCTCTGCGTTGGTGGTGATATCGCCCCGCAACAGCTTTTCATTCAGATAATACCGCATGTAATTGTGCACCTGGGTCACGATCTCTTCAAAAGTGTATTCTCCCAGTCTTGGGTCAATCCCCGGATAGATCATGGTGATAAAATTCCGCAGAGTCTTCGATGGGAAAAAGCGCCGCAGATTCACCGGCATGGCAATCTTTACCGGACGTAATTTTAAATGCCACTCACTCTCCTGCTTCTGCATCAGTGCATAGAGCAGAACCGCATTGAAATATTCCGTAATGGTGGCATTATAGCTTTTTGCCACCTTCATGACCTCTGCCACCGACATAATACCGTCTATGATGTTCAGGGTATAAAAGGGCTCCTTGGTTCCCCGGACACGGTAAGCCTTCTCCCCCGGTCTGGGCGGGCACACCTTGGCATTGGCATATTTCATGTAGGCATCTTCCAGTTCTACCGGATCCGGTGTCTCTAAAATATCCAGCACAAAACCGCCGTTCTCAATCTCCGTATGCCCCTTCAGGCGCAGATAAGTGGCCGTCAGAGTCTGCAATACGCACATGCCTCCGGTACCGTCTCCCAGACTGTGATGGGCCTCCAGGGCGATCCGGTTCCGGTAATAATAGATTCTTACCAGATACCGGTTATTGGCCTTGAAATACATGGGCTGACAGGGATTTTTCACGTCCTCCTGCACAAATGGGCCGGGGCGGTCATTGGGCTCCAGGTATCTCCAGAAGACACCCTTGCGGATAGCCGCCTTATACGTCGGAAAACGAGGCATTGTCAGATTCACGGCCCGCTGCAGCATCTCGGGATTGATCTCCTCCTTTAAAAGAACGGACAAACGATAAACGGAAGAAAAATCTCTTCTCTGTAAGGTCGGGTATACGATGGCCGACAGATCCAGTTTGTACCAGTCCTTGTGTACTTTCGATGCCCTGTCTGTCTTCGTTTTGTCTCTTCTATTAATTGCCACGGTTTTCGCCCCTTTCCCGGTTTTGTATTATATTTTTCAGAAACGACAAAGGCGGCAACCTTTCGGTCACCGCCATGTGATGCAGAAAGAGGGACTTGAACCCTCATGGTATCACTACCACACGGACCTGAACCGTGCGCGTCTGCCAATTCCGCCATTTCTGCGAACAAATGTATATTACAACAACCGGCTCCAAATGTCAACACTATTTTTCGAATTATTTAAACTGTATGCAAAATAATTACGATTTCTGCGTAAAAAATGCGGCTGACCGGCAGCCGCATTTTTGCAATTATTTTACATTTACATGTAGGAACTGAACAGATTGCCTGCATTGTAAGTGCCGGTATATCCTGCTGTTCCGGTGTACAGACTGCTTCTGGTGGAAGCATGGTCTGCTGCAAAATTGATCATGGAACTCTGTGCGGATACACGATAACCATAGGAACCGTTCCCCTGGAACAGGTTCTTCACAGTATTCATATCGGCTTTCATAAAGGTATCCTTGTCCAGAGACAGGGTGCCGTCATTTTTCATAGTGATACCGATCTTCGCCAGCTGCTTACTGTTGGCAATGGTGGTATTCCCCAGTGATTCCGTGCGGTTGTTCACTGTGGTATCGCTCACATCATCCACAGCAGCCATCACGCTGTTGTAATTCTTCACAAAGCTGTTCACCGCATTGTAGATGGCACTGGTATCATAGCCCTTGGTCGTGGTCTCTATACCATTCTCATCCTTGGTGGTGATATCCTTTTGTGCGAACAGATCATTTTTACCGGTAGCCAGTAATGTATCTGCGGATTCCTTCAAAGCATCAGTGGCGGTTTCTACCTTGGCCAGTGCTTTCTTCGCGGTCTCCGTCGTGGTGTCTTTCTTCGTTATGTCGGAAGCTGCGGTTTTGGATGCGTTGTTCTCCTTGCCGTAATAAGCCTTCATCAGCTTGGCATAGCTGCCGTTCTTAATACTTGCATAATCTGCCAGCCAGTTGCTGCTTGCCGCATTGGATGCCGTAGAGCTCAAACCGGAAAACAGAAATGAATAATTGGTTTTTGCCTGAATATTAATACTCATCACAGTCACCTCCGTGTCAACTGTTTTGAATCGGCCTTTCAGCCATTAGTCCTTTTATATCAGTTACAGTATACTACTTATTTCGGATTTTTCCAAGGTTTGTTAACTGTTTTTTGAAAAAAAAACATTAATTGAGTATTTTTTCCAGCATGGTCACCCGGTTGAAGGGAAAGGAGAAATAATAGCCGTCCGCAAAATCCTCCGTCATGACGATCACTTCCTTTGCCAGCTGCACACCGGCCTGCTCTCCCTCTTCTCTGGTCATGTCCGCTCGGTATCTTGCCAGTACTTCGTCCGTCACGTCGATGCCTGCCATCTCGTTCTTCATAAAGGTGGCATTTTTAAGACTCACGAAAGGCATGATCCCGCAGAGAATCCTTGCTCCGGTCTCCTCCTTGATCCGGCGCACTCTGTCGGCACTCTCCTGTGTGGAAATGGGCTGTGTCAGAAAAAAGGTGGCTCCCGCCGCCATTTTCTTCTTCACTCTGCCGATCTCCACCTCAAGATTACGCCTGCCCTGATTGATGGCTCCGCCGTAGTTGGCCGGAGCCTGCGTGAACTGCTCCTCGTTCATATCCGCCAGAATCTGCATCAGTCCCACAGAATCAAAGTTGAACACACTCTTCACCGTGGTCCGCACCATGGAAGGAATGGGGTCTCCCGTGATCACAAGGAAATTCTGAATGCCATTGATATAGGCTCCCAGCAGCTGGGAACGCATGGCAATGGCATTTTTATCCCGGCAACAGATATGGGGCATGACACACATACCGGTCTCTCTTGCCACCTTCTCCGCCATGAGAATGGAATCTGCTCTGGTACGTCCCGAAGGAGAATCCGGGAAAGTCAGCACATCCACTCCGCTCTTCTGTAGCAGATGTGCCGCATCCATCAGTTTTTCGTCATCGATTCCCATGGGAGGTGCCAGTTCCACGGCGATCAGCTTTCGGTTCCTGCCCTCCGCCTCTTTGGTATGATAAAAAGAACGGTCTTCCTTCGGTGCCTGCTTTTTCTCCGGTTCTGTGTCTTTTTTTGCCTGTGGGTACTGGGTCAGATCCAGCTTTCCGGCAAGCTCCGCGATATATTCCGGTGTCGTACCGCAGCAGCCGCCTGCCATATCCACTCCAAGGGCAGTCATCTGCTGCATTCTGTCCACAAAATAGTCTTTGTTATCCCCGGTGAAGATCATACGGCCGGTGACCATCTGAGGATACCCCGCATTGGGAAGGGCTGTGAGAAGTTTTCCTTCCGGTTTTTCCAGTATCTGCAGGATCCGGTGCATATGGGACGGACCCACACCGCAGTTAAAGCCCACGGCATCGATCTCCTTTGCCTCACCCGCTCTCTGTAAAAGCTTTCTTGCACTTAATCCTGCATTGCTGTAGCCGAACTGGTTTACAGAGAATTGTACCGTAATAAATGCCTGTTCCCCGATCATTTTGATCGCAGGCAGGAGCTCTTCCATCTCGGAAAAAGTTTCAAAGACAAAAAAGTCCGCTCCCTCTTCCAGAAAAATACGGCAGATCTCTTTGTATTCGCGGCATAAAGTATCCTTCTGTGCCAGCGCATCCCCGGGAATCTGTCCGATATCTCCGGCAATATAGACTTCTTTTGTCTCACCGGTGCGTTCTCTCCACGCAGCCACCGCTTCCCTCGCCAGGCGTACGCCGCTTCGCAGAGTCTCCTCGATCTGTTCTTTGGACCTATCCATGCAGAAGCTGTTGGCTGCGAAGGTGTTGGTACGCAGAATCTGTGCTCCTGCCTCGAGGTACTCCGTATGAATCTCCCTCACCCGTTCCGGGGCTTCCAGATTCGCCAGCTCCGGCAGCTGTTTCGTGTCATATTTTCCTCCGTAATAGGTCCCGAAGGCTCCGTCAAAGAGGATCTTTTTCTGTTGGATCCTTTCACGGATCTGCTCTTTGGTATGTTTTGTATTGCCCATTATTGTTTCCTTTGTCCTGTTGATTTCATCCATTTTTCTTTTAAAAACGAGCAGGTCTGCTCTCGCAAGCCTGCTCGTTTCTTAGCATACCATATTATTTTTCGGAAAAACAGTAGCAAATTTAATGATTACATCAACTTTCTAAACAGCTCGGTCAGATCCTCGATGCTTGCATCCTTAGGGTTGCCGGGTGCGCAGGCATCTGCATGAGCGGATTCTGCCAGGAAAGGAAGATCCTCTTCCTTCAGTGCTTCCAGCTTGGAAGGAATTCCTACATCCTCGGACAGCTTGCGAACGGCATCTACAGCAGCCTTACGATAGGTTGCCTGATCCATCTGGTCTACACCTTCCACTCCCATAGCACGGGCGATCTCACGATACTTTTCACCGGTGCAGTCAGCATTGTACTCCATAACGATGGGGAGCATCATTGCGCAGGCTACACCATGAGGGGTATCATAGACAGCACCCAGAGTATGTGCCATGGAATGGGCAATACCAAGACCTACGTTGGAGAAGCCCATACCTGCAATGTACTGGCCCAGAGCCATGCCTTCACGGCCTTCCTTGGTATTGGCTACAGCGCCGCGCAGGGACTTGGAAATGATCTCGATTGCCTTCAGGTGGAACATATCGGTCATCTCCCATGCCGCCTTGGTGGTATAACCTTCGATAGCGTGGGTCAGAGCATCCATACCGGTAGAAGCGGTCAGTCCCTTGGGCATAGAAGACATCATCTCGGGATCTACCACAGCGATAATAGGCATATCATGAGGATCTACGCATACGAACTTACGCTTGCGCTCTACATCAGTGATAACGTAGTTGATGGTAACCTCTGCTGCGGTACCTGCTGTGGTGGGCACTGCGATGATGGGTACGCAGGGCTTCTTGGTAGGTGCTACGCCTTCCAGGCTGCGTACATCTTCGAATTCAGGGTTGGCAATGATGATACCGATAGCTTTGGAGGTATCCATGGAAGAACCACCACCGATGGCGATGATATAATCTGCACCGGATGCCTTGAAAGCAGCCACACCGTTTTTCACATTGTCAATAGTAGGATTAGCCTTAATATCAGAATAAACTTCATAAGCAAGACCTTCCTTGTCAAGCAGTCCGGTTACTTTTCCAGTCACACCGAACTTGATCAGGTCGGGATCGGAACATACGAATGCCTTCTGAAAAGCATGAGCCTTTGCTTCATTTACGATTTCTTCGATTGCTCCGGCACCATGATAAGAGGTCTGGTTGAGCATAATTCTGTTTGCCATGATACATAATCTCCTTTCGAATTGAGAACAAATCTTAATGATAATTTTATTTTAACTACAATCTGGACATAAAAAAAGTGACAGTTTGGCTTGACTGTCACTTTTTACAGAAAGTTCACAATGTGTACATTTTTTTTAGTAATTTTTCACAAATAGCTTTGGTGATTTTTTCACTAACGCAATACGCCCAACTGTTGAAACAATTCTGTCACCGGCATAGGAAGTGCACTGACCAAAAGCGCCGCCATCTGCTCCGGCGTTCTCTCCTTCGGAGCGAAGATCCATTCCACGGTCATATCAATAGAACCTCTGCAATAGAGCCGCAGCGGGAATAAAATATTCTCTTCGGGCTGTCTACCGGTCTTACGCCCGATCAGCTGCGTGTAGAAATCCAGGATCAGTTCGTAATCATGTTCCCTCAGAGAATTATGATCATCCGAGCGGAATGCTCCGGCGAAAAAAACTCTCTCCTTCTGAATGAATTCAAACTTTCTGGTCAGTCCTTCGTATACGGTAAGTCCGTCTCCCATCTGTGCAAAAGATTCCAGTAAGAGCTTGTCGAAATACCAGTTGATCAGATCATATTTGTCCTGAAAATTCCGGTAAAAGGTCTGCCTCGTCACGCCGCAGGTCTGCACGATCTGCGTCACTGTCATGGCATCGGTGCCGGACGAAGCCATACACTTTTTCGCCGCTTCCGCTAGGCGGTATTTTGTTTTATCCGCTGAAGTTTCTTTTGTACTCATGCTGTCACACCTCTATGGTACTACCGGTTTCGACTTTCCATAGCTTTCCGGTAATTCTGCTTCCAGTAAAGCCGCTGCATCTCTGACGCAGTCGATGCATTCTCTCTTTACAATGCCATCGTTGATGCCTTTTAATTCCTTACAGATCACGGTTCCGTTCTGCTCCTTGAAGCTCTGAATTATCCTTCTGGACCCTTGCATGGTCTTCTGCGGATTTTTATTGATCAGTCCCAGTACATTGACCGCTCCGATGACAGCTCCGCAGGTAGCTTCCATGCTGCCGCCGATTCCTACCGCAAATCCCTGAGTAAGATTCCTAGCCGTCTCTTCATCAATTCCCGCCAGATCACAGTACGTGCACGCCACTGCCTGCGCACAGTTGTAACCACACATTTTTCTCTCTGCTGCTTGTTCCACTCTTGATTCCATAACTGTTGTTCCCTCTTCTGTTTATATTTTTCCAATAATCATCTGTAGTGTATTTTCTGTTATGTATTATATCAGAAATAAATCTAAGACGCCATCGTCATAATTTTCTATCTTTACATTTCTCCCAAACTGTTCTAAGTGTATAAATAATTCCTACAAATTTCAAAATCATGTTGACATTGCCGTGGGAAGATGTTATTATCATTCTTGCGTGATGCGAGATAGTAATTATTTTGTGTCGCTATGCGGAAGTGTCGGAATTGGCAGACGAGCAAGACTAAGGATCTTGTGGTAGCAATACCGTGTGGGTTCAAGTCCCATCTTCCGCATTAGGATTTTGTTCTAGAAAGCTCGAGAATATGCGGTTCTTGAGCTTTTTTCATTTGTATAAGTAACGATATTTTGGTGAGACCTAGGTGAGACCTCAATCTCTTCATTCAGTATTGCACAGATATCATCCAAGCTGTCCTTTCCGGCAAAACTATAATATCTTAAATTTGTCTCTACTGAATGCCCCAGCAATCTTGCTCTCTCTGTAGCAGGTAACCCATATTTGCCTATAAAAACATTGCTGTTTAAGCTCATACGAAAAGAATGATTGTTTGTCACATTATACCCCAACCCAGACATTAAGCGTCTAAGACAAGTTTCATAGGCATCGGTTTTTATCCACTCCCCATTTTTATGACAAAACACATATTTTGAATGTATGCTACCTGTTTTCCCGCTACTATTCGAAGCCGTTGTTGTCTTCGGAGTTGCTGTAAGGTTTGCCGTCGTTACGGGTGCCGATACCTACTCAATAATTATGCTAAAGATAGCCTGGAAAATCAATAAAAACGTTGATTTTCCAGGCTTTTCAAAGTCTTTTATTCGATTGAGTGCTAACCCTCATCGGAAGTTAAGAATTTTAATTGTGATATTTTCTCTTCAATTGTCATTTTTTGACAATTTCTTTTGCCTGTGCATCTGCTTCTCTTCTGTCCATCTTATTTTCCCGTTACCACACATTTTTTTCATAATAATCCTGGAGTTCCTGAAAAGCCTCCTGAGGAGTTGCATTTTGTAAATAAATTTCTACAATAGCATCATCAAATATATCTCCTGCTTCCGTTGTGGCCAGAGATTCATTATAAAATCCGAATGTAGCTGTTGTATTATCCAAAACCTCTTCTACATAATTATACTGTTTTGGTGCCACAGCAGTATCAACTTCTACATTTGTAGTCGGTATTTTCCCAGCTTCTTCCGCCACATATTTCTGTGCCGTTTCATCTGTGAAATATTTCAATAATTCAATTGCCGCCTCTTTTTTGTCACCTTCAGCTTTAGAACTTAGCATGATATTATCTGTTTTAACCATCATTCTATCAGGATCGGCTCCTCCCTCAATAGCCGGGAACCGGAAAGCCCCGCATACCTCTTCAATCTCAGGCACACGCCCATTAATTTCACCGATCACCCAAGATCCCTGAACTAACATAGCTGCCTTTCCTGAAGTAAATTCCGCATTTGCCTGATCGTTGGAATCTCCGGCTGCTGTCGGCTGAAAATATTGAGAGAGTTCTATAAGTTTATTTCCGGCATTAATATATGATTCACTTGTCCAGTCTAATGTGCCTTCAGAAACGCCCTGCAGATTATCCGGTCCATCCTCTCTGTCGCAAAGGTAACCTGCAAGCAAAGAGATACACCATGGGTCTTTTGCAGAACAAGCTATAGGCGTATATCCGGCATCCTGTATCTTTTCACATACTTCAAGCCACTCGTCATATGTTTCCGGAGGTGTTACACCAACCTCTTCAAATATCTGTGTATTATAAAAGACAAGTGCTGCCGAAAAATTAGTCGGTATTGCCATAATTTTTTCATCATACGTCAATTTATTGCAAATTCCGCTTCGTCGGATCACGCATTCTTATAAAGTGTTATAGTTTTTTCGTAGTCATTATTTTTAGATTACGAAAGGAGGCATTTTTATGCAGGACTACAACACTATTATTGGTGCTATTCAGATGCGTCTGAATAAGTGCCCAACCAGATCTGTTATGGATCGTTTTCGAATCGGATCAAGCACTCTTAACTTGATCATGAGTCGATATAAGGCTCTTGAGCTCACCATTGACGAGCTTGAAGCTATGTCACCAAAAGAAGTAGAGAACCTCTTTTACCCACAGAAAAATCTTCAACGCAAAGAAGTTCCACTTCCAGATTTTCAGTATTACTATGATCGTATTCATGCCCCAAACAGTAGAGTAAATATTTCATTCTGTTGGCTGGATTACAAAGAAAAGAATCCAGATGGATATGAAAAATCTCAGTTCTATGAATACTATCAACGTTTTGTTCAGGAAAACTATGGTGGCACAAAAATTTCAATGGCGGTAAATCGCAAGCCTGGTGAAAAGATGTACATCGACTGGGTTGGCGACCAGCCTGGACTTCTGACGGATGTTACAACCGGTGAAATTATGAGAGTTCACATCTTTGCCACAACATTAGGCGTGAGCAGTATGATCTATGCAGAGGCATTTCCAAATGAAAAGCTACCTTGTTTTATCGAAGGCTGTGTACATGCGGTATCCTTCTATGGTGCAGTTGCTAAACACTTTGTCCCGGATAATCTAAAAACAGCTGTTACGAAGCATACAAAAGATGATCTTGTATTACAGTCAACCTTCTCTGATCTGGAAGACTTCTATGATACGATTGTGCTCCCACCACCGGCTCGTAAGCCTAAGGGAAAACCAACGGTCGAGAATCATGTGCGTTTCCTTGAAACACATCTTATAGAAAAGTTAAAAGAAAAGATTTACACATCCTTTGAGGATTTGAATGCTGATATCAAAAAGATAGTAGCCGTCCTCAATGCGAGACCTTTTCAGAATCAAGCTTTTTCCAGACAAGAAATGTTTATCAAGTATGACAAACCATGTATGAAACCACTGCCAGGCGGAGAATACACAACTTGTGATTACAAAGCAGTACTGAAGGTGCCTAATAATTATCACATCGATTATGACGGCCACTACTACTCTGTATTGTATACTTACTGCGGAAAACCAGCAATCCTTAAGGCTACACCTTCTGAGATTCGTATCTGTGATCAGTACAACCGTCTGATCTGCACGCACAGAAGATCTTATAAGGATTTTCCGTTGTACATAACTACGGATGAGCATATGCCTCCGGAACACCTTTATTATCAGGAAATCAATTCGAAAGATGGAAACTATTACAGGCGCTGGGCGTCTGTGTTCGGTCCTTCCATGTCGGAATTGATTGATCGAATCCTAAAATCTTCTAAACACGAAGAGCAGGCATTCAATGCATGTGCCGGGATACTACATCGAGTAAAAGCAATCCCTAAAGGCATTGCAGAAGAAGCCGCTCGTAAATGCATTGAAATGAACTCCTGTCGCTACTCGACGTACAGGCAGGTGCTTAAAAAGATGGAGTGCGATGAGCATCCAGAATCATCACCGGAATCACTTCCATCTCATGAAAACATCAGAGGAAAGGATTACTACAAGTAAAGGTGAATGATTATGGCCTATAGACAGAAAGAATACAATTATAACGACAAACTTACAAAGGATCAAAATCTTCTTATGGACAAACTCTATAAGATGCGTATGTCCGGCATGGCAGAAGCTTTTGAAAACCAACTTATGAATCCGAATTCGGGATTAGAGAGCTTTGAAACAAGGTTCTCTGAAATCATCAACCATGAGTGGTCAGGGAGAGAAAACAAGAAGTTCAATCGGCTCTTAAAACAAGCAACACTAAAATATCCGGCAGCTGACCTTGATAGTTCTCTTTATGATCCAGAGAGGCAGTTAAACACACATGTTATTGAATTACTGGCCAAAGGTGATTGGATTGATGAACCGAACAATCTTTTGATTACAGGTGGAGCAGGAGCTGGCAAAACGCATATTGCATGTGCACTTTGCGTCACAGCACTACATCAAATGAGAACTGTTAAATATATCCGTGCGAATTATCTGCTTCAAGAATCCGCCCATGCGCATAGTGAAGATAATTACTATGAGTATTCAAACAAGATGGCCGGTTATGATCTTCTTGTTATAGATGATTTTGGCTTGATGGACTTAAATCTCGACAAGTGCCGTGATCTCTTTGAAATCATCGAAGCTAGAGATTGCCGAAAATCAACAGTCATCATCTCGCAGATGCCAGTAGCGAACTGGTACCAATTGTTTGGTGATAACACATATGCAGATGCATGTCTCAGCCGCATGACCTCTAAAGCATATCGATTAGACTTTCCAGGTCGCGATAGACGTGTAGAAAGCAAGTAACTTTATTAACCAACAGGGCAATGATCCGTTCCTAGCGGAACAGCGCTCCGCTCATGCGGAGCGAGTGCTCTGTTTTTGCGGAATATGCAAATTTATCAAAAATACCGTCTTTAAATGATTTATACCAGTCCGGATTATCTTTCTGAAGTATCTCAGTGAGATCAGCGGCAACGCCTGCGTCTACATATTGTTCCATAAGCGGTCCGGGATGACAGGTAAATAATTCAGGGATATTTCCCGATGCAATTAATGCGTTAAGTTTTGTATCATACTCTTCCCTCGGAGTACTAATAACATTTACATGATACTTTCCCGCATAATCTTCATTAAACCGTTCAATCACATCCTTATAGCCTTTTGTTACAAGATCTTCTGATACATTTAGGTCATCATAAAAAATCCATGATATTTCTGTAGCATCGCCAGATGATTCTTCATTGGAAGTATTTCCTTCATTGGAAGTATTTCCTTCATTGGAAGTATTTCCTTCATTGGAAGTATTTCCTTCATTAAGGGAAGCATCACCTGTATCCGTTGAAACACTGCATCCCAGTAACATAGATACACATATAACACTAATGGTTAACACTGACACTAATTTTTTTCTCATCATTTCATTTTCTCCCTTCTGCTAATTGTTTTATCCTTTAACGGCCCCCGTAGTCAAACCTTCTACTATTTGATTGCTGAAAATAAGATAAACTATTATTGTCGGCGCCAAAGCAATAATAATTGCAGCAAACATTTGTACATAATTAACAGCATAAGGTCCTACAAAATATGTCAGGGTCACCGGTAAAGTCTTTTTATTTACATCAGATATAAATACAAGTGCCATTAAAAGTTCATTCCAACTTGAAACAAAAATCATCATTCCCGCTACTGAAAATCCAGTTTTGGTAAGAGGTGCAGCAATTTTAAAAAAACAGGAATAAATACTGCATCCATCTATACAGGCAGCTTCAAAAATTTCATTCTGTAAAGATTTAAAAAAACCTGTCATTAAAAAAATTACCATCGGCAATGCAAATACCGTATATGGAATAATTAACCCGATCAATGAATCTGTCAGCCCCAATTTTGAAAACTGAACAAATAAAGGAATAAGTACACAATGCACAGGTATCATCATCCCAAACAGAAAATAACTCAAAGTCCATTCTGAAAGTTTCCATTTCATTCTTGCAATGGCAAAAGCCGCCATAGATCCAATCGTCAAACTCAATATCAATGATACTGAACAGACAATAAATGAGTTAAGCATAGCTATCCCCAAATTTCCATTGACCCATGCATAGATATAATTTCCCAACTGCAGAACTTCCGGCATACTGAATGGATTTGTCATTAATTCCTGATTCGTCTTCAACGATACATTAATCATCCAAAGAAACGGCAGTATATATATTAACGTTAAGATTATCAGAATGATATATATAATTATTTTCTTCGGTTTACATTTCATAATTTTCCACCCTTATGCCCTTCCGTATTATCAACGACACTATTAAACAAAGTACCAGCAAAACTACAGCTATAGCGCTGGAATAACCATATTTAAAATAAATGAATCCTTGTTCATATAAATGTGTTGCAAGAACCTGGGTCCTGTTACTAGGTCCGCCTTGAGTCATGTTATAGACCAGATCAAAAAATTTGAGGGAACCAATACAATTTAATGATAACGATGTTATAAACATTGGTTTTATCAAGGGTAATGTAATAAAACGAAATGTTTTCGTATCTGACGCACCATCTATTCGTGCCGCTTCATACAAATCCTTAGAAATGCCCATAATCTGAGCCATATATAACATCATATTCTGTCCCACATATTGCCAAAGTGCTACAAAAGCAATCACGATCATAGGAAGAACAATAAAACCGTCTGATTCCATCAGCCATAAAGGTCCCTGTATTCCCAACTTATCCAACAGATAATTGAGTCCAAATTTCGGATTAAAAATGAATGCCCACAACAACCCCAGTGCGGCTGATGATAAAACCGTAGGGAGATATATTACATTCCTAAAAAAGTTTCTTCCTCGTCTGATATTGGTCAGCATAACAGCCAGAAGCACTCCTATTATCTGTTGTGTGACGGCAGAAAATATCATGAAAAACAAGGAATTCTTTAAAGCCATCCTCATTGTTTTGTCCTCAAATAAAAGGGTTTTAAAATTATCCAGACCTATAAATACCGGCTCTTTTAATGCGTTATAATCACATAGAGAATAATACAGCATCTGCAGAATCGGAATAAGCAAAACAACTGTAAATAAAACAAATGCGGGAGCTACAAAAAACACTATTGCTTTCCTGTTACGCAACATCCTATCCATACTCTATCTTTCCTCTCTAACAACAGCTGCCGATCTGGCTGACATTTTCAATCTGACTTTTCCTTTGACTATATTCCTCCAGTATCTTTTTTCATATCCGTTTATTTCCACGAAAACTTTTTGTATATGTTTCATATATGAATCTACCGGTATATCTACAATCTTTGTCTCATCTGACACGTTTGCCAACGCGCAGGCTATTTTACCTGCCGGATTCTTCCAAAACATACTGAGTACAGAAGGTACCGTTATGCTTTTCCTTTTAAAACCAAAATCTAATCCCTGAATATAAATGTCCATTCCGGGTACAGGCAGTTCTTCTGTGGGAAGCATCTCCCCATATATAAGATAGGACGTCGCATTTTTTAACGCTGCACAAACATTGCATGCCATCTCCATTATTTTAGGATCTGCCTCTTCTGGTTCATGATTTTTTATTTCCCCCAACATATTCAGGGGGGATCCTGCCGGAAGATTACCACAGATAAAATTCCATCCATGGAAATATACGCCGGTTTTATTATCAGGAAGCAATGATGTCCAATCCCCCGCATAACAAGGAATATATTTATGATATAAATATGAAAACAGTGGTATACTTTCCAGACCACCCTGAGGTTTATCATAATTTCGGCAATGGTAAATATCCAGATACTGAATAAATGGTTCTGAAATCCACTCCTGTGACAGTGCAAAATCTTTAGAAATTTTCTTTGCGTCTTTTCGAGTCTCATCATATATTTTTTTAAGACTTTCTATCTGCCAGATGCCTCTGCCCGGTGGATGTCCATGCCCGAAATTGTAACATTCGGAAGTGCCCCCTCCTAAAACCTGATCCGCCTGCTGCATAATAACACCATATTCTTTTAACATCCGGATTGACGCTCCGTAAATCTGACTTTTTGCCTGTTCTGTAGCAGGGCAGGCATATGCATGCACCCCATCCCATTCGTCAATATTAGAGTCTACAATAGGAACTCCGTTAATATCTAACGCCGCTGATTCACGATACTGCTGTTCAAATATTTCTCTTCCATCATAGTCTAATGCCAATTGAGGCTGATCTTTTGATTTTGTTCTATGTCGTCTTATAAGGATCTTTAAACCCGATAAGCCGAAAGTAAATGGAATCTCCCCGTTTCTCATAAGTCTGCCACACATATTCCGAAATCGTCTTTCTCCTCCAAAAGGAGGAAAATAATCAGGACCGGCCCATTCACCTATTTTTTCCCAGCCACACATCATTGCAACAATCGGAATGTCCAATATCTTTTTCCATTTTTCGATATAATCAGGTACATAATCCAGATAAGCCTCTCCTTTGTTCTGGTACCTCAGGCGAAAGCTCAAGAAGAATGCCCCTTTTTTTATCCAGTCCGGGATATCTTCACGCTCTGAAATAGTTTTATTACACCAGGGTGCGGTTTCCGCAAATTTCTTATAGATTTGGGCTGCCTGCTTCCAGTCGCCTTTAAAAAACCTGGTAACAATCGTATATTCTAATGAAAAATCCATTTTCGGAATTTCCGGTCTAAGATGCACCGGACTCAGATCTATAAATTTATTTTTATAATAAATTGGGCCCATTTTTTTAGGATATCCATCCGTATCTGCCGCATAAATTAAAATTCCTTCCTTTTCATCGTAATAAGCGGTCATCTGCACTGCCAAATTATTCGGTTTTTGTTTTCCTTCTCCCGGATACCAGTATCTTTCCGCAACTATTTCGGCGTTAGTGTCTTCCCATGGATGTAACTCCGGGTTGCCTAGAAGGATACCGTCCATCTTAGGCAGTAAGATTCTCTCGCTTTCCGCATTTAATCCTAAATACGGTTTAAACAGAAGCACCGGATATTCTATTTCACTGACAGCGAACCTTGTCTTATTCTCTATTAATATATTCCAGTGAATTTCTTCATCCATAAATCCTATTGTACATTTTACCGTTACTGGCATACCGTCCAAATTTCTATAATCAATCTCCAAACACTGACTTTGCTGTATAAAGTCAATCTGCTCTGCCATATCACCGGTCAGGGCCAGTGTTCCCGGCATAACACGGTTTTCTATTATTTCTGTCATAGTCAGACGGAATAAACTACATCCATCTTTCACAATATAATTTCTGCCCGAGCTTTTACTAACTAAAGCCAAAAGGTTTCCTCTATCATCAAACTGAAGCAGACAATGTATGTTTTCTAATATCATCTGTCATCCTCCTTATCCGCATCGCTAACCTTTACATTCAGCTCTTTAAAATATCCCCTTCCTCTTTCCGCAAACATTGCCAGATAAGTTCCCGTAAATGTCATCGTTCTTGTGCCTTCCGTAGCAAGTCCGGCTACCAGACCTTTTCCCAATTCAAACATCCCCCCTGCCTTATCTGTATATAAAAATCTATACCACTTCTTATCGCTTTTTATTGCTAAACGTATTTCTCCTGATTCTCTGCACTAAAGCTTTTTAACACTTTCACCTTCTAAAATTGAAACTTTAAATTTATATATATACTTATATTTAAAACCATTTAGAATATCAATTAGGATTTCTGCACACTTCGCGCCCTGAAGTTCCGGATACATATTTACCGTAGTTAACTTAGGTGTATATTTATCGCGCGTAAACAAACCGTCTATTCCCATTACGGATACATCATCAGGAACCCGAATTCCAAGTTTTTTCAAATATTCCATAGTGCCAAATGCAATATCGTCATTAAAACATAAAATTACTGTAGGCTTATATCTCATAGAGACATAAAATTCAGCCACTTCCTTTCCAATATAAAACCAATCATAGCAGAGGAAATCCCCTGATTCCTGAGGACATGGAATCTTTATTCCTCTCGTATTGCTTCTCCTCTTTACCCGGTCCTGTACATCTATAATGTATTTTTCATATCCTATGCCAATCTCCTGTTTCATCCGCTCTTCCCAGTATCTAAAACGCAAATCTACATAACCATAACTGAATGGCAATGTCATACCTATTTTTTTATGTCCCAATCCGATCAAATAATCTATGGCTTTATTAATCACCTCTTCATTATCAATCGTCACAGCCGGCATTGCTTTTGAAAACGACATGCCCGGATTAAAACATGCTGTCACAGCCGGAAGATTATAATTTCTCCCCACCGAAGCTGCATAGGCTTCCGCTACCATTTCATTTGGAAACAAAATTCCATCCGTTATTGTTTCTTTTACCATTTCAAAATCATTTTCATCCATTACCGTCAATACATGATATCCTCTTTCCTTGGCGGCTCTTACCATGCCATGATACATTTGATTGTAGTATGTAGAAGTAAGATCTTCGCAGAAAAAAAGTAACTGCTTTGTTTTGTTTTGCTGAAGGGCCATTGCAACAGGATTCTGTACATATCCCATTTCTTTTGCCGCCTTTAATACTTTTTCTCTTTTTTCTTTACTTACATATCCACTATTATTTATTACTCTTGAAACAACAGATACTGATACTCCAAGTTTTTCTGCAATGTCTTTTCTCGTAACATTTTTCATTTACCGGACCTCGCAATATTATGTACTTTAAATCTGCCATTTATATGTCCTTTAATTAATTTTCAGTTTAAGACAATAAATAATAATATACAATACGGAAAAATGTGGTCGCGCGACCATATGTATTTATGCATAAAAAAAGGAATTTAAAGATTATTCCGTTCTTTTCCTGAATCAAATACGAAGCGCCAGGAAAACTATTGCTGAATTTGTCATTTACTGCAGCTTCAGTGACTCCTGTGTACAGCTCTCCGGTAAGGAGAAAGAGGCAACGATGTCCAGGACTATACAGAAAAATACTCAGAGAAAAGGAGAACAGTATAATGGAAATATCAAAAGAATCATTAGAAAATTTATTGGAAAGAACCGGTCTTAACGGTATTACAGAAGTGTTACTCCCCCACTTACGGAAAATGGAGAGGCGCCATAAAGAACAAAAGAATCCGCCGAAGTATATGTCCGAGTTCTGCGGCAGATTATCTTTTATAAAAATGGTTGAGGATTAGCTTATGATGGCGACTTTTCATCGCATAAAAATCACAGACAGAGATGGCAGTATAATCTATGATGACCTGATATATAGACTGCCATTAAAAGAATACGCAGTACAGCACAAGTGTACGGAAATATATATCTTAGACCTAAAATATATGTTATACCGAAAAAAGATATTGACAGTAAGGCTGCAATGATTATGAGCCTCCAGGCGGCGCGTACCTGCAAGGCAAAGCGTGTCAGTGCTAAATGGCAGTGGCACGCTTTGCCTGATATTTATAATCTCGGAAATATTATACACAAATGCAGAGGGGTATGTTACCCTCTGCTGTTATAAAAGGCCCATTGGAGTAAAGGAACAAAAAAAACTATGAGTATATATAGTCTCTCCATATATCTCAATCTCATATCATTAATCACGACCGAAAAGATCTCTTGTATATACCTTCTCCTTTACATCGTCCAGACAGCTGTCATACCGGTTGGCAATGATGGACTGGCTCATCTCCTTGAACTTCGCAAGGTCATTGACCACCTTGCTGCCGAAGAACGTACTGCCGTCCTCCAGAGTAGGCTCGTAGACAATCACCGTAGCTCCTTTCGCCTTGATCCGCTTCATCACGCCCAGGATGCTGCTCTGGCGGAAGTTATCGGAATTGCTCTTCATGGTCAGGCGGAATACACCTTTTATACATGTTTTTTCTTCATCTTTACTGTAGTCACCTTTATTATAATAGTCATAATATCCTGCCATAGAAAATACCTGATCAGCAATAAAATCTTTTCTCGTCCGATTAGATTCTACAATTGCTGATATCATGTTCTGGGGTACATATCATAGGGTGTTCCTGAGCTTTTTTCATTTGTAAAAATAATGATATTAGGGTGAGACTCTTTCAAGCTGCCTTCTCTCTGTGAATAATCTACCAAGGATCTGTGTCGGCTCTTCAGCATTTTCAGTTAAGTTCAATCTTCTGACCAATACTTCATTGAAATAGGTTCTATTACAACTGCAATTATATTATTATTTTGATCTACTCTAAATCTAAATGCATAAAAGTAGTCTTTGGTTGAATCAATTTTTAAGAAATAATTATATGCTCCGGAGTCCTTTAACCCATCATGTGAGAATACATCTTTAATATCTGCGGAACGCTGCTTTGTATCTCCATATAATTCAATTACTTTGTCTATACTGTCTCCAAGTTTGATGCCTCTTACTGGACTTTCTATTACATTACCATCATCTGTAAATTCACCTGATACTATCATGTTTGCATTATCGGCAAGCATGTATGCAGCCTCATCATTTCCTGCCTCTACATATTCATTATATGTATCATATCCCAAAAAACTAAATGCAAGGTCTTTTTCTGAAAGTGGCTCTGCTTCTTCTATGTTGGTTACTTCTGTGGTCTTTTCTGCCTCTGTTGATTCGTCTTTCGCTTCTGCTTCACTTGTGTTATCTTCTACTACCTCAGTGCTTTCTATTGTCTCCGTGGTTGTTTCTGTAGTTTCTACTTGTGCAGATTCAACGGCATTGGGGATGGATTCTGTTGTCGCTGTAGCTTCCTGTTTTCCGCAGGAAACAAAAGATAAAATACATATTGTCATCAGCGCTAAAATAATTTTTCTTTTCATAGTCTATTCCTCGCTTTGTTAAAATCAATATTCTTTTGTAATCTCTCCCTCAATCCCATACATTATCTTAAATGTCTCAAGGTCTTCCGCCCGGCGGATCAGCATGACTTCTTCAAATTTTCCCGTGTGGATATCCTTGAATCCCGCCACCTGTTCACCGTTGCAGATGCTGGCTTTGATAACAGGTTTTTGATTGCTTCTGTCGTAAGTCTTCTTTTCGGTTCTCTTTGGAAAAAGTCTCATTTCTCTTCCTCCAGTGCTGCTTTTACCATCCGTTCAAAGGATTGTGCAAATCTTTCGTCATCCTCTTCTGTCCGCTTCTTCGGACCTTTTAAATGATTTTTATGAGAAGCTCTTCTTGCCTTTTTATTCAGATGTCGTTCCATGAGCATCTGGTCGATGTTCTCATCCGTGTACCATTTACCGGACTGGTGGATGGCGTAGGCACTCTTGCCCAGCGTCATGGCTGCCACGCCATAGTCCTGAGTTACCACGATGTCTCCCCTGCGGCAGAGACTGATCAGCTTATAATCCACAGCATCCGCCCCGGCTCCCACGACCACCACCTCGCTGTAACCGGAAGTCAGTATATGATTGGTATCGCACAGAAGTGTCACCGAAATCTGATATTTCTTTGCAATCTTTTCCACTATGTCCACCACCGGACAGGCATCTGCATCCACATAAATCTGCATAAGTAAGTTCTCCATCACCTTTTTCTGTAATTGAAATTATAGTAACTTTATCAGACGTTTACAAGTGTATATTTAGCCATAAAAAAACCGACCTCCTATCGTTAGATTTTAGGTCTAACGATAGGAGGTCGGTTCAGGATAAGGCTATTTTTCAATCCATATCAAAAATTATCCATTTTGAACAATTCACTTCTTGTTTTTATTCAGTTTCATTTTCTTCCTCTAATAGCTTTAATAATGCAGAAGGTTCACACACCTTAACAGAAGATTTCATATAATCTTTTACATTTCTGGTTACTATACAATCCATTTCTGAACGAATTGCTGTTTCCACCATAATAGCATCTTCATAATCACCAATTTCAGAAGATATTGCTTTCCGGCAATCTAAAGAAGTGGTATCCAACAAATGAAATAAAGTAAAAAGCTTGCTCAAAATCTTTCGTGTTTCTACGTCGTTATGTGTTAAACGGTGTGTCAGATAATAGATATCTGTAACTGACTTTGCTGTAATATAACCCTCAAATTGCTTATTTGCAGAATATATAAAGAGTTTTTGCGCTACTTCTGAAAATGGAGCACGAGACTGTAATGCATCGATGATAACACAAGTATCAACTAAAACTCTCATATCGTATTCAACCTTTCTTCCCGTGCTTCTTCCAGAGTCATATCATTTGAAAGAACGCCAAACAATGATTTAGCAACATCTACTCTATCCTGATATGGATTAGACAATTTTGCAACAACTTTTCCGTTACGAGTAATATAAATATCCTCTGTTTCTGCAAGCATAAGATATTTGCCAAGATTAATTTTTAATTCAGTTGCAGTAATGGACATATCATCATCACCTTTCTTGAAGAATAACTATTTATCGTCTCATAAAGAGAATCTCTCTTTTCAATTATATTATACACAAATCGAACGATTTTATCAATAAAATCGTTCGAAAATCGACTATTGAATGCTGGTCGGAGCGCTACTCCGCCAGATACATCTTCAGGCTTCCTTCCACCGCATCCATGGCTTCCTCCACACTCGCCTGCCCGTTTAGGTATGCCTGTAGGCTCTCGGTCAGAGAAGTCTCGATCTGAGTGTCTTCCTTGAGGCACAGGGTGGCTGCCCTACACAGCTCCGTCAGATGGTTCGCTGTCTCCTCAGAGTAGGATTTGATGGCGAACTCTACGGTGCTGCCGTCGATATCATAGGTGGTATAGGCTTCCGCCATGCTGCGGTCCGCTGCAGCCTGCGTCTCCAACGCTTTGGCATTGACAGGAAATCCCTCATAGGTATCCACGCTCTGTAATTCTTCGGACAGAGCAAAACGCAGGAAGTCTTTTGCAGTCTCCACATGCTCACTCCGGCTGTTGATTCCAATGACCATCTTCGGATAAAATGCATTTTCCACGGATACCACATTGGCATTCAACAGTTCTGCCACAGCATAGGGTGTCATTGCCTGATTAAAGCCGTCAGTCTCCTGAAGTACCAGCTTCACATCAGATCCCAGATCCCAGATATTCGCTGCACGGCCTTCTTTTCTGGAAGGCAGGATACCGCAGTTATCCGCAATCTTCTTCAAATCTTCCAGCCAGGGACGTAAAGAATCACGATTCACCTGACGGTTCTGTAAAATATCATCCACGATCAACGGATAGAACTCTTCCACCAGTTCGCCGCAGGTACGGTCTCCCATATAACTCTCCGTCTTTCCGGATACCGCCTTTGCAATAGCGTCCATGCTGCTCATTTCCTCCGGCTGCACATCCCTGCCGACAGCTAACAATAATCCGAATTGCAGCGGCACCGCATACCGTCTTCCATCCGCCTCTTCATAGGCTGTTGTGATGTTGGAAAGCAGGGTTCCGTCCTCTTCCATGGGCTGCAATATCTCTTGCAGATTAAACAGCAAGCCCTTAGAGGCATATGTGTCCAGTTTCAGATGATCCATCACCATGAGATCCGGTCCGTTGCCGGAGGTCAGGGAAGTGTTCAGATCCTGATAGATCTGCTGATAATCCGCATTTCCGCTGTATTTATCCGTCATGGAGATTGCCGCATCCACATGGATCAGTATCTCCGGATGCTGCTTATGATACTGCACCGCAGCCTGCTGTAAAAAGAAGCTCTCCTCCACGGTATACAACGTCAGTTCTTCGGTCACCTCTGTCACCGCATCGGGATCATATCGATAAATCATTATTTTATCCCCGCTCTCACTTCCAAACCACGCGTATACACTGCCGTCCGACAGCGCCACAATATCCCTGCACCACTGATCCGACAGAGAAAAACCTGTATCGATTCCCTGAAGCAACTTCTGCCAGTTGGTATCGCCCACGTTGCAGCGGAAGAATCCGTCTGCATCCGCCGCATAGACTGTGCCGTCTTCCAGCACACTGAAATAAGCAGAGCTATAGCTGTCCTGGGAAAAGGGAATCACTCCCTTAGCTTTTGCCCCGTTATTTCCATCCAGCTGCATCTGTAACAATCCGTTCACAGAGCCCTGTTCATCCGTCTGTGCCAGATACAACGTATCTCCCACAGCACTGACCCACTTATTATCCGACAGACTGCCACTGTCTGTCAGGCTGTCGCTCTCCTGGCTGCTCACCAGGCTTCCGTCCTGTGCCAATACAACATCCAGGGAAAAATAAGACAGTCCCACTAACATTTCATCCTCTGTCAGTGTCACATACTGCGGCGTATCATAGAACCGATAGCCATCCATATCCATAGGCTCCAGCCACTTCTGTGGTGTAATATCCAACGCACTGCCGTCCGCTTCCTTCCACAGATGTGCGGAAGAGCTCTCCTCATCCCGGTAACAGTTGCCGTACAGGTACTGATTCCCCTCCGCATCCTGCAACAGTGTAAAACTGTCACTGCTCTCCAGACCCTTTCCCTCGGGAAGCGCCTTTAGCCAGTCCTTCGTCACTTCCGTCAGAGTATCCCCTTCGCCCAGCATCCATTCCTCTAAAGAGACCTGACCTTCTGCGCCTCCTGCCACAAGAAAATGTAATTCATCACCTGAACGGAAGATCTGGCTGATATTTTTGTCCTTCCATTCCTCCGGAAGTGAGAGTTCCGTCTCTACATATCGTCCTTTCTGCACTTCATCAGGTGACGCTGCGATCTGCTGATCGTTCTTATTCCCACACCCGGTGAACAGTCCCATGACGATCGCCATACAGGTTGCCAGTGCGATTCCTTTTTGCATGTTATTGTTGTTAAAGTAGTTTCTGTTTCGCATCTTAATATCCAGTCCCTTCCCGTAATCTGTAAATTTGCCATTCCACAGCTTTTTCTTACAGGAAAAGTATAGTGGTTTCTTTTTTAAGATAACAGTAGGCATGGTTTAAGATACCATTAGCACCTCTTTAAGATTTGTTTAATTTGCTCACACAAAAACGGAACCGGCACAAACGCCGATTCCGTCTTCTCCGGGAACCATTTAGGAATTCAATATCTTCATAAATTCTTCTCCGGTAATGGTCTCTTTTTCATATAAGTACTGGGACAGTTCATCCAGTTTAGCACGATTTTCCAACAGGATCTGTCCTGCCTTCTCATGCTGTTTTTTCACCAGCTCCACAACTTCTCTGTCGATGGCAGTCTGGGTCTCCATGGAACAGGTCAGGGAAGCATCCCCACCCAGATACTGGTTCGTCACGGTCTCCATGGCTACCATGTCAAAATCTTTGCTCATACCGTAGCGGGTGATCATACCTTTGGCAAGCTTGGTAGCCTGTTCGATATCATTGGAAGCTCCGGTGGTCACAGATCCGAAGGCGATCTCTTCCGCGGCACGTCCGCCGGTCAGTGTAGCGATCTTGTTCTCCATCTCTTCCTTGCTCATCAGATAATGATTGCCTTCCTCTTCCACCTGCATGGTATAACCCAGTGCACCGGAGGTACGGGGCACAATAGTGATCTTCTGTACCGGTGCGGAATTGGTCTGCTTCGCTGCCACCAGTGCGTGTCCGATCTCATGGTATGCCACGATCCGCTTTTCCTTATCTGTAAGGATGGCATTCTTTTTCTGATAACCGGCAATGACTACTTCAATACTCTCTTCTAAGTCTGCCTGGGTTGCGAACTTACGTCCATCTCTGACTGCCCGAAGAGCTGCCTCATTGACGATATTGGCAAGCTCCGCACCGGAGGCTCCGGAAGCCATACGGGCGATTTTATTGAAATCTACATTATCTGCGACTTTGATCTTACGGGCATGCACTTTCAGGATTTCTTCTCTTCCTTTCAGGTCGGGAAGCTCTACCGGCACACGTCTGTCAAAACGTCCGGGACGTAACAGTGCGGGATCCAGACTCTCCGGACGGTTGGTGGCCGCCAAAATGATAACACCGTTGTTGCCTTCGAATCCATCCATCTCGGTCAGCAGCTGGTTCAATGTCTGTTCTCTCTCATCGTTACCGCCCACCTGTCCGTCACGCTTTTTACCGATGGCATCAATCTCATCGATAAATACGATACAAGGAGCCTTTTCCTTCGCCTGTTTGAACAGGTCTCTGACCTTGGACGCACCCATACCTACGAACATCTCCACGAATTCCGAACCTGACATGGAGAAAAAGGGAACATTGGCTTCTCCGGCTACTGCCTTGGCTAACATCGTCTTACCGGTTCCGGGAGGGCCTACTAAGAGGATACCCTTCGGCATGGAAGCACCGATCTCTTTGTATTTGTCGGGGTCATGCAGGTATTCCACGATCTCTGTCAGATTTTCCTTCGCCTCGTCCTCTCCTGCCACATCGGTGAACTTGATACCGTTGGAAGACTTCACATAGACCTTCGCATTGCTCTTGCCCATGCCTCCCATACCGAACATCATGGAGTCGCCACCGGCCTTTTTCGCCATCTGACGGTACATCAATTGTCCGAAGCCAATAATGATGATCAAAGGCAGCAGCCAACTGATCAGAAAGCTTAAAATCGGCGATGCTTCCTCCACGATCTCACTGGAGAATTTTGCCCCACTGTCATACAGTCTCTGCGTTCTGTCCGGATCATCCATCAGACCGGTCTTGTAGATGGTCTTGTCATCTTTTGCCGTGAATACGATCTGATTGTCCTGGACCTGTACCTCATCGATCTGTTTATCATAAGTCATCTGCATAAAAGTGTTGTAATCCACTTCCTTCACTGCCCTCTGTACGATCTGAGGTACCAGAAGACTGTTGATCAGGATAATCACGATCAATGCAATCATATAATAGAATATGAACGGTTTTTTGTTTGGTTGTTTGACTTCCTGCATACATTTTCCCTTTCTCATTCCTGTATTATTGTCCAAATCTGTTGTAATAAATCAATCATAGCCACTTTTTGCCACACAATCAATGGATATTCTCTTACCTTATTCTAAAAAAAAGATAAACTTATGCGGTGAAAAGACTACGTTTTTCAAAATCTGTTTCTTTCCATTTTCAAGCAAAAGAGAGACAATCAAAATAGATTTTTACATACTAAAAGATTCAAAAAGGAGGAAACATCCGTGTCGGATACTACCAAAAAGAGATTAAAATTCGCAGGAAAGCTTCTGTTTATCTGTCTGTTATTAGGCATCCTGTATTACAGCTTCCGGGATTCCATGGGGGATATGCTGACGGAGCTTGCCGGTGTCTCCCCACAGGTGGTCTTGTCCCTGTTTGTGACCGTGATCCTCTACCATATCTGTGAAGGGCACATCACCTGGCTGATCGTGCATAAGACACACCCGGAATACACCGGCTTACAGGGATTCTGCAATGCTTTCTACTGCTCTTTCTATAAAACAGCCACTCTGGGCAGTGGCTCCGGCATAGCCGGGATCTATTATCTGAATAAAGCCGGAATCTCGGTTCCCAATGCCACCGGTATGTACTTTTTCCAATATATCGCACACAAGGTTTCCATGACAGTCTATAGTCTGTTATTGTTTTTGGTAACCTACAGATTTATTCACACCTCGTTTGCATACTATCAGGGTTATATTCTGCTGGGATTTGCAGGTGTCTGTGTGATCGCAGGAGTTCTGTTAGCTGTCGCTACCGTACCCTGGATGCAGACTGCCTGTAATCTGCTGGCCAACCGGTTCCGTGCAAAGCATCCCTCCTGGGAGGAAAAACTCACCGGTGCCGGGCATAAGCTTGCCCTGCTACAGGCGGAAAGCCGGTCTTTGTTACGAGATCCATTACTGCTACTTCGATTGTTCCTGTGTAATGTATTAAAATTCACTACCTGGTATATCATTCCATGGATCGTGTTCTGCAATTCTCTTAGAGGAGAATCCGGCGATCTGCCCTTTTCTTTCCTGCAATGTTTTGCTCTGACCTCCCTCAGCCAGTCGCTGGCGGGTGTCATCCCCACCCCGGCGGGGATCGGATCCGTAGAGGCTGTCTTTACATTGCTGTTCCGGCGTCTCCTGCCGGAGGCCAAAGCCCTGTCTGCCGTGCTTCTCTACCGTTTCGCCACCATGCTGTTACCTTGTGCGATCGGTGCGTTCTTTGTACTGGGGGAGAGGATTATTTCTCTGCACAGGAAAAAGAGAACGGCGGACTAATATGCTTTCCTAAAATCTCCACACAAAACAAGCCACAACACAGTATTCTGTGTCGTGGCTCTTATTATGTTCCGTTATGATAAAACCAAATACTAAGTATTACTTTCTCTGTAAGAAATCAGGAATCTTCAGAGATTTCTCTTCTACGGAGCTTCTAATATCTGCAGGCTTATGAATGCCGGGTACGGGCTGTACGGGTCTCGTAGCCTGTCCTCCCTGTGTTGCGGGGGTAGCAGGCGCGGTGGGCTGCAGTCCCTTCAGAGAAGTCGGAGTCATATGGGAAGCGGGCTGTCTGAATGCAGCGCCTCCTCCCAGACGATTCTGTACACCGTTGTTGGCCTTGTCTTCCAGACCGGTAGCAATAACCGTAATGGTGCAACTGTCGGACTTGGACTCATCATACATGGCACCGAAGATAATATTTACATCGTCTCCTGCCAGCTCCTGAACATAGCTTGCCGCATCGGAAGCATCTGCCAGGGTAATGTCGCCGGAAATATTGATGATAACATGGGTAGCACCGGAAATCGTAGTCTCTAACAGAGGGCTCTCCACTGCCATCTTGACAGCTTCCATAGCCTTGTCATCGCCCTTGCCTTCACCGATACCGATGTGAGCAATACCCTTGTCCTTCATAACCGTCTGTACATCTGCGAAATCCAGATTGATAACTGCGGGAACATTGATCAGGTCAGTGATTCCCTGTACTGCCTGCTGCAGTACTTCATCCGCCTTCTTCAGTGCTTCCGGCATGGTGGTACGTCTGTCCACGATCTCCAGAAGCTTATCATTAGGGATTACGATCAGGGTATCCACGTGTTCCTTGATACGCTCGATACCGTTTAATGCATTGACCATACGGGCTTTTGCTTCAAAACGGAAAGGCTTCGTTACCACACCAACGGTTAAGATGCCCATATCCTTTGCAAGCTTGGCCACTACCGGAGCAGCTCCGGTTCCGGTACCGCCGCCCATACCACAGGTGACGAATACCATGTCTGCACCCTTCAGAGCTGCGGAAATCTCTTCTGCACTCTCCTCGGCTGCTTTCTCACCGATCTCAGGCTTGGCTCCCGCACCAAGACCCTTGGTCAGCTTCTCACCGATCTGTAACAGTTTCGGAGCTTTGCAGAGCTGCAATGCCTGCTTATCGGTATTCACCCCGATAAAATCCACTCCGTCAATCTTCTCATCTATCATTCTATTTACAGCGTTGTTACCCGCGCCACCTACACCGACTACGATGATCTTGGCAGCTACATCCGCGTCATTCGTCTTAATCTCCAGCAAGGTTAGTTCCTCCTTTTAACCTTTTTCAACTTCACATAGACTATCATATAATCATTTTACAAATTTAGCAACCTATTTTTTCAAAATGTTTCACAAATGTTTCACGCGTCCGGTTTGAAGGTAAATTTACCCTTTCCTTCCTCGTAGTTTTCCATTTGCAGGGTTCCGCTTTTACCCTGTAACTTCTCCAGGAAGTCCGGCAACAACTGCAGCTTGTCCTCTATATGGCTGTTGTCACTGCCCATGGACACCTTGATCTGTCCGAAGTAGATCGTAATGTCACCGGAAGAATGCAGATAGATCTTGTCCGCAGCCAGTGAATATTTGTTCAAAAGCTTTGTCAGATCCATGATCCTGGAAAACACCTGCGGATCCTCCACCGGCAGCTGCTCTCCCAGCACCACATGGTCGAAGGAAAGCCCCGTGATCTGCGGTATTCCCTGGGTGCGGATCCCGGAACTTTCCACCACATAGCCGTCTTTATCAAAATACATATAAGTATCCAGATATTTCACATATCCCGCCAGTGCTTTTTCATATACAGTGATCTTGATCGTGTCGGGTGCCAGAATCGATACATTCATCACATCCACAAAGGGAATGTCCTGAATCCCTCTGTCACGGTATTTCAGAGACAGATACAGGGAATTATCTCCCAAAGGTCCCGACATCACGATCTCCATGATCTCGTCCTCGGTATAATGCACATTGCCCTCCACATACACGGTACGTACCGTATACACGGAGTGCAATGCCACCGCACCACCGCCCAGTGCCAGCAGCAGGATGCCTATGATCACTATTCTTCTGATAATTTTGCTTCGGTCTCTATACACTGATGATCCGTGCTCCTAATTCTCTCAAGTCTCTGCAGATATTTTCATATCCGCGTTCTATAAAGTGCTGTCCTGTCACGAAACTCTCGCCTTCTGCCGCAAGCCCCGCCAGAACCAGTGCCGCACCGCCGCGAAGTTCACAGGCTTCCATCCGGCTCCCCCGTAAATGCTCCACTCCGGTGATCACGGCATGTCTTCCGTCCTTCAGAACAATCTCTGCTCCCATGCCCTTTAGCGGTTCCGCAATACGAAAACGATTCTCGAAAATATTCTCTTCAATGCAGCTGCATCCTTCCGCTTTCGTCAGCACCGCCATTGCCACCGACTGCAGATCCGTGGGAAACCCCGGGTAAGGTCCGGTCCGTAAATACGGTATGGCCTGCGGTCTTTTGGAACACTGTACGAACAGACCTTCCTCCGAGGTGATACACTGTGCACCCATTTTTTCCGCCACAAAGGTCACCGCTTCCATCTGCTCCCAGGGAGCCTCTGTCAAAAGTACACTGCCTCCACAGCCGATACAGGCGAACAGATATGTCCCGGCTACAATCCGGTCTGACGGAACTGTGTACCGTGTACTATGAAGTGGTCTGTCACCATGAACCAGAAGTTCCGATCCTCCAATCCCCTCAATCTGTGCACCACATGCCGTCAGAAATTCGCACAATGCCGTCACTTCCGGTTCTCTGGCGGCCCCCAGTATCCTGGTGTCTCCATCCGCCTTCACCGCAGCCAGCAAAATATTCTCCGTAGCTCCCACACTGGGAAACTCCAGTGTGATCTCTGCCCCGTGCATTTTCCCATCCTTCACCTGTGCAGACAGAAGCCCTTCTTCCTCCCGGAATTCGACGCCCATCTGCTGTAGTGCCCTGATGTGCAGATCGATCGGCCGTTCTCCGATGACGCACCCACCCGGATGCTCCATGGTCACATAACCACATCTTCCCAGCAATGCTCCCAACAGGCACAGAGATGAACGCATTCCGGTGATAGCTTCCCCCTGCATCCGTCTGGCCTCCGCTCTCTCGCAGGGAAGTTCTTCATTTTCTCCCGGCTGTACCCGGATCCCTTTTTCCTGCCAGTGCACCAGACATCCCAGTTCCCGAAGCAGATGCACAAAACGATGTACATCTGCAATACGTGGGCAGTTCTGAATATAGGATACTTCATTGGTAAGAAGCGTTGCCGCCAGGATCGGAAGTGCCGCATTTTTTGATCCCTGTATGCGTACCTTCCCCTGCAGCGGAATGCCTCCCTGCATGCGGATTCCTTTCATACAGCACCATCCCCGTTTTTATGATAATCTTATCTTATGTAGGAAAGCACTGTTTCGTACCATGTCTTCTGAATATGTATTTTTCTACAGCTCTTTTAACTGGATCCTGCGCGCCACGCTTAATACCAGTCCGATCTCCGACAGCAAAAACAATGCCGAAGAACCACCGTAACTGATAAACGGCAGGGAAATTCCTGTGTTGGGAATGGAGTTGGTAACTACGGCAATGTTTAAGATCGCCTGGATTGCGATATGTCCCATAACGCCCACCACCAGCATGGCGCCGAACAGGTCCGGTGCATTGTTGGCAATGACCATCATTCGCCATAAGAGCATAATGAACATGAGAATAATGGCAACCGCTCCGAACAATCCCAGTTCCTCGCAGATAATGGAGAAGATCATGTCGTTCTGTGCCTCGGGCAGGAAGCTTAACTTCTGCATACTCTGCCCCAGTCCCTTGCCCCAGATGCCACCGCTTCCGATGGCATACAGTGCCTGCAGGGTCTGGAAGCCTTTATCCTGTGCCTGACTTTCCGGGTTCAGCCACGCCTGGATTCTTGCCAGACGGAACTTGCCACCGATCTTATCTCCCAACTGTACGACTGCGACTACCAAAAGTCCAGCCGCCGCCAGTACGCTGCCTCCCATGATGATGAATTTCTTGTAATCCGGGCTTGCCACGAATACCATCAGCACCGCAATACCCATAATAATAATGGCGGAACTCAAATTATCCGTAATGAGGTACACCGATGCTGCGATCGGCAGGGGTGCCGCCATCATGGTAAAGAAGCCTTTCATGGTACGGACGCTTTTTCCCATCTTGCATACCAGACTTGCCAGGAACAGGATCATACACAATTTCGCTACTTCCGCAGGCTGCAGGTTGAAGCCCGTATGTGGGATACCGATCCATCTGGTAGCGCCGTGGGAAGTGATACCCAGGGGGGTCTTTACCAGGAAGATCAGGATCATGGACACCACATATCCCAGGGTGGCAAACCGTTCCCAGAAGGTATACGGGATATTGGCAATGACCATCATGAAGACCAGACCGATGATATTGGCGATCAGCTGTTTCTTCATATAATAGGCGGCATCTCCATAGGAATCATAAGCCTCATAGGAGCTGGCCGAATAGATCATGATCAGTCCGAATCCCAGTAAAAACAGCACAATAAAAAGCAGGCTGTAGTCAAAAAAGTATTCGGATTGTTGTTTCTTTTTACGTCTTCTTCCCCGCGTTTCCGCCATGCCTGCTTTTACTCCTTACTTCTGTTATGATTTCTTATTCCGCCAGTCCGTGTACATATTCCTTGAAAAGCTGTCCTCTGACTTCATAGTTCGGGAACATGCCCCAGCTTGCACAGGCCGGAGACAACAGTACCGCTTCTCCCGGCTGGGCCAGTTCGGTACACAGCTTCAGGCATTCCTCATAGGTATCTGCGAAACGGATCTTATCAAAGCCATGCTTTCTGGCACACTCGGCAATCTTCTCTCTGGTCTGGCCGATGAGGACAAGGCACTTTACCTTGCCATCAAAGCTGTCGATCCACTCATCGTACTCGCTCTGCTTGTCATAGCCTCCGCCTATCAGCACGGTAGGCTTGCTCATGGCTTTGATGCCCTGGATCGCCGCATCGGGATTGGTTCCCTTGGAATCGTTGTAATAGTCCACACCGCCCTTGGTAGCCACGAATTCGATCCGGTGCTCCACCGCATGGAAACCGCGGATCACAGTAAGGATCGTCTCCATGGGCACCTGCATACCTTCTGCAATGGCTATGGCTGCCATGACATTTTCCACATTGCACAGGCCTACCAGATTCATATCCTTGTGAATATCCATCAGTTCGGTCTCTTCGCCGTTCACACTCTTGATAATCTTGTCTCCCCGCAGGAAGTAACCGTTTTTCAGCTCGTGATGGGAGGAGAACAGTACCGGAGTCGCAGGACATCTTCCTGCGAAATCTCTGGTATAATCATTGTCATAATTCAATACACAGATATCATTTTTTGTCTGGTGGGAAGCCACTGCTTCCTTGGCTGCCACATAGGCCTCCATGGTATGATGTCTGTTCAGGTGATCCGGTGTAATATTCAGGATGGCTGATACTACCGGATGGAATGTATGTATGGTCTCCAGCTGGAAAGAACTGATCTCTCCCACGGTGACACTATCCTTTGACGTCTTCGTTACTTCCAGTGTATAAGGGTTGCCAATATTACCCACTACAAAGGTCTTCTCCGCACCGAAATGAGCTTTCATGATCTCACCGGTCAATGTGGTGGTAGTAGTCTTGCCGTTAGTGCCGGTAATGGCGATCACTCTGCCCTGTTCCGCAAGGAATCCCAGTTCGATCTCTCCCAGGATCTGTACCCCGCGGTCCCTCATACGGTTCACCAGAGGAATATCCGTAGGTACTCCGGGGCTTAAAACGGCTGCCTGAATGCTCAGTTCTACCTCCTCCGGCAGTTCTCCGGCGATACAGACTGCCTTGCTTTCCCCGGGAAGCTTCGCCTCCAGATCTTCCTTTGTCAATTTATCACTGCTGTCATACAGAACCACGTCTGCATGGTATTTTTCCAATAAAGCCACTGCACCGATCCCGCTGATGCCGGAGCCGATGACCAGACATTTTTGTCCTTCTAACATTTTCCTTACCATACCTTTCTGTAAAAGTCCATTAGTTCATTATAACGCATTCCCTACAAATGGGGAAGAGATTTTTACAGGAGACTTACGCAAAGAAGCCCTCCAACATATATATGTCGGAGAGCTCCGGTTCATTCCAGTTTCTGTGTACAATAATCTTCGGTTCTACGCTTCTACGATCAGATATCTGCCGTCTCCGATATCGAATACTTCATCTGCCTCCAGAATCTCATCATCCACAGCGCCGTCCACATCCATGCCGGCCTCATCAAAATACTCAATGACATCCTCTACGGAATCTACCACGACTGCCATGCACTCTTCCAGAAAATCTTCTGCCTCATCCAGTGTCTCTGCTACAGCTTCCGGAAAAAGCTGGAGCTGTTTGTCCAGGAAGCATTCCAGTACCGCATCATCATACTCTCGCATGCTATTACCTCCAAATTCTTACAAAAATGTCTTATTTATTTTCATAATAATATGGATATAAGATTACGTCAATTAGCAATTCGATATAGATGTAAATTGAGAGTTAGTAAAGAAATGCTATCAAATCCCCGTAGCCCTTGGCAGGGTATAAGAAACGCGGCACTGCTTATTCTTATACCCAGCCGGGGCTACTGTTTTTTTGAAAGCTTTCCAAAACGCAGAACTCCCGGCGTATGCGGTGCCATGTCGAAGATGTTTGTCGGAGGATGTTGATATTTTCTAGAAAAGTGCTGAAAGGCAGGGGGAAAGCGGACACGATGTCCGCGTCAGCCGATTGTCGACATGGATGTCGACTGTAGGCGGCCCCGTCATGACGAGAACTACTCATCACTTTTCGTAGAAAATTCACATCCGGAGACCTTACATCGAGACATGTGTATCGCATGCTCCGGGAGTTCGTCTGGTCTAAGGCTCCCTCCGCTACGAGCCATGCCTATTCATAAGATTGTCAGCAAAGAACGCTGTCAATCTTATTTCATAGACGGCTGTCGCCGTATAAAAATAGAGTGAACCAGCCTCGCTTGTGCGCAAGCGCCCATCGAGGTGTTCCACTCTATTTTTGCATGGCTCGTAGCTATGCTAACTTTCAATTTACTTAAAGTACTGTACACCGGATTCAAAGATCTTCATATCCTGCTCGCCATAGATGTTCATGGCCACAGCGGTATCTCTTCTCTCGGAATGTGCCATCTTACCGAAGCATCTGCCGTCGGGAGAGGTGATACCCTCGATCGCACAGTAAGATCCGTTGATGTTGTACTCCTCATCCATGGATACATTACCGTTCTGGTCAGCGTACTGGGTAGCAACCTGTCCGTTTGCAAAGAGCTTGTCGATCCATTCCTTCGGTGCTACGAAACGACCCTCACCATGGGATGCGGGGTTACAGTAGGTGGCACCCAGCGTAGCGCCCTGTAACCAGGGAGACTTGTTGGATACAACCTTGGTGTATACCATCTTGGAGATGTGACGGTTGATGGTATTGAAGGTCAGGGTAGGTGAATCCTCCTTCTGACCGGTGATTTCGCCGTAAGGAACCAGTCCCAGCTTGATCAGAGCCTGAAATCCGTTACAGATACCCAGTGCCAGTCCGTCTCTCTCATTTAACAGCTTCATGACCGCTTCCTTCAGCTTCTCATTCTGGAATGCTGTTGCAAAAAACTTCGCGCTGCCGTCAGGCTCATCACCTGCGGAAAAGCCGCCGGGGAACATGATGATCTGTGCCTGTGCAATGGACTTCTCGAATTCCTCTACGGATTCGCGGATATCCTCTGCGGTCATGTTACGGAACACTCTTGTCTCCACATGGGCTCCGGCACGTTCAAATGCCTTGGTGCTGTCGTATTCACAGTTGGTTCCGGGGAATACCGGAATGAATACGGTAGGCTTTGCGATCTTGTGCTTACATACATAAATACTGTCTGCCTTGTAAACATTGCTTGCCACTGCCTCGGTACCCTTCACTGCCTTGGTGGGGAATACCTTCTCCAGCTTGGAAGTCCAGGAAACAAGTGCCTCTTCCATGGTGATCTTCACATCACCATATACGAATACAGGCTCCTCGGTCACGGTACCGATCACGGTGTAATCCAGTTCCTTCTCTTCCAGTGCAGCCATCTTGTCTGCGGGGATCTCTGCCAGAATATCGCCCAGTCCGTTGTCAAACAGGTCGTCTGTGGTTACCTCATCGTCGATCTTCACACCCAGCTTGTTACCGAAGGCCATCTTTGCTACAGCTGCTGCCACACCCTTGGAATCCAGAGCATAAGCGGATACGATCGTACCATTTTCGGTCAGTTCGTGGATCTTGCCATATAATTCTGCCACATTCTCATACATCGGAATGTCGAAATCGTCTTTATTAATAGAAAAACGTACCAGCTTATTGCCGGGGGTCTTCAGTTCCGGAGTAATAATATCGCCATATTTTGCCACGTCCACTGCAAAAGATACCAGTGTGGGAGGTACATCAATATCATTGAAAGTACCGGACATACTGTCCTTACCACCGATGGAGGGCAGCCCGAACCCGATCTGTGCATCGTAGGCGCCTAACAGTGCTGCGAAAGGCTGGCTCCAACGCTCAGGATCGCTGGTCATTCTGCGGAAGTACTCCTGGAAGGTAAAGCGGATCTTGCTGAAATCACCGCCGGAAGCCACGATTTTCGCCATGGACTCTGTCACTGCATAGACAGCTCCGTGGTAAGGACTCCAGGAGGACAGATACGGATCGAAGCCGTAACTCATCATGGTCACGGTATCGGTCTTACCTTCCAGTACAGGCAGTTTGGCTACCATGGTCTGGGTCTCAGTCAGCTGATATTTTCCACCGTAGGGCATCAATACACTGCCGGCACCAATGGAGGAGTCGAACATCTCTACCAGACCCTTCTGGGAACATACATTGAGGTCATTTAACAGTGCCACCCAGGCACCCTTCACATCGCCCTCTTCCAGTTTCTCACCTACAGCGGGAACAGCCCATTTATCAAAATAATTCTCCTCTTCGGAAGGAATATCTACTTTTACTTTGGTCTCCTGATGGGCACCGTTGGTATCCAGGAAAGCTCTCTTCAGATCCACGATGGGCTTGCCTCTCCAGTTCAGTACCAGTCTGGGTTCCTCAGTAACAACTGCTACGGGAACAGCCTCCAGGTTCTCTTCCTTTGCATAGCCCAGAAAAGTATCTACATCCTTAGGATCTACTACCACTGCCATACGCTCCTGAGACTCGGAGATTGCCAGTTCCGTGCCATCCAGTCCGGCATATTTCTTGGGTACCTTGTCCAGATCTACGGTCAGACCGTCTGCCAGCTCACCGATGGCAACGGAGACACCGCCGGCACCAAAGTCGTTACATTTTTTGATCAGACGGCTGACTTCCTCACGACGGAACAGTCTCTGGATCTTACGCTCGGTCGGTGCATTACCCTTCTGTACCTCAGCACCACAGGTCTCGATGGAAGTATCGGTATGTACCTTGGAGGATCCGGTCGCACCGCCGCAGCCGTCACGTCCAGTACGTCCGCCTAACAGGATGATGATATCGCCGGGATCAGAGGTCTCACGGATAACATTCCTGCGGGGAGCTGCGCCCATAACGGCACCGATCTCCATACGCTTTGCCACATAAGAAGGATGATAGATCTCTTTTACAAAGCCGGTAGCCAGACCGATCTGGTTACCATAAGAGGAATAGCCACTGGCTGCGCCTCTTACCAGCTTCTTCTGGGAGAGCTTGCCGTGCAAAGTCTCGGATACAGGAACGGTAGGATCCGCAGCACCGGTGACACGCATTGCCTGATATACATAGCCACGGCCGGACAGGGGATCACGGATGGCACCGCCCAGACAGGTGGCAGCACCACCGAAAGGCTCGATCTCTGTAGGATGGTTGTGGGTCTCGTTTTTGAAAAATACCAGCCACTCCTCGGTCTCTCTATGGTCGCCGTAATCCATCTCCACGGGAACCACTACGGAGCAGGCATTGATCTCATCGGATTCTTCCATGTCATCCAGTTTGCCGTCTTTTTTCAGCTTTCTCATGGCCATCAGTGCCAGATCCATCAGGCAGACGAACTTGTCCTCTCTGCCTTTGAAGATCTCTTCTCTGGTATCCAGATAGCTCTGGTAAGTGGTCTCTAAGGGAGAACGATAATAACCCTCACCGAATTCCACATCGGTCAGCTCGGTGGAAAAAGTGGTGTGACGGCAGTGATCGGACCAATAGGTATCCAGTACACGGATCTCCGTCATAGAAGGATCTCTCTTCTCATCATCATGGAAATATTTCTGGATATGCAGGAAATCTTTGAAGGTCATGGCAAGTCCCAGAGATTCATACAGAGCTTTTAAACTGCTCTCGTCCATATCTCTGAAGCCGTCAAAAACAGCAACATCAGCGGGATCATCATACACCGTGATCAGAGTATCCGGCTTCTCCATGCCGGTCTCTCTGGAATCTACAGGGTTGATACAGTAAGATTTGATCTTGGAAAATTCTTCGTCGGACACCTGTCCTTCGATCATATAAGTCACAGCGGTACGGATCACAGGTTCTTCGTCCTCTTTTAAGAACTTCACACACTGCACTGCGGAATCCGCTCTCTGATCGAACTGTCCGGGAAGGAACTCTACGGAAAATACTTTTGCATCCGCAGGAATCTCGATGGTCTCTTCATACAGATCATCTACGGGAGGCTCGGAAAATACAGTCTTGCAGGCTCTTGCAAACACCTCATCCGAAATATTCTCCACATCATAGCGGATAAACTCACGAACCTTTGCCACATCGATACCCAGATAATTTTTCAGTTCGTCGTGCAGCTCTTTTGCCTTGACGGCATAAGGTTCCTTTTTCTCTACATAGATACGTCTTACGTTGCTCATGTCTCTCCTCCGAAATTTTATACTATGCGACACTATTCAGAACGCCATTCGCAAAACCACATCTTGCGATGCTTACTTTTTGCTCATGTGGTTATCTCACCATATAAATATCATCAGATGCCCTTACAAATGCGAGCCTTTGACGTACATATGATTATATTTACATGGTTCTGAATAGTATCATACAACATACTATATTTTCCCACAATAGCAGAAAACAACAAATTTAGATAGATTTTACCTGCCTTTTTGAACGGTTCGTCATTCATGCAGTCTGTGGATCAGCCGGTAAGCGATGTCCTTCTCGCAGATCAGGGCCTCCGTGTGGGCGAAAAATACGATGCCGTCCGTGGGGGCCAGAATCTTCTCCCTCACCGTTCCATCGTAAGGGTCTATAATTTCTGCCATCTCATTTCCATAGCGCACATCGTCTCCCGCATGTACTTTTCCCCGGAAAATTCCCGCCCGGTTCGCAGGTACATCACTCAGATCCTTTTCATATATAACATGACTGATATAGCCGGAATGACTCTCGTACCGGATCAGCCCCATACGTTTCAGGAAACGTAAGACCGCTGCCACCGCCTGTCTTGCACTCACCTCATCGATCTGGGTATTCTGATTCGTGTATACCGAAAAGGCGGCCGTCATCTCATCCTGCCAGTTATAATTCAGTGTCTTGGTATCGATGGGTACCGGCTTGCGCACCACCACATAAGGAAGTCCGAACAGATTCGCCAACGACGTATTCTGATAGCCTGTCTCCATCATACGCACATGGGGCACGAATTCTCCCGGTCTGTAAAAGGACGTAAACTGGATCCCATAAACGTAATCCCGGATCTCCGTAAGCAACGCATTGGTCAGACGGTCCGCCGGCTCCCCGTAATCATTTCCCGGAAAACTCCGATTGATATCCGCTTCCTTGACACCGAAAAAGCGGCGGCTGATATTCACGGAATAGGCATTGATGGTAGGAATCACCAGAATCTGTTTGCCGGCACTGATACAGCCGTTGTTTTCCAGTTCCCGCAGTGTCTTCACCAGTTGGGAACAGATATACATCTGCTGGATCTCATTACCTCTGGCTGCGCCCACGATGCAGGCAGACTTCTCGCCCTTGCCGAACTGAAAGCCCTTGATGCGCATATCTTCTCTGTAGGTCGAATGTATGGTATAAATATCTCTCTCAAACATAATCTTTTCACTCCGTCAGGATCCGCGCCAGCAGATCTCCTTCATAGACCACCGGATAAGCTCTCAGGGTAAACAACAGCCCGCCTTTTGCGGTACGGATCTGCTGCTTCACCGTCCCTTCAAATGGATCCACCACTTTCCCGATCAGATCTCCTTTTTTCACATAGTGGTTGTGCTCGATCAGTGGCAGGAACACACCGTCTGACTTGCTGCGGATAAACTCCACCTCACCGTCACTGGATATCGCAGGCTCCTGCACCTTTGGCTCCGGGCCTGTCCAGATCCCCATTTCACTCATGATGTGGAAAATACCGTCCACGATCTGATTACCGAAGGATCTGTGGATGTCATGCCCCTGTCCCATCTCCAGCACCAGTGTGGGAACTCCCAGCAGATTCATGGAATGGGCCAGCGTCGATTCATGCACCGTGGCAGTGGCATTCATCCAGATCATGTCGGCATTGGTCATTTTCGCATAGGGAAGCAGTGCCTCCGCAAAATCTTCACTGAGTCGTACCTGTGGGATCTCACGCACAAAAATATCACTGGCGTGCAGATCGATACAAATATCGGATCCGATCAGGGAATCCACCACAGTTGCCGTGATCCGCTCCATCATATCCCCCGATGCGTCTCCCGGAAACATACGGTTCATATCCATATCCAGTCTCGGCACCGTCCGGCTGGCCATGTCGATTCCCAGCGGATTCAATGCCGGATAGATATCTACGATTCCTTTCAAATACTCCGGATGCTCTTTTACTCTTCGCGCCGTCTCATAACAGATGTACTGTCCCTCCAGTTCATCCCCGTGGATGCCGGACACCAGACTGATTCTGGATAAATTCCGTTCTTCTCCCTCCGGACGGATCCGGTTCCTGCGGATTGCCAGATGTCCTCCCGCCGGAAGTTCCATGCTGATGATCGTTTCTGTCATACTTACCTTTTCCCTCTCTTTATCTCTTTGCAGCTTTTCTACACAGAAAATGCTTCAGGAAACTTTCCCTGAAGCATCATCACCCGTTGTCTTATTAATCTTCTACACCCAATCCGCGCAACAGATACAGGATCTCACGATCCACCGCTTCCGCCGTCACGCCGATGGTCTGGGCCGAAATCTTCAGTCCTTCCAGCACAAACATAATATTTCTCGCAGTTCCCTCACAGTCCTCGCAGATAAACTCTCCGTTATCCACACCTGCCTCGATCAGTTTTTCAATGATCTTCACTGCGGAATCAAACTGCTTTTTTAAAATATTGTCTCTCTTGGGCAGTTCGTTTTCAAAATAGAATTCATAGGTAGCCTGCGTCAGTGTATTCTTCTTGCGCAGAAGCTCTTTCTTCTGCTCCTTTAAAAACAGAAGCAGGATATCCGCTGCGGTAGCATCCTCCGTAATACTGTCGGAAAATACGTCATCCGCCTCCTCACTCTCCATGCGCAGCACTTCCATGAAGATCTGACTGGTATTCTCAAAATATAAATAGAGTCCGCCACGGCTGATGTCGCAGGCCTCTACAATATCCTTCATCGTTACTTTTTTGAAGCCCTTCTCCACAAATACTTCTCTGGCTTTCTCTACGATATATCGCTTTTTCTGTACTGATTTTTCTCCCATGGATCTATCCTGCCTTTCCCCACTCAAAGCTTTCCGTTCGCCGGTGTCTTATCCCAGAATTCAATGATCTCCTGCATCTGTTTCAGTACCAGATAAAAGATCTGCTCCGATACCGCCTCGCTCCACAGATTTCCCTTTGTTCTGCCGCCTAAGACATATTTTGACAGGATTCCTCTGAGGATATCCCATTCCTTCCATCCTGCTTTCTGAATAATATCCCGCTCCTCCTGATGAGTGCGGATCCGGTGTCTTGTGTATACATAGGCATAGTTGCGATCCATCAGGGGACTTTTCGTCGCTTCCCTGACGAAATTCAGGAGAGTCCCGTCATATACCGGAAAAGACACGGAATTCACTCCGATATCCTGTCCGCTGTAGATAGAGCTGGCTCTCTTGCCGGCGCTCTGCTCCAGCCAGGGCAGGTAGGGAAGTAACGGCCTCACTGCCTGCTTATATGATTCCAGCAACTGCTCTCTGTATTCACTGCTCTGTTCCATAACCCCAATATACCTTTCCATGTACCGTTTTCTACCGAAAACATCGCTTTTTTCGTCTGTCAATGTAAAAGTGACACATATGTAGTTTTATTTTATCACATTTCTATCAAAAGTACAGTAGAAAATTGTTGGTATTATGGTGTATAATGTGTATTAAATATTTGTATGATAAGACGAGGTATTGGAATGGCTGGAATCGTATTGGAGAAGGGGAAAACTATATATAGCTATGGGCAGCCCATGACTGCATTGCATCTGATTACCAACGGTAAAGTAGATGTATCATATCCCGGCGGCTCTTATACTCTGGGAAAGGGAGACGTGATCAGTATCTGTGAGATCTGCTCCGAAATCCATCTGCTGGGCTATACCACGTTGGAGGATACAACGATCCTGACGTATCCCCTGACCAGTCTGGATTCCCTGAATGATATTCTACAGAAGCACCCGGACGTAGCACGTCTGTTCTGTCTGTCCTGTTTCCGTCAGATCAATATTCTGCTGAACCGCAGTTCCATTTCGGAATTGAACTGCAGTGAGCTGTATCGTACTCTGACAGATGATATTGCCACCTACAATACACTGTGTAGCCGTTACCGTCTGCAAGCGAGATCCCTGGAACATTTCGATGAGCTGAATGCTTTTCTTGGGGATGATTCACCGGACATCTGGCTGAACGGCTATTACATGGGCTTAAGCAGGATCCTGGCTTCGGACAATTACCGGATCCTGGTACAGGAGTCGGATCTGTCCATTGGTATGCTGCGTAAGGGAAGTCTGGACTTCCGCCGTACTTACCAGAGCCTGGAGGAACAGTTCCACTATCTGCAGCAGGTCGGTTCCTTCTATTTCCGGGAATCCGGCAACGATCTTTTTGATTTTTATACTTCTTTGTTCTATAAACTGGGACAGGATAATGAAGACAGCAAGGCGGTCTACGACCGCATTCATCGTATGCTTTCTAAGGCCGGCGATCTGTCCTTCATCGATCAGGAACTGTTTGCCTCCAGATCCCAGACCTTCCAGAGCAGCCTGAATCTCATGGAATCCAAGGATTCCGCTGAGGCAGGTTCTTCCGGAGATTCCGAGATCCTTGGCAAGCTTGCCGGATCGCTGAACACTATTCTGGATTACGCCGGTTCGGATCTGGATACCGTGACCAGCTTCCGTCAGCATGTCCACGCTTACAAGCTGCTGTCCGACCGGGCTTCCCAGGATCAGGATGTCGCTCTTTTACGCAGACAGCTGACCGAAGAATTTTATCTGCTCTACTCCCTCCTGTTCACCCAGACGCTGGAACAGCCGAACATTCCCATGCCGGTCAAAATGTTTCTGTATTTCGGTTATGTGGATGAGGAGCTGGCCGGTCTGAAAAATGCAGTCACCCTGTACCGCATGGCAGAAGCCATGTCGGATCACAGCGATATCGGTGTCTATACCTTTTATGACTGGCTGATGGCCATCTTCCGCGGGAAGAAATCTCCCAGCCGGAACGAATTTGACCAGGATTATTCCGATTATATTCACAAACAAAAGGTCGGTGGCAATATTACGGATGCAGAGCTCAAGGCATTGGAGAACAATCCCATGGCCAAGGTCAATTACGAGCTCCGGAATATGTTCCCTCAGGTCAACAAGATCACCTTCGGACGGATCACTACTTTCTGTCCGCTGTTCTGCGCAGATGATGTGCTGAAGGATCTGGAAAGCTCCTATGTCACCGTTTCCCGTGTCTCCCAGATTCTCGAGGAGATCCGCCGGGTAGATTACACGGCATTCTATAGAGAAAGTCTGGATATGGAGCACATAGATGTCATGGGTAAGGAGACAATTCATCTGGAATATCTGCCGGACATCATCCTGATGCCCAACGTCGGTATCCGCGGTGTCATGTGGCAGGAAATTGAGGGCAAGCGCCGTAACAGCCCCGGTCGTATGGTCTTCTCCATTTTCCATCTGGAGGATCTGAAGACGACTTTCACCCACCTGACCGGTGAATTCCGCTGGGAGCTGTGCAAGAGAGTCCAGGGTAACCGCTGGAACGATGTCTCCATCAGTTCCCTGACCAGTGAATATTTCGATTATATCCAGTTCTACCGCAAGAACCATGATCTGAGTACAGAGGCCAAGGAAAAGGTAAAATCCAGCCTGCAGCGTGCCAAGAACAGTTTCAAGGAAATGTTCGTAAGGGATTATATGATCTGGGTGCTCTTCGAAGGTGCCGGATCCCCGAGACTGAACAAAGTAGCCCGTCAGATCATGTTCACCTACTGCCCGTTCCCGGAGGATATTTGCAATACGCTGGCTCAGAACCCGTTGTATGCCGATCTTCTGGATCGCCGTAAGATCAAGATAGCCCAAGGCTTACATCATCTGGATGTTCTGACCCGAAAGCTGCAAAACGGTAATATTCCGGTTCCCGAGACCGTGGCACAGGAACGCTATTATTTAAGTGGCAGCAAAAAAGCATAGCACATACATATAGCAAAAAGATTCACTCTCCACCCGGGGAATGAATCTTTTTGTTATGTTGTCTTATTTGCTTTCAGATACCTTATGCGTTTGCCAGCTGTATACCAAGTTCTCTGCACTCTGACAGGCCATCCTCGTCCGGTGTCTCATGGCAGATCAGGCCCTCACCGTTCAACACAGTAGCTCCTGCTGCTTCCATACGGGTGGTCCAGTCTCTCATCCACTCACCGTCTCCCCAGCCATAGGAGCCGAACAGTGCGATCTTTTTGCCGGAAGCAAAGCCTTCCACATCACATACAAAAGGCTCCATCTCGGATTCCTCCAGGACTTCCGCTCCCATTGCGGGACAGCCCAGTGCAAACTTGGGAGCAGCCTTTAGTTCGTCAAGGTTGGCGCCGGTCACAAATACTACCTCCGCTTCCTTCCCGGCTTCCCGGATACCCTCTCCGATGGCCTCTGCCATAGCCTGGGTGTTACCACCCTGTGTCCAGAATACTACATAAATCTTATCCATTTATTTTTCCTTCCCTTCCGCACCTTTCCGTGCCTGTTTCTATGCTGCGGTACATCCGCAGATATCTATGATTTCCGTCATCTTTAATCCATAATGCAACAGCTGGATCAAATTTTCCCTGGCATATTCATATTTTTCAAAAAGTCTCTGTTTTCCTTCTTTATCCGCATATACTTTCCAATAACCGGTGCAGAGGCTGTTCTTCCCCTGATGTCTGATAAATCCTTCCACATCCTCCGGGGGATATCCTAACAGCAATCCCAGTTCGTGGGGGAACGGCTTCCCTCTCTCTGCATAGGTTTCATAACGATCGCAAAATACCGGCAAAATATCCTCCAGTCGATCGGATTCGTACCCTGCCTCCCGCAGCAGTTTCTGTACCTGCGGCATTTTCAGATACTTTTCCAGCCGGTCTTCCCGATACAACAGTATTACCATTTTCTCCTCTGTCTCCAACAAGGGATACAGGGAAAGCACACTGCTTTCAACGATCCTTCCCACCTGTGTAAAGCCTTCCGGGGAAATCGTCAGCAGATTGGAAATCTTAAGTCCCGTGATCAACGGTGCACACTGCAAAGCCAACTGTAGTTCCACATCGTCTGCTTCCATTTCACACAGGATCTCCCACGTTTCCTGACTCAATCAGCGCTTCACCTCCTGCCATCCAAAAGTCATTGAGTTAGTTGTAGCTAACCTATATAAATAATATAGAAAAAAGCAGTTCCCGTCAAGGGAACTGCCTGATAGAAATTCTCAACATATAAACTTTCAAAATAGCTTTGGGGATTTCCATTCTCAGATCTTTCTGCGGTCCAGCCCTGTACTGCGATAGTATTCTGCCTTGTCCTGATACATCCGTCTCTCGGACTCCGTCAGTAGATGATCCTTTCCCACGGCTTCCAGAGTGTTCACCGCTGCTCCTACTGCCATGGAGACATCATGAGCTGCCAGCTCTGTTTTTAATTCCTCCACCTTTTGATAGAATTCCTTTTCAGAAATTCCGGTGCACAGGACCACCAGTTCATCTCCGCCGATACGGAACATTCCATTTCCCTCAAATACACGTTTCAGGCAGTCACAGCACCTGCGGATCAGGCGGTCTCCGGCGTAATGTCCTTCACTGTCATTGATCCGTTTTAATCCTGTAATATCACAGTATACCACGCCGATGGGCTCGGTATGGTCCACCTGCTCAATGTACCTCTCCATAGCATAACGATTCCCCAATGTCGTCAGCGGATCCGAATAGCTCATCACTTCCAGCTCCCGTACCAGATTTCTCTGCTTCAGGGAAGATACGATAAAGTGTCCCATGATCTGCAGCATCTCCGACACAAATTCAAAATATCTGGTCGAAGGATTGTCTACTCCGTAGAAGCCGATTACTTTCCCATCATCATAAAGCGGAACCACCACCAGGGAATGAATATTCTGTCTTACCAGAACTTCATACATCTTCGGATCCACATCTTTCATTTCTTCCAGATTCTCTGTGACAATACTCTGATTCTCATCAAACTTCCGATACCATTCCGCACAGATCTCCGGCGGTAGATCCTGAAGGGTATCCTTTTCCGGTAAGACTCCCTTGGCTACCCATTCGTATGTATTGTGGTCATGATCGTGGTCATCCTTTTCAAAAATATAGGCCCGTCCCGCTTCCAGATTCTTTCCGACAAATTCCAGCAGCACCTGCAGTGTCTGATCCATGCTCTCCTGCCGCTGTGCCACACGGATGGCTTCATTCAACGCAGCCTCCATATTACGGTAATCTTCGGATTTGTGCCCTCTCTCATTCAGATTGCCGCAATCTATAGCGATTTCCATACGGTATTTTCTCCCGTCTTCTTCTACCAGTGTGTCCTTGATATGGAGTTCTCTTCGTAGCAGCGGATTGTAATATTCCCATTCCTTAAAAAAACCCGGCTTTAACTGTTCATTATTACACATTCCACAGGGCAGAGAATTTCCCTGCAATATCTCATAACACTTTAACCCGATGATCTCTTCAAGACTTTGAAATCCATAGCTCTTCAGAGTCTTCTTGTTCATATATATCAATTCATGAGTCTCTGCATCTGCCACATATACATATTCACCCAGATTCTCGAAAAATTCCCATATTTTACTCATATACACCAACCTGCTTCCGTATCCCTCCCCTCATTATAACTAATCAGTATACACTTGCAAACGCTTTACGGCAAGCCTGTTCTCTCAAAAATGTCTGTAATAATCTCACATCATCCGTGATCACACCGTCCACCCCACAGTTTACGATCCAAAGCATGGCACCGGAAGTATTGGCTGTCCACCCGTATACCGACTTTCCGCAGTAATGAATGGCATCTACCATATCCACTGTAAGATTTCTCCCCTCGATGCTATAGCTGTCGGCATAGTCCAGCTCATAATCCTCTTCTTCCAGATCATGGGCAATAAAAACTGTTGAAATCCCCGGTTCCAGCTCCTTCATTTTCTGCAGGATTCCCTTGTTCATGGAGCCTATAATACACTCATCCACCATATCATAATCCTGCAGCAGAGTCAGCACGCTTTCCTCCAGTGCATCCTCCTGTCCGGTATATTTCAGTTCGATCATCAGAGTGATCCTGCCTCTGGCACAGGTAAGCATTTCTTCCAGTGTCGGGATCTGTTCTCCCCGGTATGCTGACGAAAAACCGCTGCCCACTTCCAGGGTTTTGAGAGCATCTGCCTCCGCATCCCATACGCAGATATCCTCTCCTGTGGTTCGTTTAAAATTACTGTCATGCATAACGATCAGGGTTCCGTCCGACAACTGCTGCACATCAATCTCTGCAATAGGCGCTCCATCCCGGATGGCCTGTTCCAGGGCCGCCACCGTGTTCTCCGGAGCTACTTTTGCCCCCGCCCGATGCGCTACCACGATCACAGGAGCGTCTTTACCTGCGGCCTGTACCTGCGGCAATATACCATATGTCAGAAAATAGAGGCAGAGAAGCATAACAATCGCTGTTTTTCTGATAATTTTCATCACATTGCCCTCCCATGAAAGTTATTTGTCAATTTTATTGTAACTATTGACTATAAACTCCATACAAGGAAAATGTTAACTTTTTGTAAATATTCAGAGCCACGTAAATATAACCGGAGGAACGTCGAATGCTTGCATTCGTAAGATCCTCTGGCTATATTTATGTGGCGAAGTAACCACATGAGCAAAAGGAAAGCATCGGAGATGCGATTTTGCGAATGGGGTTCTGAATATTACGACTATTCAGAGCCATGTAGCTTCAGGCAGGGTATTCGGCAGATGCTTGCATACGCAAGAATATCTGCCTGAAGTTATAGGGCGAATTATCGTTCTGAATCGTCGGTAAGCCCGGATAAGCGTACTCACTTCCGTAACATTACTACCAGCTCATGAGCCAGCAGTGGAAATGCTGCCAGTACATTCAATAGCAGCCACTCCTGTCCGGACAGATGGGAGGTTCCGAACGCCCCGATGAGAAACGGTACTTCCGTTACCGCAAACTGCAGCGCAAATCCAATAACACAGGCCAACACCATCAGCGGATTATCCCAGGGTCTCATGGCAAATACGGACTTCTGCATATCCCGCATTCCCACTGCATGATACAGCTGGCACATTCCCAGTACTGTAAAAGCATAGGTCTGGGATCGGGCAAGTATTTTTTCCCGGGACAGTAATTCACGAAGTCCCTCCACCCAGTCAGACAGATTCCAGGACAGTTCTCCCCTGCCTGCCATGATCCCACAGGGCAATACCAGAAATGCCGCCAGACCGATACCGGTGATCAGCGCTCCATAGAGTAAGGTACAGGCCATTCCGCCCCGGGCGAACAGACTCTCCGCTGCTTTTCTTGGAGGACAGCGCATCAGGCTTTTTCCGTCATTTTTATCCACTCCCAGTGCCAACGCCGGAAGGGAATCCGTGATCAGATTGATCCACAGTATATGACTGGATTTTAGAGGGGAAGCCAGCCCCAGAGCCACTGCTACGAACATGGTCATCAGTTCCCCGAGATTGGAGGACAGTAAAAATATCACCGACTTGCGGATGTTTTCATAGACGCCTCTGCCTTCCTCGATTGCCTTTTCAATCGTTGCAAAATTATCATCCGTCAATATCATGTCCGCCGCCTGTTTAGCCACATCCACGCCGGTTCCCATGGCTACACCGATATCTGCTGCTTTCAGAGAAGGAGCATCGTTCACACCATCCCCTGTCATGGCCACAATCTCCCCATTCTGCTGCAGCCCCTTCACGATCCGTACCTTCTGGGCCGGAGTCACTCTGGCATAAACCCTGATATTCCTGATCCTCCCAGCAAAAGAAGCATCATCCAGATGATTCAGTTCTTCCCCTGTAATACACTGACTGCGATGCCCTGCAATCCCCAGCTGTCTGGCAATGGCATAGGCGGTATCCACATGATCCCCGGTGATCATTACTGTAGATACACCTGCACGGCGGAAAATCTCCACCGCTTCCTCCGCCTCCGGTCTGGCAGGATCACGCATCCCCACGATTCCCAGGAATGTCATACCTTCTTCCCCACACCCGGGAGTGTTTCCGCTCTGTGCTGCCGCCAGTGTCCGAAGCGCCAGGGAATTCATGAGTTCTACAACCTCACTGATCCTTTTTCTCTGTCCGGCTGTCATTGGCACACTTCTTCCGTCCTGTAAAATATGAGTGCAGTGCTGTACGATCACATCCGGTGCCCCCTTCGTATAGGCAATGCTTCCCTTATGCCCTCCGTTTTTCGGGATTCTGTGATAGGTCGTCATCATCTTCCGGTCCGAATCGAAAGGCTTTTCATCATAGCGGGGGTACTGCTTCTCCAGACGTTCTCTATGCATCCCCATCTTCTCTCCGAAGTCTAAGAGCGCCAGTTCCGTTGGATCTCCGATCCGTTGCTCTCCCTGCAGGAAAGCATCGTTGCACAACAGCATTCCCCGGAGCATCTCCTGTACGCATCGGGATTCTCCCCTGCCATTGCTGCCGGCAGCATCCTCCAGCACATCATACCACCAGCATTTTTCCACCGTGAGCCGGTTCTGGGTCAGTGTGCCGGTCTTATCCGAGCAGACCACGCTGACCGCTCCCAGAGTCTCAACGGAAGGCAGTCTGCGGATGATCGTATGTACTTTGACCATTCTGGTCACTGACAATGCCAGACAGATCGTCACCACTGCCGGCAGACCTTCCGGCACCGCAGCCACCGCCAGGGAAATCGCCACCAGCAGCATTTCCGGAATATTTCTGTGTTGAAATACCGCCAGCAGAAACAATGCCGCACATACTCCCAGCGATAAAATACTCAGAAGCTTTCCCATATCCCCCAGACGTTTCTGTAACGGTGTCATTTCCTCTTCCGCATCTGTGATCATGGAGGCGATCCTGCCGATCTCCGTGGCCATGCCCGTAGCTGTCACGATTCCTTCTCCGTGGCCATGGGTCACCACAGTAGACATATATACCATATTGACCCGTTCAGCCAATGGAATCTCGTGTCTGCAGTCTGCCAGAAACAGCGCATCTTTTTCCACAGGTACCGATTCTCCGGTCAGGGCGGATTCCTCTACCTGCAGATTGGAGCTTCTGGTCAGCCGTATATCCGCAGGTACCTGTGCCCCTGCCTCCAGGTCTACCAGATCGCCCGTCACCAGTTCCGCCGCCGGAATCTCCTGACGGATACCTCCCCTGATCACAATGGTCTGTGGACTGGTCAGCTTTTTCAACGCTTCCAGTGCCTTTCGGGCTTTTCCCTCCTGCAGCATGCCCACCAGGGCATTGACCACTACCACAGTGCCGATGATCACCGCATCACTGACTTCCCCCAGGAGAACAGATACCACCGCAGCGATCAATAATATGTAGATCAACGGATCTTTCAACTGCTCCAGAAAAAGCTGTATTTTTGTCTTTTTTCTGGCAGCTTTCATTTCATTTCTGCCATTTTGCTGTAAACGACGAAAGGCCTCACCATCGGTAAGGCCCTTCACTGCGTCACTTTTCAGTTCATTTACGGTTTCCTGTATATTCTGTTTTTCGAACACGGCTGCCTCCAATGCTTGTTTCTATTAAGCATTGTATGTCATATCTTCAGAATTCATTACACCGAATCATCGTACATTTTAATCTCTTAACTGGAATGCTGCGGTCAGCTCGTTCATGTTGGTGGCCTGCGCAGACAATTCCTCACTGGTAGCAGAAGTTTCTTCTGCGGTCGCAGAGTTGTTCTGCACTACTGTGGATATCTGTTCAATGCCCTGTTCAATCTGCATCATGGCATCTGCCTGTGCCTTGGATTCTTCCATGGCTTTCTTGGACTCGTTGGCCAGATCCTCAATGCCATCCACGACCTTCTGCAATGCTTCGGCTGTCTTGTCCGTGATCTGGTTGCCATGCTCAATCTCCTGCAGGGAAGTCTCAATCAATTCTCTGGTATGTACCGCAGACTGTGCACTGTCATCTGCCAGCTTACGGATCTGATCCGCAACCACTGCAAAGCCTCTTCCGGCCTCTCCTGCTCTGGCTGCCTCAATGGCTGCATTCAGGGACAACAGATTCGTCTGGGATGCGATATCCTCAATCTCACCGATAATATCGCTGATCTGCCTGGAAGTATCGTTGATCCGCTGCATGGCATCCGTCAGACCCTTCATTTCCTCTCCGCTGTCCTTCGCCTGCTGCTGGTAATCCATAGCCTTCTGGTAAGAACCTCCCAGTGCCTTGGCATTCTTCTCCACGATCTCGGTTACATTCGTGATGGTAGCCTGCAGTTCCTCTACGGAACCGGCCTGGTCGGTAGCACCTTCCGCAAGTCCCTGGGCAGCATCTGCCATCTGGTTTGCCCCCAGAGATACCTGTCCCACTGCCGTCTTGATCTCATTAAGTGTCTCACTCAGCTTATGGTTCAGCTTACGGATAGATTCCAACAGTCCCTGAAAGTCTCCCACATAGGCTTCTGCACACCCTGAAGTCAGTGCGAAGTTTCCTTCCGACATTTCTCCCAACAGATAATCCGCATCGCCGATGACCTTCTGCAGATTGCCGGATAGTGCTGCGGTAGCCTCTGCCAGGATCTGTGTCTCATCCTGTGTCCGGATCACAGGTGCCGGAGTATGCAGATCGCCCTCCGCCAGCTGACGTATTCTTTCGGTACATTCCGCCACCGGTTCACCGATCGCCTGACCGATCTTTTTTGCCCTGCGCACACTGAAACATAAAGCTGCAGCACCTATTGCTACACCAATGACAATACATACAACGGTAGAACCAAGGAAATCTGTCAGTGGTGCATTTACTGCCACACTCCATCCATTGGTTCCTTCTATTGGTGCATAAGCCTGTATTGTGATGGTTCCGCCTTTCATATAAGTGCCATATCCGGTTGCTCCGGTCATCATCTTCTGCTCTACCTTTGCAATTCCCCGCAAAGATCTGTCCGTCTGAGACAGTTCAATGTTGCTCTTCTGCTCCTGGGCAATCGCAGAATCACAGTGAGCAATGGTGATACCTGTTTCTCCCAACAGATAGCACTCGGAATTCTTACTGACAGAGACTGCCGCAGCAATATCATTTAAGAACTCCGGATCCGGCACAACGAATACCACGCCGACAATATCACCATTCTTATCTCCGTCTGCATATACGGGTGCGGAAATGATAACGCTGAGCTTACCGTCTGTCTTTGCAATCACGGGATCCGATACCACGACCTCTCCCTGCATGGATCTCTTAAAATAATCACGGTCACTATAATCGGTTCCGTCATAAGCACAGATACCGTTGGCGCCGATCAGCTTGCCTCTGACCATTCCATAAGCTTCCACACGCTGGTTGATATACTGCTGCTTCTGCTCCTGGGTAAATACCGGAGAAGACAGCTGATAGCTGCATCCGAGTTCGGATACGATCGTTGTTGTCACCCGTAGTTCCTCATTGATACGGTCTGCGGAAATCTCTGCCACCACCAGCATATCGTCTTCCAGTGTTCTCATGGTACTGGACAGATTCAGGATCACGGTAAGGATGACCAACGGAATAATCGAGAACACTACCAGCCTGCTGATTGCCTTCTGCAGACGTTCCCGGATCGTCGTCATGCCGGGTGTCTGCCCCTTTGTGCCCTTCTGTGATGCTTTTGTACTCATATGTCCTCATTTCTGCGCTGCATTTTTATTATATGCTTTATTTTCCTGTACTCTGTGAAGTGACCACTTGTCCGGCAGCGCCCGGATATCCCATGCATTTCCTTCATTTTGGGACGGTGATCTTCTGCTGAGATACTTAATTTTATATGTCGATTTTATTTTACCATGATTCAGGAAAATTTTCTATCTTTTGAAGCCCAAAAAGAGAGTTAATATTCCGTTAAGAATATCAACTCTCTCCTGTCATTTATCTCTCTATCCCCTCATGATAAGAAATACCCTGTTAATAGCCGAACTCCTGGGCAAAATACAACTTGCCATTGGTCTCATAGACCGCAATGCTGCAGGTGGTAAAATCGCCTGCCAGGATATTCGCTGCGTGTGTAGGAGAAGCCATCCAGGCATCTACTACACTCTGTGCGGAATCATAGCCCTTCGCCAGATTCTCGCCCCACATCAGTTCACTGTTCACTGTGTACCAGTCCTTACCGTTGGGTCTGGTATGGGAGAACTTGGAAGCTGCTTCCTGTGCTCTTACCATAGCGCAGGACTCCAGACCGTTGCTCCAGTTCAGTGCTGCCAGGCCGTTCTCTGCTCTCTTCGCGTTTACAATATCCAACGCATCGATAGCCATGGCACGAAGTTCATCTGCACGGGCCAGCTCAGCTTCACTCATACCGGCTTTTCTCACAGAACCCGCCAGTGCCACTGCCTCTTCATCGAACCAGACAGTTCCGTCATCCGTGGCAGGATCACGGCTTACAGAGGATAATTCTGTACTCTTGCCGCAGCCTGCAAGGCTCAGCACCATGATGACTGTCAGAACAAGACTCATCCATCTTTTTTTCATTTGTTCTACCTCTTCTTTCCTTGATTGTTTATAGTAAATATATGTTTATTCGTTATGATTGCTTCTTCTTAATAATAAGCCATGCTCCCAGCCCTGTCAAGGAAAGGGCAAAGCCCAGATTCCATGTATTGGAATCATCGCCGGTCCTGGGTCTTCTGGAAGCTCCCAGGACTGCTCTGTCCGCCAATGGTGTAGGATCATCGGTAATGCTTACAACCCGCTGACGTCTTACACCAAGCACCTGAGGTGTTACCGGGGTTGCCGGCTCAGACGGTGTACCGGGAGTATCCGGGGTATCGGAATCATCCGAATCGTCCGGAGTATCCGGGGGTGCGGTCGGAGTAGTGGTCGGAGTAGTGGGTGTGGTATCCGGTGTGCCTGTCGGCGTAGGCTCCGGAGTAGCACTGGGAGTAGGTTCCGGGCTGGTAGTCACGGGCGGAGTAACCTCCGGCTCTCTGGACAATTCAAACTGCATTCCGAAGCCGTATCTGGTCATCTGATAGCCGTTGTTGGCCAACACACCGTTAAGGTTAGTGGTGATCTTCACTTCTCCGTCCTTTAACAGGTCGGATACCAGAGTATCTGCATAGGAACCTTCCTGTCCGTTTTTCAGCATCCGGTCATACAGACCTTCACCGTCAAAAGTATATACATTATGATATGTCGTGTAATATAAAGCATCTGCTACTGCAGAACAGCTCTCCGCTACTGTGGTATCGGCGGTTCCGTTGGTCAGGATTGCCAGTTCCTCTGCCGTAAGTTCTGAAAAGCCGTAGACCTTATTTCCTTCTTCTCTGGAAGTATTGTTGAACCAGTCTAAGTAATACTGTGCCAGGCAGCTCTGCGTAACCTCTTCCGGCTTCATTTCTTCGCTGCCATATCCTTTTTTCAAAAGAGCCTCTCCGACAATCGCATCCGTAACCTTGCCTGCGGTGATTCCGAGATCCCGTAACGGAGCATTTAAAATACGGCGGGGCAATGTACAGAACGCTCCCACTTCACCGATCTCATAACCTTCAAAACCACTGGACAGAACCGTTACTTTCTCTCCTGCCTTAGGCGCCGCCGGGATCGTACCGATCGTGGCCTTTGCAGGATCATACTGATACTCCTTATTGCTCTCATTTACCAGCTTTATGTTGTAGTACAGGGTATCTCCGGGCTCTGCCGCATTTCCTCCTGCCACGGTACCGTTCAGATAACCGATGGCATCGGACAGATTGATTCTTACCTTGTCCGGGGCATTGCTGTGGATCGTAATGGTGATCGTTGCATCATAGGTCACCCTGCCGGTGCCGCTTTCCCAATGCTGTTCCAGTTCCGGAGTTGTAGTAATGGTAATACCTTCGGAAATATAATGGAACACTGCGCCGTTCTCATTCTGTTCAAAAGTTACCGTTCCCGTGGGATATTCATAATAATCTACTGCGGATACCCCGGGAATCCTGTAATCGTATCCGTCATAATTGATCCAGGTCTCTGTGGGTGTGGTCACATACCATACCGTGGCAATGGTGACTCCGCTGAAGGACCGACCGGTGGTGAGCAACTGATTCATAAAACTTTCCGTTACATTTTCACCATACAAGACGCCGTTGTTGTCATTCACATACTGTTTTACATCCTCAAGGGTTTTTCCGCAGTTTTCTTTATAATAGGAAGTGCCTTCGCTGTCTTCACCGTAATAAACATAGTGTAACAAATCTGCGGGCTTACAGTCAGAATATTTGTTTACATCTAATGCTACGAATCCAACGCACTGCCAGCTTGCTCCGTTACTTCCGGTTAACTTTCCTTCGGCATCTACCCCTGTATTATCCACAGAAAGATATTTAAAGGTTTCAGCATCATCCAAAGTCATCTTATGACCTGCAAACAATGAAAAATCTCCGTTTGCCGGCTTGTAATTATTGGGCCATACGTTGGGGCTGGCTACCTGTCCTCCCACATATTTTGCCATGGTGCCTCCAGCAAGAATCACCGTTTTGATGGTGGGATAGGTTTTCTCTTTTACAGCAACAACGCTGTCGTTTCCGCTTGCACTTGCCATTTCAACAACATCGTTCTGCTCATTCTGCGTTGCTTCTTCCGCCTGTACCGTAAATCCGGTGTTGGAGATGCTGCCGATCATCAGTGCCGCTACCAGAGTTTTTGCCAGTTTGGTCTGTATTACGTTTTTTAACTTCATTTCTGTTTCCCCTCAAAACCAGTATTTCTGTTTTTATTACTTCTTTTTACTCTCCTAATAAGTAAGACTGCGCCAAATGGAAAAAAGGACCAGAATTTGAAAAATTTTTCAAGATTCTGATCCTTTTATACTTTTACAGCTAAGATCGGCTGTCGTTCCGTTCCTGTTTAATGTTCTTTTCGCTTAAGAACAAGCCATGCTCCCAGACTCGTCAGGGAAAAGGCAAAGCCCAGATTCCAGGCATCGGAGTCATCGCTGGTCTGCGGTCGTCTGGATGCTCCGAGGACTGCTCTGTCCGCCAAGGGAACTGTCTCATCCTCGATGGTCACCATTCTGCGGCGTCTTGCACCAAGTACCTGCGGGGTGTCCGGGATTCCACCGGCCGGTGTGCCGGGATCTGCCGGTGTACCGGGATCATCTGGTGTATCGTCCGGAGTATCGGGTTCATCCGGGGTGTCAGGTGTTGCGGTTGGTGTTGGTGTAGGTTCTTCGGTTACCACCGGTACCGTCGGTGTCGGCGTAGGCTCCTCGGTTACTACCGGTACCGTCGGTGTCGGCGTAGGCTCCTCGGTTACCACCGGTACCGTCGGTGTCGGCGTAGGTTCTTCGGTTACCACCGGTACCGTCGGTGTCGGCGTAGGCTCCTCGGTTACCACCGGTACCGTCGGTGTCGGCGTAGGTTCTTCGGTTACCACCGGTACCGTCGGTGTCGGCGTAGGCTCCTCGGTTACCACCGGTACCGTCGGTGTCGGCGTAGGTTCTTCGGTTAC